>JACXXQ010000713.1_pt1 | contig 14956 bp, 18 predicted proteins | sample 8621361 | NCBI WGS metagenome assembly JACXXQ01 (sample SAMN15503820, study PRJNA645414) | gut metagenome | isolation source: feces | host: Bos taurus | place: USA | collected 2016 | reverse complement strand
GATCCTCCTGACTGAGCGACACCCGCTCGATCTCCACATCATACCACTGGGGTGTCGTGCCCTCCAGCGTGGTGAGAATCCGGGCCGGGCCGCAGCGCACCTGCTGCGCCTGTGCCACGATCATATCCTGACCACTGTGCAGACCCCGGATGCTGCCGTAAACACCGGTGGCTCCATTGGCCAGAATATCGCCCATGGCGATCTGGCTGGTAAACCGGCCTTTCAGCTCGCCGGGCACGCCAGCCTCCCCTTTTTCATAGCCGGTAATGGTCACGGGGGCAATCTCGCCGCTGCGCAGCGCGATGCTTTGGCCGGTGTCCGCGTCGCTGATGGGGTGCCCCAGGCCGCCGTACATCCCGGTGGAATTGTCCACAAAGGTGAGCGTACCGATACCCGCCGAGGAATCCCTCACCCACATACCCGCTCGCCAGGTACCGCTTTCCTCATCCTGCATCGGTTCCAACGTGGTGGTGCGCCGCTCTTCGCCCCGCTGGTAAATCACCTCCACCGGGCGGCCGGCGGCCTCCTGCAAAGCATCGGCCACATCCTGATTGCCATGGGTGGCGATTCCATCAATGGAAAAGATCCGATCGCCTATTTTGAGCCCGGCGCTTTTGGCCGGATTGGCACCCCCGCCCGGAGCCGGAAGATCGGTAAAGCCCACTACGGTTGCCCCTTCCGCAAACATCTTGATGCCGAAGGGCGTACCGCACACGGTCACCGCACGCTGATCCACCGCAACCGCACGCACCGTTTTGACCGGAATGCGCCCCAGAATGCTCAGCGTAACATTATAACTGCCTCCTGCCGGCACAGAGCCGGCCTGGGCTGCACCGCTTTGCTGCAGGGGCTGAAGCCAGGGCATTTGGGCAAACCGCAGGGTCTGGCCCTGTTCCACCAGAAAGGTATCGGGCAATTGGCAGTACAAATACCCCCACCCGCACGCAAACAGCGCACCGGCTGCCAAAAGGGCAGCCAAGCCGCGCCGAATCCAGTAAATCATACGCGCAAACGCTCCTTTGCAAAATGGTCTTATTGCTCAGTATGCGCAGATTGGGGCGATTTCATGTAAAACAGCGCCACAGGGCAAACCGCACTGGCTTTTCATTGACAAGTTCCTCGGTATTTTGCTATAATATGGAACACATGCGGATATGGCGGAATTGGCAGACGCGCTGGTTTTAGGGTCCAGTGTCCACGACGTGCAGGTTCAAGTCCTGTTATCCGCACCAAACCAATATAATCCGAACCTTTTTCCGATAGGAGATGGGTTCGGATTATTTGTTTTCTTCGACTGCTACGAAACCACGCATTTCCGTAACGGCGTGAAGAAACAGCCGACCTCCAAGCCGAGAGGCCCACGGAAAAAGAAGCAGACCCCGTAAACGTAAAAAAGGCGGGCGCACAGTTTTGACACGATGCGCCCGCCCTTTCTGTCCTTATTTTGCTTTGACCTCCTGCTGTTCCGCTTCCCGCTGCTTCTTCCATTCGGCAAATTCCCGCTGGCCCTCCTCGCTCTCATAGAAAGCCAGAATATCCGGCATAATGCACCGGGCGATTGCCTCAATGCTGTGCTGGGGAATATCGGTGTTGTTGATCAGCTTTTTCTTTCTTCCCAAATGTACCTCCGTATTTCTCCAAATTTGTGTCCTGCTTATCGCTGCTGCTCGTTGGGACGGCGCTGCTGTTCCCGCAAAGTGCGAAGCAGCTCCGGTGGGATGCTCTGCACAAACCGCCGAAGCTGCTCATTTTCCTGTTTCAGTTTTGCGGCCTCAAGCTGTTTCTTGATCCCGCTCTCGTCCCGAACCTTTTCTTTCAGGCCCTCGTTCTCCTGCGTCAGATAGTCGATGGTGGCCTGATACTTTTTCACCTGCCCCAAATGTCCCTCCAACCGGGCGAAGTATGGCCCCACCAGCGCCAGAATCTCGTCCCGCTTCTTCCCGGCGTTCATCATGCCGATATCGGACACCGCCTTTTCAATGGCCCGCTGCTGCTTGATAAGATCTACCGACTGCTTGAACAGCCAAGTTGGGATGTGCTTGCGCCGGGTCACAAGGGCGCTCTCGCCCCGTTTGAGGATGGGAAACGCCTTTTTCATGTGGGCGTGGAACTCGTCCTGCCATTTGGAAAGCTGCGCCCGGTTGCCCAAAATCTCTTTGGCGGACAGCCGCCCGTCCTCCGTGATGGGGGTAAAACAGAGATGAAGGTGAGGCGTTTTCTCGTCCATGTGTACCACAGCGGAGAAGATATTGTCCTTACCGACCTTCTTTTCCATGAAGGCCGCCGCCTCGGTGAAGTAGGCTTGCACCTCCTGCTTGCTCCTGCCCGTGAAGAACTCCGGGCTGGCAGTGATGAGAGTGTCCACAAACATGGTGCTGTCCCTGCGGGTCTTGCACCCCGACGCCTTGATGCGGCTGTCGATCTCCTTGCGGTATTTCTGCGTGGGTTGGACAATGTGAAAATTGTCCTTGCTTCTGCTCTTGTCAATGTCGGGATTGCTGGCGTACTGTTCCTTTGTCCGCTCATGGTGGGCTTCCAGCGCCCCGGCTGGCCCCGCCTTGTGCTTGGCGAAGCGTAAAATTGCGTGCTGTGCTTTTTGTGCCATAAAACCTCCTGTGTAGAAAAATAGAACCCCGTTTCCGGGGGTGTGAATGATAACGGATTGACTTGTCTGTTTGAGGGCTGAAAAGCCCTGATTTACCGGCCTTTTTCAGCCTCTACTTTTCCACGCTCCGCCCGTTTGCGGCGGGCGTATGCGGCCTTTTGCTGCCGCTGAACCGCCGCTTTGCAGTCCCCCGCAGTATTTGGCACTGTTGGAGGTGGAGGAAAAGGGCTTGCCGCAGACGGCGCACCGTTTCAACGCCTCCCGCTGGAAAATCCCAGCTTCCAATCCTTTCCCTTCCTGATCTTTCAGCAGCACATGGCGGAAGAACTTGCAGCAGACGGAATAAGAATTGCTCTGGGGGCAAGTGACCGCCTCGCCCCTGTCCAGATACAGGCAATTTCCATTGTCGTAGTAGCTGCACAGGCCCTTGATGAGCCGCACCGTCTCCCGCCGCTGCTTGCCGTCCATGCGGTACAGGGAGCCGTCCGCCCGCCGTTCCACAGGCGGTAAATTTTTCATGTTGAAGATAAACACCTCTTTCTTTTGATTTTTGAGCGCAAAAAAGCCACGCCCGTCATTTCTGACTGCGTGGCTTACGCTTTGCGCTGATAGTCCCGATACTTCTTTTTCACGGCCTCGATCCGTTTGATGACCCCGCTGTGGTTGCCGTACCCCAGAGCGTCCGCAATTTCCACATAGGTATATCCGTCCTGACGGAGCTGAACGATCTGCCTGTCCCGTTCCGGGAGGGTGGTAAGGAACCGCTCCACAAAGTCCTTGGCGATCACATAGTCCTCCACATTTTGGGATGGGTCGGGCAGATAGAAAATGCTGTCGTCCTCGCCGCTCTCCATCAGATCTTCCAATGAAACCGTCTGAACCTTTTTGGAGCGTGTGTGATACCACTTGCGGAGGAAATCTTTCCGGGCGTTTGTGTCCCACGGCTCAAAATCCTCGTCACAGGGCATTTCCCGCACCGCTTCCAGCATGGGCCGCCAGCCCTGTTCCTCGATGGCCTGTTTCACCACCGCTTCAAACAGCGCCCGCACATACTCCGGGTCAAAGAAGGGTATTTCAAAGTCGGGCGGCAGACGGAACATCGCTTGCAGGCCCCAGCCTGTCTCCCGTTCCACGCCCTTTGCCCACAGGGGCAGCGAGTAGGACAAGCGCCACACCGGGAAATAGCCCGTGTAATGCTCTTTCCAGCCGCCGAAGCCGAAGTGGGGAAAGGCCAGCGCAGCGGCGGCGTCCATGATCTCCTTTAGAAAGGCATCGCTCTGAATGGCCTCGGCCCACTCGGGGGAAGCGTTCAGCCCGCCCATGCTGCGGGGCAGCTTGCGGAGGGTGGGACAGCCCGCAAGCAGATCGGGCGGCAGGAGATAGACAAGGGGCAGATAGCGGAGATTGGTGTCGTAGGGGAATTTGTAGACAGATGGCATTATGCAAAACCTCCTTTCAAAATCGATCTATCTAAATTAATAACGACATAAGTATATACCTTTTGTTCCTGTACTTCAAAATATTTTTTGCCGAGCCGATTTATTTCTTGCGAAGGGACTTGCTTTATTTCGCTTGAGCGAATATAATATACTTGGTTTAGAGTATGCATCCATAGTGATTATGAGGTGTCGCAAGTGAATGGGTATATAACGGTTCAAGAAGCCGCCGAAAAATGGGGTGTAACCCCGCGGCAAGTCCAGATATTATGCAAAGAAAATCGCATAACAGGCGCGGCGCGGATGAGCCGTATTTGGATTATCCCGGAAAACGCAGAAAAGCCGACAAACGATAAACGAGGACAAGGCAGGGAGAAAAATGGCCCTTCAAAGCACCATGTATCAAAAACAGAATATTGACGTATCTGCCGCTCCTTGGACGATGCACGAATTTTTTGCCGGTAGCGGTCTCGTTGCGTATGGTCTAAAAGGAATGTTTGCGCCTGTTTGGGCGAATGACATTAGCGAACAGAAGGCCGCTGTCTACGAAGCTAATTTCGGGTGCGATCGGTTTATCCTTGACGACATCAAGAACATCAAAGGAAGCGTCTTGCCCTTCGCTCACCTTTCGTGGGCCAGTTTCCCTTGTCAGGATTTATCTCTGGCCGGTTCCATCGGCGGAATCCATGCGTCCCGTAGCGGGTTGGTTTGGGAATGGCTGCGCGTGCTGGATGAGATGGACAATAAACCGAAGATCCTTCTGTTGGAGAACGTGGCGGGATTACTTTCGACGAACGGCGGCGATAATTACCGAGTTCTCCATTTGGCGCTCGTAGAGCGCGGGTATCGCTGTGGAGCTGTTTTGCTGAACGCTTCCCATTTCGTTCCTCAATCCAGACCCAGGGTATTCATCATCGCCGTACAGGAAGATTGTCCAATTCCAGGGGAATTGGTGGGAAGAGGGCCGTGTTGGCTGCACAACAACGCCGCAACGCAGTTAGGACGCGAACTGCCAGGATGGGTTTGGTGGCATACGGAAAAGCCTCCGCGCCGCGTCGTGTCCCTCAAAGATATTGTCGAGGATGACGCAACCTTTGACAAAGACGATGTTTTACGGCTGGTTCCTGAGCGACATCAAACAAAATTACGCACGCTCGATACCGTGTGCGCCACAGGCTATCGCAGGACGCGGAATGGAACACAGCAGTTGGAGTTACGCTTTGATGGGATCGCCGGTTGCCTGCGAACGCCGGAAGGCGGGAGCAGCAAACAGTATTTGGTCGTCAAGAAGAACGGCCAAACCCATGCGCGCCTCTTGACCGTGCGCGAAGCAGCCAGATTGATGGGCGCGCCGGACAGTTTTGTGCTTCCCGGCAGCTACAATGACGGATATAAGGCGATGGGCGACGCTGTGGCCGCGCCGGTCGCTCGGTTTATAGGGGAACGATTCTTAACCAAAATTGCGGAGGCGGTATACGATGATTAGTTCCGAAGAACGCTTGAAAGCGTTTCAATCTGAAAACCATATCACCACGAAGGGGCCGCTGTCTTTGGTCGTACAGTTTACTCGTATGGTGAGAGATAAGGATTTTCCGCTGAATCCTGACGACTTCCAAACGAGCAGTAAAGGACAGGTCGCTGGGCTTGGCGGAGCCAATCTGAAAAAGATACTGAAAGAACACGGCATTACTCAGCAGTTGTCCTCCGAAGGCGGCAGAACCAGCCGGGGCAGTATGGGCTTGATGATTAAGTATGTGGACTTTCTAAACGCATGGAACGCGGAAGAATCCGTGAATTTTTCCGTAGTCGAGGACTTCTGGGCCGAGCAGGTACGCGAATACTTTAGAAATCAGCCGTTTGTTCTGACCGCCGATACTTCTAAGACAATCGGCGCAAATCTGGATGAACTATTTGATCAGGCGAAAAAGCGTCAAAAGCAGAACGCCGGAACACAGTATCTCGGCACAGTGTTGCAGCATCTTGTGGCAGCGAAACTTTGCTTGATTCTTCCGGAAGATTCTTTTGAAATCCACGGTGCTTCCGTAGCCGACGGCCCTACGGATCGCAACGGCGACTTTGTCATTAGCAACACGGTTATCCATTGCACGACCATGCCTGGCGCGCTGCTGATCGAAAAGTGCAGGGCTAACCTCCGCGCCGGTTGCCATCCCGTTATCATCACGATTTTTGAGCGCGTACATACCGCTCTCAATCTTGCCGAGGACGCCGGTCTGGCCGGGCGCGTCGAAGTATGGGACATTCAGCAGTTCTTGTCTGCAAACGTCTATGAACATAGCCTCTTTGACGAGACCAAGCGGAACTCTACGCTCTCTAGCATCATCGAACGATATAACAAGATTGTGCTGGAAGCGGAGACTGACCCCAGCCTCCGCATAGAATTTGAAGCCAGGTGATTTGTCGTGGCAGATGTTTTTGATGCGGAAAAGCGGTCTGACATCATGCGGCAGGTCAAGTCCAAAAAGAACAAGTCCACGGAACTGCGGCTGATTGAAATATTCAAGCAGAACGGAATCACAGGTTGGCGGAGAAACTACCCAGTAAAGGGCCATCCCGATTTCGTGTTCCCAAAGAAAAAGATTGCCGTGTTTGTGGACGGCTGCTTCTGGCATGGACATGATTGCCGAAACACTCGCCCGGTCAATCATCAGGAGTATTGGCAGAAAAAGCGCGAGCGGAACATGAAGCACGACAAAGAAGTAACGGCCATGTTCGAGGCTCGCGGTTGGACGGTGTTGCGGATTTGGGAATGCGAGCTAAAAAAGAAGAGCGTGGAAGTGCTTTATGCAAAAATGTTACGCTGTGGTTTGATATAGAAGTCGAATTTTATTTTGCTTATTTAAAGGGATACTTAAATTATTGAAAGTGAGGATGTCGTTTATGCTTGAAGAAAAAACCATTCAATTTGCTAATTTTAATATCACCTTTGGAGAAAATGAAGAAGCGATGCTGATGCATTTTGAGGACATCGTATTCCCTGCATTTACAGGTGGATATATCCGTGGAAAAGAAAATGAGTTGCCGCGATATTCCTTTGGCGATGTGACGATAAAGATGATTGACAACGAGCATGTCCTTGTGGGCAATTACATTAAAGATACTGAGTATAGAGTGGTCACAACTGTTCAAGAGGGTAATCTTGTTCCTTCTCCAGCAGAGGTGCCGACTGCACCATATTCACGCTTTATCATTTTTCTGAAAAACCATAGAATGGTGCTTGTAAAGAATGAATCGGGCAGTCCCGATATTCGTAGCTTTCAGAAAACCGTTCGCGATATTCTGAGTAAATACACACACGCACAAAATCGTGGCAAGGCAAAAGAAGAAAAACTACCCTTTGCCATTGTAAATATTGTTGATATTCCCCTCAAAGATAGTATTGATGAGGTTTTAAGAAATATAAACAAGATTAATTGGCTGAAATTGCGGTTTTTCCCGTTGAACAACGACCTTGATCCACTGCCGATTGCACAAGCAATGAAAAACGAGATGGCAAAAGTGGGAAGCCGAACAGGTAATTTAGTATTCAATTCTCCTGACTCTAAAGCTGGAGTCAAAGATGTGTTAGAAAGTACTGCCGGTTTGGCCATCACTACAATGAAGGTAACTGATTCTGATGGCGAAACGAGGCAGATTAAAGAAGATGCGTTCTCATCAAGCAAGACAATACCATATCGAGATAACATTGAAGAAAATGGTGATACATATATTGTCATGCAAGCAAAAAAGGATGGCATTATTTCCACGGTGAGCCAAGAAAATGCGACGCTATATGAAAGAGCAAAAGCTATGTTGACTCGACTAATGTCAAGAGATTAAGCAGATTGGCTTGCAAAAGAGGAGGTGATGTTCTGTGAATGATGATCCGTACTTTTCTTCCATTGGTGACTTTGTGGATAATAGTCCTGCCTACAAGCTTATATGCACATCAATGCGGGAATTGTTGCCAAATAAAAAGAATTGGTTTGGATTTGTTCTTTGCCTATGCGTTGGGGCGGTGTTGGCGTATATCGTTGGATGTGCGGAGAATACGGTTGCATTAGCCGCTCAAACTTGTGACATTCTCTTTGGTGTTCAACTGTCTATATTTGCTTGCATTTTTGCAGTCTATTCAATTCTGCTTGCATTTTTAAGCGACAGCTATATTAAAAAGCTGTTAAATATTGATTATGGAGACGGTTCAAGCTACTTTAAAACGAGTACAAGGTATTTTGAATCAGTTCTTTTTATGTACTTTGTTGCGATTATATTATCTTTAATACTAAAGCTGTTTTTGTCTTGTATGCCTTACGATTATATCCTCACACAGTCTGATTTAGCGAATAGTATAATGGCAATAGCATTGCTTCTTATCTATTATACTTTTTCGCTTAGAGTTATCTACGAATTGAAAAGTACGATTTATAACACAGTCTTACTTTTTAGGGCAAGTTTAGCCTATAAAATACTTTCATTTGTAGAGGAAAACAAAAAAAGCGAGGAAAAAAATGACGATGATTCAGATTAACAATGCAATTCTTCATGTATTTGACCAACATTCTGGTGTTACTGTTTACTCAAAAGAAGGACTTGATTGCACACAAAAAGATGTTGCCGAGTATCTAACTAAACATATAGATAAAGCATTTAAGGATTCTTCAGCTATTGTGGATGTTCCAAGTTCTACCGGATATTTTGCCACAAAGCTATCACAATACAAAAACGAGAATACTAGCTTTGTGGACTATTCCATTGACCTTTGCAGAAGAATATTTTCTTATCTGTCACAAACAGATAATACGGCATCCATCGATTGTGTTGTATGTGATTTTGAGAAAAACGACGAGCGCTATATCGGAATTGTCGAGTTTCCAAATCAAATTGGCTTTACACATCAAGTTGCGCAAGGAGAAAATTTGGTCAGAAACGACATTATCAAGTATTATTCCATACTACCAACTCCCTCTCAAAAGATATCCGCTTTTGCATTTGTTAACGCAGAAACACTTCGTGCCAGATATATGGATCAACGCCGCTTCCTTGACGGGAAAGATGTGTCGATCATACCCAACTTCATTTTAGAGTGTACAAATTCGATTTCGCCCAAGGCCGCAGTCAACGCTGTAAAAAACATTGCATTGCAGTTGTCGGAACAGCATGGCAAAAACAGCGCTGCTATTGTTTCCAGAACGAAGGCTTTTCTTGCCGAAAATGCAGAAACTTCCGACAGCCTAGATACAGTTGAATTGAGCCATATGGTTTTTCCTGAATCTGATGAACTTGCCGAAGAATTTGTACAGCAAATCCATCAACAAGGTATCCCGGTATCTATTCCCGTCGAACGAACCTATGCCATTCGGGAAGGCAAAAAGCATAAAATTAAAACTGATACAGGAATTGAAATAACAATACCCTCTGATTTTTTTGATAATTCTGAATACATAGAATTTATAAATAATCCGAACGGAACAATATCTATTTCTATCAAAAATGTTGGAAAGATAATAAATAGATAATATTGTTGTTTCCGCTTGCATGTGGGGACTTTGTATACCTGCTGCCGCTCTCTGAAAACGGACAGTTTTTGTTCCCTCCCAGTCACAAAAAATCCGCCTGTTTTCCTGACGATGGCAGCGGGGTGCATATCGCACCGCCCCCCGCTGCCCCCGCCAGCCGCGCCAGCAGGTATAACACACTACACCTTGCAAGCAAGGTCGTGTGCCAAAGGGGAGGAAGATTCCCCTTTGGAAACCCCTGGTTTTGTCGGAGTGTGGCCAAAGACCGCATTTCTGCGCCCACGTCCCCACCCCTCCGAAACCCAAAGAAGCGGCGCAGACCAGCCCACCCCACGGGCTGATCTACGCCGCTTCTTTACTCGGCCTGCGGGCCGGGACGGGAGAAAACGTATTGGGAAAAATCGTGTTTTCGGGTTGCAATTTTCGGCAAACTGGGTTATAATAAAATCAACCCGAATAGGAGGTCGTAATGTGAAAGAAGTGGGTAAACGGCTGAAAGCCCTACGGGAGAGTATCGGCATTTCACAGGTGAAAATGGCGGAGGCCATCGGTTCCACACAGTCCAGCATCAACCGCTACGAAAACGGTCAGTCCACTCCGCCCGTGGAGTTGTTCCGCCGCTACGCCGACTATTTTGATGTGTCGCTGGATTATATTTTTGCCCGGACGGACAAGCCTCAAGGGGTGACATACGAGTTTAAGCCCAAGGCCGCCCCGGAGCGTGAGGAAATGCGCCGCTTCATAGAAATGTGCTTTGACCCGCAGTCACCCATGAATGAGAAGCTGAAAGAAACCCTGTTCCGCATGATGGAGGGCGAGGCATGAAAGAAAAAAGCAACATGCTTGTATTACCCTGTGACTGCAAATGTTGTATGCTCGTCATTGAAAAGACTGGTTGGGAAGATGGCGACATCAGTTATAACATTTCGGTTCAAGATTCCAGATATGATCACAATTACAATACTCTTTGGGGCAGGATTAAGAGAGCTGCCAAAGTTTTATTTGGAAAGCCTATCTATTATAACGACCTCCATCTTGAAGGAGAAGAATCTTTCCATAAACTTGTTAAAGATATGGAGAGTTTGGCAGGGTTTGAATACTTTGAGGGGGAATAACAATGAAAGCTGTTATCTATGCCCGCTATTCCTCCGATAATCAGCGGGAAGAAAGTATCGAGGGCCAAATCCGGGAGTGTACTGCCTTTGCCAAGAAGAACGGTATCACCATTCTGCGCCACTACATAGATCGGGCCTTTTCCGCCAAGACCGACAACCGCCCAGAATTTCAGAACATGATTAAGGACAGCGGCAAGCACCTGTTCGATATGATTATCGTCTGGAAACTGGACAGGTTTGCCCGCAACCGCTACGACAGCGCCCGCTACAAGGCCGCCCTGAAAAAGAACGGGGTCAAGGTGGTGTCCGCCACCGAGGTCATTTCCGACGGGGCCGAGGGTATCATTTTGGAAAGCGTGTTGGAGGGCTACGCCGAATACTACTCCGCCGACCTGTCCGAGAAGGTTGTCCGGGGCATGACGGAGAACGCGCTAAAATCCAAGTACAACGGCGGTACCCTGCCCATCGGCTATCAGATCGACAGCGACCAGTGCTTCCAGCTTGACCCACTCACCGCCCCCTTTGTTTGTGAGGCGTTCCAGCGTTACGACGAGGGGGCCACCATGACGGCTATCCGGGATTGGCTCAACGAGCAGGGCGTGAAGAACACACGGGGCCAGAAAATGACCTATAACAGCGTCCAGCACCTTCTGAACAACCGACGCTATATCGGGGAGTACACCTACCGGGACATTGTGGTGCCAGACGGTATTCCCGCCATCGTCCCCCAAGACCTCTTTGACCGGGTGCAGGAGAAGCTGGCGAAGAATAAGAAAGCCCCGGCCCGCCACAAGGCCGAGGACGATTATCTGCTGACGACCAAGCTGTTCTGCGGCTACTGCGGGGCCTATCTCTGCGGCGAGAGCGGCACCAGTCACACAGGGAATGTTCACCATTACTACAAGTGTGTGTCCGTGAAAAAGAAGCGGACGGAGTGCCACAAGAAGTCTGTCAAGAAGGAATGGATTGAGGATTTAGTGGTAAACGAAACCATGAAAGTGGTGATGGACGATAAGGCGATAGAGGCCATTGTGTCCATGCTGATGGACTTGCAGGACAGGGAGAATGTCAACCTGCCCTTGTATGAACAGCAGTTAAAGGAAGCGGACACGGCCATTCAAAACCTGCTGAACGCTATCCAACAGGGGATTTTAACCAAGTCCACGAAGGGCCGTCTGGAAAAACTGGAAGCCACAAAAGAGGAACTGGAAACCCGGATAGCCTGTGAAAAGCTGGCAAAGCCCAAGGTCAGCGCCGAGTTTATGACCTTCTGGCTCCACCGCTTCCGCAAGCTGGATGTGCGGCAGAAGTCCCACAGAAAGATGTTGATTGATACCTTTGTCAACGCCATTTTCCTTTATGATGACAAAATGGTGATTACCTTCAACTACAAGGAAGGGACAACGACTATCACTTTTGATGACCTGAAAGCGGCGCTGGACGGCAAAAATACAGGTTCGGATTTGGATTGCTTAACTGCACCACGTCGGAATGGACTCCGCTCCATTCAAAAAGCCCCGGTCGGTTGACCGGGGCTTTTCTCTTTTATTTTGTCCTCTTTGTTTTCAGCAAATGGTTCACACTTTCAAACCCATTCGGATATGAGCCCGTGGAGGTGATGAACCATCCACGCTTATTCCATATCTTTCGCCTTCATCCCGGCAAGTTCCTTCTTTTTCGCGGCTTCGTGGCCTTCCGCCCACATTAAGAAAAAAGTCAGCGTGGGAAAAACAATGGTTTTCCAGTCCTCCGCCCAGTTTACCCTGCCCTGAAAGAATGCCATCGCCAAAAGAACGAGCCAGCCCAGCGGGATAATTCCGCCCACATACCAGTATCTGGGCGGGCGGCGGCTGGCCCAGTAATGAAATACAAAAATTGCAAGAGCAATCACAAGCAAAATCGCCACTTTCATTGCGCTTTCCTCCTCACAGGTCTTTCGCTCTCATATACTCTATTTCTTTCTGCTGCATTTTCTGATATTTATCTCGCCCTGTTCCCCAGTCCCCAAAGAATACCGTATTCAGGATGACAAACGGAAAAGTATACCGCAGTTCCAGAGGAACAGCACCGCTGGCAAAAACCCAGACCGATCCCGCAAGAATCAGGCCCGGAATAATCCCACCCCACAGGGGATTTTTCATCTTTGTACACAAAAGATACTCCGCCACCATCAAGACCAGAGCAATGGCAAAGCCTGCAAGCAGTTCCAGAACCGTTCCGTCAATCATTTTTACTTCTTCCTTTCATGCCCATGATCTGGCTGATCACTCTCGCCCCGACTCCCTTCTTTGTGATCTGTTTTCGTTTTTCTCCGGTGCTGCTGTTTGAAGAACGCGCCAAACCCGCTACGGACGAATGGCGCGCCATGCACATCAAGGCCCCCTTTGTTCTTCTGCTCTGGTTCACTTTGCCTTACATTGGGCAGGTTTATTTTCTCTGGTCTCGCTGGATTATGCAGGTGGCAGAGCCCGGTCTGGCGTGGGGCATTCAGAGTGTGCTTCTGGCCGCTCTGCTGATTGCCCTGTTCGCACGGCTCACCCCTCGCCGTTTGCGTCAGGAATCCGTCATGCTGGTGGGGCTCCTGCTTATCTTCTTTTCCACCACGTTTGTATACGGGGCCAATCTGATGCTCAGCGGGCCGGTTGTCCATTCCCCGTTGGTGATTCTGGGCAGCCACGCCGCAGACCCCACGGACGATGAAGACCTCTCCACCCTGACCGTACAGCTGGCAGACGGCAGCGAAACAACGCTGAATGTACTCGACAATACCTACAAGGCCGCGCTGTCCGGTGAAGAGCTGGTGCTCTGCCAGCGGAAAAGCCCGCTGGGAATCGTTTTTGTGGGGATTCATCGACCAGACACACACAGGTGACGGGTGTCCTCTTCCCCTTTGGCTGCGGGTATGGTAGAATGTTGAGAAATGCAAAAAAGCAGGAGATTCAACTATGGAACCAAATGCAGCCAAAACCGGACGCAGACAGCACGCCCTTCTTCAGGTGCTTGCAAACAACAAGGGCAACCCCCGCACCCTGATTCTGATCGAGCCGCTGTGGGGAATCCCCTATAACCTGATCACGCCCTTTGCCACTCTTTATATGTATACCCTTGGCGTGACCGATGTGCAGATCGGACTGATTCTGTCGGTGACCATGGTGGTGCAGGTAATCATCGCCTTTCTGGGCGGCATTCTGACCGACAAGCTGGGCCGGAAATTCACCACCATGCTGGGGGACTTTTTCGGCTGGGCAATCGCCTGCCTCGTGTGGGCCGTATCGCAGAATTTCTGGATGTTTCTGGCTGCGGCGGTGCTCAACTGTTTTGAGCAGGTAAACCAGACGGCCTGGTTCTGCCTGCTTATCGAGGACGCCAACCCCGGCGATCTGGTGGAAATCTACACCTGGGTGACCATCGGCGGGCTGGTGGCAGTGTTTTTTGCCCCTCTTTCCGGCCTGTTCGTGAATGCCTACTCCATCGTACCGGTGGTGCGGGTGCTGTATTTCCTGTTTGCCCTCACCATGGTGGCCAAAACGCTGATTACCTTCCGTTTTTGCCATGAAACCGGGCAGGGCCGCATCCGGCGGGAACAGACCCGGGGTGTTTCCGTACTGCAGATGCTGGGGGATTACCGCCAGCTGATCCCCAGTCTGCTGCGCAGTCCCGGTCTTGTAAAGGCGATGGCCGTTTCCGTGATTCTGTACATCACCACCATGATCAACAACAGCTTTTTCAGCCTGTATGTGACCCAGCGGCTGGGGCTTTCGGAAAACTTTCTGGCCCTGTTCCCCATTCTGAACGCCTCGGTGATGCTGATCTTCATGGTAGGCCTGCAGCATCGGCTACACTTTGAGCGGTTCCGGATGCCGCTTTGGATCGGGCTGACCCTTTACGGTGCGGGCGCACTGGTGCTGATTCTTGCACCATTGGGCAGTTTAACCGCGGTTCTTCTGTATGTATTTCTTACCGCCGTGGGCGCCGCACTGGTGAACCCGCGCAAGGATGCACTGCTCCAGCTGAATCTGGATGCGCAGGAACGGGCCCGGATGAACGCCCTGATCATTGCTTCCACGGTGGCGCTCTCCTCCCCCTTCGGTTATCTGGCAGGGCTGCTTTCCAGCCTGGACCGTCGCCTGCCCTTCGTATTCAGCTTTCTGCTGTTCGCCGCCGCCATGCTGGTGGTGGCCCGTATCCGGGAGCCACAGGTCACCGAACAGCCGGAATAAGCCTTCGATTACAGTCAAAACCACCGGCTGAGCCGGTGGCTTGAGTAAGCCCTAGAAGGGCATAATA
>JACXXQ010000712.1_pt1 | contig 14978 bp, 6 predicted proteins | sample 8621361 | NCBI WGS metagenome assembly JACXXQ01 (sample SAMN15503820, study PRJNA645414) | gut metagenome | isolation source: feces | host: Bos taurus | place: USA | collected 2016 | reverse complement strand
ACGCCGCATCCGACATCTAACGCCCGAGCCGGTTGCCTGATGCGACGCTGGCGCGTCTTATCAGCATACGCCACATCCGGCATACCATGCCGGATGTGGCACATCATTACAACGCAATATCCGCCACTTCTTTTTGAACGGGTTGCGGTTTCAACTGCGGTTTTGGCGTACTATCTGCTGCCTGCGGCTTGTCGTATTTCAGCCCCAGCACTTCGCTGGTGTACTGCAACTCGCGTTCTGTTGCCGCTACATCACCGTTCAGCTTGCGTCCATAAGACGGAACGATCGCTTTCAACGTAGCCTGCCATTGCGGGCTGGAAACGCGATCGCCAAATACTTTTTCCAGCAGATCCAACATAATCGGCGCGGCGGTTGACGCCCCTGGCGATGCCCCCAGCAGCGCGGCAATGGTCCCTTGCTGGTCACTGACCACTTCAGTACCCAGACGCAGTACGCCACCTTTCTCGGCATCACGCTTGATAATCTGCACGCGCTGCCCCGCTTGCCACAAACGCCAGTCCTCTTTTTTTGCCTGCGGATAGTACTCTTTCAACGCTTCAAAACGATCCTCTTCACTCAACATCACCTGACTCACCAGATATTTCACCAGATCGAAATTATCCAGCCCGACGTGCATCATCGGCATCACGTTAGAGGTGGTGGTGGAACTCATCAGATCCCACAATGAACCGTTTTTGAGGAATTTGGTTGAGAAGGTGGCAAATGGCCCAAACAGCACTACGCGTTTACCGTCCAGAACGCGGGTATCGATATGCGGAACCGACATCGGTGGTGCGCCAACGGATGCTTTACCGTAAACCTTCGCCAGATGGTGATTAACCACGTCCGGGTTTTCCGAAACAAGGAACTGTCCGCCCACCGGGAAACCGGCGTAGTCTTTCGCTTCCGGAATCCCCGATTCCTGTAATAGCTTCAGCGCCGCACCGCCCGCGCCGATAAAGACAAATTTGGCGCGGATGTTCTGTGCAGTGCCGTTTTTCAGATCGGCAACGGTAACGGTCCAGGTGTTATCGTCATTACGCTTTAGGGCGCGGACTTCGCTGCTGAGTTGCAGCGAGAAGTTAGATTTCTTCTGTAAGGAAGCAATTAACTGGCGGGTGATCTCGCCATAGTTCACATCAGTGCCAATTTCTGTGCGTGTTGCCGCTACTTTCTGTTGTGGATCGCGCCCTTCCATCACTAACGGTGCCCACTCTTTGATCTGCGCGTGATCTTCAGAGTAACGCATACCGCGAAACAGCGAGCTTTGTTGCAACGCGGCGTAACGGGCGCGCAGGAAATTAACGTTATCCTCGCCCCAGACAAAGCTCATATGCGGAACGGTATTGATAAATGAACGCGGAGTACGCAGCACGCCGCGCTCAACCTGGTGCGCCCAGAACTGGCGGGAAATCTGAAATGCTTCGTTAATGGCGACTGCTTTTTCAATACTGATGCTGCCATCGGCGTTTTGCGGGGTGTAGTTCAGTTCCATCAGTGCAGAATGCCCGGTTCCGGCGTTATTCCAGCCGTTCGAACTCTCCTGCGCGACACCCTCCAGGCGCTCCACCATGGTCATCGACCATTCAGGCTCCAGCTCGCGTAAATAGGTCCCCAACGTGGCGCTCATAATGCCGCCGCCAATCAACAGTACATCAGTTTCCTGCTCCTCGGACGCTTTCGCTTTTGCCGCCATCGAAACGGCATTAAGCCCCACGGCCATCGAGAAGAGCATGGCAGTCACTTTTTTCATCTTGTTAATGCCTTACTTTTAGTCGCTTTATTGCAGGTGAGATTTGCGCGGCATCAACGGTAACACTTAAGTAACAACATTTAAATAATGTTTATAAATTATATTCTAATTTTAGAAACATTATAATTTCGTTGATTAATTATAGGGTTATTAGAAATGAAGGGATTTTTAGCATATTGACCTGACGGCAGCAGTCCGCCAGGTCAGCGTCGTAATATTATGCCGTCCGGGCAACGGCATCACGCGAAGCGGCATCGCGCTCTTCGCCCGTCAGCTCGCTAAGTTGCCCATTGCGCATTTCCAGCAGGCGGTCGGCGTGGATAAAGTAATGATCATCATGACTGATAGCGAAAATAGTTTTACCCATCTCCTGCATCAGCGGCAGCAACACCTGATAAAACTCACGACGGAAGTGTGGATCCTGATCCGCCGCCCATTCATCCAGCAGGATAATATCGCGTTCTTCTGCCAGCGCCAGCAACAGCGCCACGCGTTTTTTCTGCCCTTTTGATAACTTCAGGTTAACAATACGCCCGTTGCTTAACTCAAGCTTATGAGCCATTTTCAGCTGCGCCAGCCACTTCTCAACCAGTTGCGGGTTAGCGGGTTTACCCTCCGGCCCCAGCAGTTGATCAAACAGCCAGACATCGGTAAACACTGCCGAAAACAGTTTGCGATAATCTTCCGGTTGTTCGCCGCTGACAGGTTTGCCATCCAGCAAGATTTCGCCGCTTTGTGGCTGATACAAGCCCGTCAACAACATCGCCAGCGTCGATTTTCCGCTACCGTTGCCGCCAATCAGAAACAGCAGCTCGCCACGTTTAATGGTGAGGTTAATCGGCCCAACGGAAAACGCGTTATCCTGATAGCTAAACGTCACGTTACGCAGCTCCAGCGTTTGCCAGTTGGGAAAAGCCTGCGGGCGCGGAAACTCAGCTTTGAAAGGCGCGAGCGCGAATTTGTTCAGCTTGTTAAACGCCACCTGCGCCGTCAGCAGCGTCGGCAATGCGCCAACCGCCGAAAGCAGCGGCGTACGCAGGAATAACAGCGTCAACGAATAGGTCGCGGCAACGTTGGTATCAGCCCAACCGAGACTGTTCGCCATCCAGAACACCAGGCCGATAGCGCCCAGCATCATGATGTTTGACCAGTTCACGGCGCTAAGATGGAAGGTGTCTGCGCGAATAATATGATGGCGATACTCTTGCGCATCGGGGATGTAGAGGTTGTTAAACACATACTCGGCGCGTTCCCGGTTCAGAGTCAGCTCTTTGCGCCCTTCGAGTACGGTTTGAAAATCCGTGTACAGCTTGTCTTCGGTTTCACGCAGGGTCGCCATATGTTTGTACACCCGCGCCACCAGTACAAAACCACCCCAGATGGTGATCGCCATCCAGATAGCCGTTACCAGCAACATTTTGCCCGACAGCATCCACAGATACGCCGCGGAACCGATAGTGAGAATGATCCCCTGCACCAGTTCCGGAAGACGCACAAAAGCAATGGTGATATTGCGCACATCGCTGGTTAATCCCGCCAGCAACGAGGCGCTACCGAGTTGTTCAATGCGCTCGACGTGGGTATCCAGAATCCGCTTGATAAATTCACTACGCAGTCGGTAAACGAAGTGATGCCCCAAAGTGGTGAGCGCCAGTTGCGATCCGAGAGTGACTGCCATCAACAGCAGCAATAATCCCAGAAACTCCGGCAATACCAGCAGACTGGTATCCGCCGTTTCGATAAGGCGCTGATTGATAAAAGCAATTAAGCCAATGCCTAATGCCGCACTGGCGAGGCTTAGCGCCATCACACTGATAAATGGCCAGCGATACTGCCGCCAGACAAGTACAAGAAGTTCCATGCAGAAAACCCGGACAATGAATTACAGCCCGCAGTTTAAACATCTTCGCGCGCACAGCAATAATAATTCTTATTTTTATTCTTTTTTACCTGCCTGACGGAATGTCAGGTTGTAGCGGCAGTCGCCGGTGAGTGGATGAAACCCCGCTTTCAGCGGTTGAATGCCGTGATAAAACAGCCGCGATTCACCGCCCCATACCACCACATCGCCATGTTCCAACAACAAACGTTTGAGCGGATCATTACGTTTCAGGCCACCAAATTGAAAAATCGCGGGTAAGCCAAGAGAAACAGAAACAATCGGCGCGCGCAGATCCGGTTCGTCTTTATCCTGATGCAGCGACAGTTTCGCGCCAGGAGCGTAGCGGTTGATAAGACAAGCATCTGGCTGGAAATCCGGATAGCCCGCCGCCGTAGCCGCACGTTGACATAAATCATGAAAGCTTTGTGGCATGGCGGGCCACGGTTTATTTGTTTGCGGATCAATGGGCGAATAGAGATAACCTTGCCGATGGGTCGTCCAGCCCAGATGCCCACAGTTGGTCATCGCCACCGACATGGTATATCCCCCGGGGGTGACCATCTGGCGAAACGGCGACTGGCTGGCAACGTCATTAATATCGCGGATCAGTTGCTCCGCAGCGTTAAAAGCAAAACGGTGCAAAATTACCGCTCCAGCCGCCAGTGGCTCTTGCCACGGTTCAGCATCGGCAAACAGATCCAACATTACCTCTCCTCATTTTCAGCTTCGCGGCGCAGCAGTTGCGCTTTACGCGACACGCCCCAGCGGTAACCGGAAAGTGTGCCATCACCACGGACCACCCGATGACAGGGTATTATGATAGCCAGCTTGTTGGCGGCACAGGCGCTGGCAACGGCCCGTACCGCTTTCGGTTTGCCGATGGCGTTAGCCAGTTGCTGATAACTGACGGTTTCACCGCAAGGTATCGTGCGCAGTGCCTGCCAGACTTGTTGCTGAAAAGCAGTGCCGCGAATGTCCAGCGGTAACGTCAGCGGCGTATCGCGTTGATTGAGGCTGGCGATCACTTCACGCACATGTTGCTGAAACATCAGATCGGCAGGCGCGTTGTCGGCAGCGGGAAACATCTGCTGCAACTCGCTGATTAGTGTCGCGTCATCATCGCCCAGCAATATCGCGCAAATCCCCCGCTCGCTTTCTGCCACCAGGCAACGACCCAGCTCACAATCAGCCAGCGCGTAACGCACCGCCAGATTTTCGCCACCGTGACGGAATTGTTTAGCCGTCATGCCCAGCGTTTCGTCGGCTTTGCGGTAGTAACTGCTGCTGTCGGGGAATCCGGCGTTAAGAATAGACGTCGTCACGCTCTCCCCTTTCGCCAGCGATTCGCGCAAACGGCGAGCGCGCCAGGCCTGTTGCCAGGCTTTAGGCGTCATTCCGGTAGTCGCTTTAAACAACCGATGCAGATGGAACGGACTCATCGCCACATGGTCGGCTAAGGCTTCCAGCGTTACAGGCGTTTCCTGTTCCAGCAGTCGACAGGCGTGGGTAATTTTATCCAACCGATGTTGCTGGGCATTGGCTTTGTCTGGCTGACAACGTTTGCAGGGGCGAAAGCCAGCGGCGAGTGCCTCGCTGGCATTTGCGTAGAAGGAGACGTTTTCCCGCAAAGCATGTCTGGCGCGGCAAGACGGACGGCAAAAGATGCCTGTGGTACGCACGGCGAAAACGAATTCGCCGTCGGCATTCGGGTCGCGGGCTAAGACAGATTGCCAGCGTTGATCGTCAGTTAAGCATGTGGCTTTTTTCATAATCAGCTCCCTGGTTAAGGATAGCCTTTAGTCTGCCCGGTCACCATCACGCAAAAACCAACAATCTTGCGCTTTAATTTTTTTCGCTGATAAGGAAGCTTTTAAACTGCGGCGACATCCAGGTTTTAAAGCTATCACCTTCTTTGGTGATCATATAGACCGCCAGCCCTTCCCGGCGAACAACCTCTTTGGCTTTCTCCGGCCCGAGTACCATTAAGCCAGTATCCCAGGCATCGGCTTCCAGCGCCGTCGGGGCAATCACCGTCACGGATACCAGATTGTGTTCGATAGGACGCCCGGTTTGCGGATCGATAACATGAGAAAGACGTTTGCCGTCCAGTTCGTAATAGTTACGGTAGCTGCCAGAGGTGCTAATGCCATGACCGTTGATATCCACCACGGCCTGAACCGCGTTTTCTTTATCGGTTGGTTTTTGAATCGCTACCCGCCACGGCTGGCCTTCACCGTTCATACCACGGCTATCCAGAGCACCACCAACTGACACCAGATAACGTGAAATACCTTCCTGCTCCATCAAGCGTGCCAGGTGATCCGCCGCATAACCTTCACCGACGGTGGAGAGATCGATATATAAATCCGGCAGGTCTTTTTGCAGATATTGCTGATGCGACTGATTGATGACCGTCAGGTGCTGTAAGCCGGTTTTGGCTTTCATCGCATCGATCTGTTCCTGGCTCGGAATTTGAACCGGCTGTTGTTCCGGGCCAAAGCCCCACAGATTCACCAGCGGCCCGACGGTAATATCCATCGCACCATCGGTCTTCGCGCCAATGCGCAGCGAGGTAGTGACGATTTCGGCCATCGCTTCACTTACTGGCCACGGCGACAAACTTTGCGAGTCGTTAAAGCGCATCAGCGCGGAATCTTTTTTATAGGTCGAAAGCAGCTGATCGTCGGCGTCCAGCTGGGTCTGAATCTTTTCTTTAAGTTCGGCACTGCGTTTGGCATCAATGCCCGGGATGCTGGCACGCCAGAAGGTACCCATGGTTTTGCCTTCAAGAACGGTAACTTCAGTAGCGTGGGTTTTGGCGGGTTGTGGTTTTTGATCGCAACCAACAAAGAAGAGCGCGGCAGCCAGCAGTGCCACGCGGGTAAAGCTTATTTCCATACGTGATTATCCTCATGCGAACGGTCGCAAGAGTACACCAAAAAAATGAGTTTGTACGCTGAAAACAATGAAAAAAGGGCCCGCAGGCCCTTTGTTCGATATCAATCGAGATTAGAACTGGTAAACCAGACCCAGAGCTACGATGTTATCAGTGTTGATGCCAGCGTCACGAGTGAACTGGTTGTCGTCCAGCAGGTTGATTTTGTAGTCAACGTAGGTGGACATGTTTTTGTTGAAGTAGTAGGTAGCACCAACATCAACATATTTCAGGATATCTTCGTCGTCGTAGTTACGACCAGCGATGGTACCCAGGTTTTTACCTTTAGACTGCAGGTATGCTACAGACGGACGCAGACCGAAGTCGAACTGGTACTGAGCAACAGCTTCGAAGTTCTGTGCTTTGTTCGCCCAACCCAGGGAACCTACGCGAGTTGCGTTGTAGGTCTGGGTGTACTGAGCAGCCAGGTAGATGTTGTTAGCGTCGTATTTCAGACCACCAGTGTAGGTTTCAGCACGGTCGCCAGTACCGATGTAGTTACGAGCTACACCATTGCTGATGTAGCTACCATTTTGATCATCAGTACGTTTGGAGCTGGAAACTGCAGCACCGATACCGAAGCCTTCGTAATCATAAGTGATAGATCCGCCGACACCGTCGCCATTCTGACGCAGAGCACCACGACCATTGTTGGTCATGCCTTCGCCGCTTACGCTACCATTTTTGCCCTGGTACTGAACAGCAAAGTTCAGACCGTCAACCAGACCGAAGAAGTCGGTGTTACGGTAGGTTGCGTAGCCATTACCACGCTGCTGCATGAAGTTGTCAGAGCCGTAAGTGTCGCCACCGAATTCTGGCAGTACGTCGGTCCAGGAAGTTACGTCGTAAACAACGCCGTAGTTACGACCGTAGTCGAAAGAACCAACATCCTGGAATTTCAGACCTGCGAATGCCACACGGGTCCAGGAGTTTTCTTTGTTGTCTTCAGAGGTATTGCCCTGGATCTGATATTCCCACTGGCCGTAACCGGTCAGCTGGTCAGTAACCTGAGTTTCGCCTTTGAAACCAAGACGTACATAGGTCTGGTCGCCGTCTTCTGACTTGTTGTCAGAGAAATAGTGCAGGCCGTCTACTTTACCGTACAGATCTAATTTGTTGCCGTCTTTGTTGTAAACTTCAGCAGCGTTTGCTGCGCCTGCTACCAGCAGAGCTGGGACCAGGAGGGACAGTACTTTAACTTTCATGTTATTAACCCTCTGTTATATGCCTTTATTTGCTTTTTTATGCCACTGCATACTGATTAACCCTCATTAATCAGTCGGCAAGTCCATTCTCCCCAAAAATGCAGAATAATCCAACACGAATATGATACTAAAACTTTTAAGATGTTTCATTTATCGCTATAGATGTTTCAAAATGTAAATGCAAGGGAACTTTTTAAGATTATTGCGGAATGGCGAAATAAGCACCTAACATCAAGCAATAATAATTCAAGGTTAAAATCAATAACTTATTCTTAAGTATTTGACAGCACTGAATGTCAAAACAAAACCTTCACTCGCAACTAGAATAACTCCCGCTATCATCATTAACTTTATTTATTACCGTCATTCATTTCTGAATGTCTGTTTACCCCTATTTCAACCGGATGCCTCGCATTCGGTTTTTTTTACCCTTCTTTACACACTTTTCATTATTCTGTGCTACCACAGAAAAACTATAACGCTTGTTAACTATTTCACAAATAATTAACATCCGCATAATTTCCAGCAATCTTTGTTTATTTGCAATTATTTTTGTTGGGCTTTTTGTAGGTTATTTGTACAGCAAAATGGCGCTTGTACATCTATTTCCCCCAATGCAGGATGATAAATATCACGGGAGAATAGAGAATCATCAATCAGGTAAGAGTCTGGAATTTCACACTGTACCCTTTATACTGCCCTATCACTTCGCGAAGTTTTAACAGGTCATAAACACGAATGCGTCAGAAAGAGACAACGGCCACGACCCGCTTTTCACTCCTACCGGGGAGCATTACCCGCTTCTTTTTACTGTTGATCATTGTGTTACTGGTGACGATGGGTGTAATGGTACAAAGCGCCGTTAACGCCTGGCTGAAAGATAAAAGTTACCAGATTGTCGACATTACCCATGCTATCCAAAAGCGCGTCGATAACTGGCGTTACGTGACCTGGCAGATCTACGACAACATTGCCGCGACGACCTCCCCCTCCTCCGGCGAAGGTTTACAAGAGACGCGCCTGAAACAGGATGTCTACTATCTGGAGAAACCACGCCGCAAAACGGAAGCGTTAATCTTTGGCTCTCACGACAACTCAACGCTTGAGATGACTCAGCGGATGTCCACTTATCTGGATACATTGTGGGGCGCAGAAAATGTACCGTGGTCGATGTATTACCTGAATGGTCAGGATAACAGTCTGGTGCTGATCTCAACCCTACCCCTTAAAGATCTCACCTCCGGATTTAAAGAATCGACCGTCAGCGACATTGTTGATTCACGTCGTGCAGAGATGTTGCAACAGGCCAACGCCCTCGATGAACGCGAAAGCTTTTCTAACATGCGCCGCCTGGCCTGGCAGAACGGTCATTACTTTACATTGCGTACTACCTTTAACCAGCCAGGACATCTGGCAACGGTCGTGGCTTTTGATCTGCCGATTAATGATTTGATCCCACCGGGTATGCCGCTGGACAGTTTCCGCCTTGAGCCAGACACGACGGCAACGGGAGACAATGATAATGAGAAAGAAGGAACGGATAGCGTCAGTATCCACTTTAACAGTACGAAGATTGAAATCGCCTCGGCACTCAACTCTACCGATATGCGCCTGGTCTGGCAGGTTCCTTATGGCACCTTATTGCTGGATACGTTGCAAAACATTCTGCTGCCACTGCTGCTGAACATCGGTTTGCTGGCGCTGGCGTTATTTGGCTATACCACATTCCGCCATTTCTCCAGCCGCAGTACAGAAAGTCTACCCAGCACGGCGGTCAATAACGAATTGCGCATTTTACGGGCAATTAATGAAGAGATAGTCTCACTGCTGCCGCTCGGCCTGCTGGTTCACGATCAGGAATCGAACCGCACTGTCATAAGTAACAAAATTGCCGATCATTTGCTGCCGCATTTGAATCTGCAAAACATCACCACCATGGCGGAACAGCATCAGGGGATTATTCAGGCGACGATCAATAACGAGCTGTATGAGATCCGCATGTTCCGCAGCCAGGTCGCGCCGCGCACACAAATTTTCATTATTCGCGATCAGGATCGCGAAGTGCTGGTAAACAAGAAACTCAAGCAGGCGCAGCGTCTGTATGAGAAAAACCAGCAGGGGCGGATGACCTTTATGAAAAACATTGGCGATGCGCTGAAAGAACCCGCACAGTCCCTGGCGGAGAGCGCGGCTAAACTCAACGCCCCGGAAAGCAAACAACTGGCGAATCAGGCAGATGTGCTGGTGCGGCTGGTTGATGAAATACAGTTAGCGAACATGCTTGCGGATGATAGCTGGAAAAGTGAGACGGTGCTGTTCTCCGTGCAGGATTTAATTGATGAAGTTGTGCCTTCAGTGTTGCCTGCCATCAAGCGTAAAGGTCTGCAACTGCTGATTAACAATCATCTGAAAGCACACGATATGCGCCGCGGCGATCGCGATGCCTTACGACGTATTTTGCTGCTACTGATGCAATATGCCGTGACCTCAACGCAATTGGGAAAAATCACCCTTGAGGTTGATCAGGATGAGTCCTCCGAAGACCGCCTGACGTTCCGCATTCTGGACACGGGAGAAGGCGTAAGTATTCATGAAATGGATAATTTGCACTTCCCGTTTATCAACCAGACCCAAAACGATCGCTATGGCAAGGCGGACCCGCTGGCATTCTGGCTGAGCGATCAACTGGCACGTAAACTGGGCGGTCATTTAAACATCAAAACGCGGGATGGGCTTGGTACACGCTACTCTGTGCATATCAAAATGCTCGCAGCTGACCCGGAAGTTGAAGAGGAAGAAGAGCGTTTACTGGATGATGTCTGCGTAATGGTGGATGTTACTTCGGCAGAAATTCGGAATATTGTCACTCGCCAGTTAGAAAATTGGGGTGCAACCTGTATCACACCCGATGAAAGATTAATTAGTCAAGATTATGATATCTTTTTAACGGATAATCCGTCTAATCTTACTGCCTCTGGCTTGCTTTTAAGCGATGATGAGTCTGGCGTACGGGAAATTGGGCCTGGTCAATTGTGCGTCAACTTCAATATGAGCAACGCTATGCAGGAAGCGGTCTTACAATTAATTGAAGTGCAACTGGCGCAGGAAGAGGTGACAGAATCGCCTCTGGGCGGAGATGAAAATGCGCAACTCCATGCCAGCGGCTATTATGCGCTCTTTGTAGACACAGTACCGGATGATGTTAAGAGGCTGTATACTGAAGCAGCAACCAGTGACTTTGCTGCGTTAGCCCAAACGGCTCATCGTCTTAAAGGCGTATTTGCCATGCTAAATCTGGTACCCGGCAAGCAGTTATGTGAAACGCTGGAACATCTGATTCGTGAGAAGGATGTTCCAGGAATAGAAAAATACATCAGCGACATTGACAGTTATGTCAAGAGCTTGCTGTAGCAAGGTAGCCTATTACATGAACAATATGAACGTAATTATTGCCGATGACCATCCGATAGTCTTGTTCGGTATTCGCAAATCACTTGAGCAAATTGAGTGGGTGAATGTTGTCGGCGAATTTGAAGACTCTACAGCACTGATCAACAACCTGCCGAAACTGGATGCGCATGTGTTGATTACCGATCTCTCCATGCCTGGCGATAAGTACGGCGATGGCATTACCTTAATCAAGTACATCAAGCGCCATTTCCCAAGCCTGTCGATCATTGTTCTGACCATGAACAACAACCCGGCGATTCTTAGTGCGGTATTGGATCTGGATATCGAAGGGATCGTGCTGAAACAAGGTGCACCGACCGATCTGCCGAAAGCTCTCGCCGCGCTGCAGAAAGGGAAGAAATTTACCCCGGAAAGCGTTTCTCGCCTGTTGGAAAAAATCAGTGCTGGTGGTTACGGTGACAAGCGTCTCTCGCCAAAAGAGAGTGAAGTTCTGCGCCTGTTTGCGGAAGGCTTCCTGGTGACCGAGATCGCTAAAAAGCTGAACCGCAGTATTAAAACCATCAGTAGCCAGAAGAAATCTGCGATGATGAAGCTGGGTGTCGAGAACGATATCGCCCTGCTGAATTATCTCTCTTCTGTGACCTTAAGTCCGGCAGATAAAGACTAATCATCTGTAGGCCAGATAAGACGCGTTAGTGTCTTATCTGGCATTTGCACCGATTGCCGGATGCAGCGTAAACGCCTTATCCGGCCTACGATTCCCATTATTTCAACAGATTACATTAAAGTAGGCCAGATAAGACGCGTCAGCGTCGCATCTGGCATTTGCACTGAATGCCAGATGCGGCATAAACACCTTATCCGTCCTACGATTCCCGCGATTTCCTGACCCTCTCGGCATATACCGTCAGCGTCTGTTTTATCACATCCAGCGTTACCGGCTTCGACAGGCAGCTGTCCATACCGGACTCCAGACACCGCTGCTTCTCTTCAGCCAACGCATTAGCAGTTACTCCGATTACCGGCAACGTCAGTCCCAACTGACGAATGCGTTGCGTCAAGCGGTAACCATCCATATTTGGCATGTTGACGTCGCTAAGCACGATATCAATATGATTCTTGCTAAGTACATTAAGCGCATCGACACCATCATTCGCGGTTTTACATTGATAGCCCAACGATCCCAACTGATCTGCCAGCAGACGTCGGTTAATCGGATGATCATCCACGACCAGAATCATCATATCGTCATTATCGCTGACCGCTTTGTCCGTCGACGGCAGAGCGTTAGCAGGATCGTCGCTCTCCATCTCGATCAAATAAATACGCGCCAACAATGCCGGTAGCTCATGCGGGGCAGCCACACTGTGTACCCACTCCCCTGGCGCTTTCTCCAGCGGAATACCAATATGGCGACGACAGAAGGTCACTACCGCTCTACCCTGCCATTTTTTACTCACTACCTCGTCAGTAATTAACACATCTTCGGGAGTCGGTTCCTGCCCTTCGTATGTTGTAACGACGATGCCGCTGCGCTGCAAACTGGTTTCCAGGAACTGACAGAGCGACGCATTGCGGACCGCCAGCCAGCAGCGTTTACCACTCAACCCTTCCACGCCTTTTTTCTGCGGGTACTGAGCGCCGTACAACGGAATACGCACGGTAAACTGGCTGCCCATTCCCGGTTCTGAATCTACCGAGATATCGCCGTCCATCATGCTGATCAGTTTTTCACAAATCGCCAGACCCAGACCGGTCCCCTGGAAGTTTCGCTGTACGCCCGTTCCGACCTGGAAGAAGGGATCAAACAAGCGCACCACTTCTTTCGCCGGAATCCCCACGCCGGTATCGCGAACACGGATAGAGAGATAATCGCCATCAGCGCGGACATGCAAAACTATACAGCCGGTATCGGTGAATTTTATGGCGTTACTCAACAGGTTGGAGATGACCTGCTGTAAACGCATCGGGTCGCCATTTAAGGCCACTGGCACATCCGGTTCAATAAAGCAGTACAAGCCTAACTGCTTGCGTACCACCAGCGGTAAATAGTTGGCGGTGATGTGGTTCATCACTTCACGCGGTGAAAACTCACGCGGTTCGATCTTCAACTGTTCCGATTCAATCTTCGAGAAATCGAGAATATCGCTGATAATTTTCAACAACAGGCTGGAAGAGTTGTTCATTGCCGTCACCAGCCGATCGACGCCTTTCGGTAACTCTTTGGTTTGCAACAGATCCAGGTTACCGATAATGCCATACAGCGGCGTTCGCAGCTCATGACTGACGGTGGCAAGGAACATCGATTTTGACTGGCTCGCCTGTTCCGCTGCTTGTGCCATCTCCTGCAACGACTCTTCCATCTTCACGCGCGAAGAAACATCCACCAGCACACAAATGGCCACGTTTTCATTACGATAGCGCGAATGGACGAAGCTGATTTGCAGATTGGTATTGTTGCTGGTCAGGACATCAACAAAATTGACCTGCTGCCCACAGATAATTTGCGTCAGTCGTTGGCGGTCCTCATGCGTAAGCATATTGAGATAGGTATGCGCCAGTTCGTTACTTAAAATATTGACGCCATCAGCGGTACGCAAAATGCAGATACCCACTGGCGCGGAGGCGACAATCTTGCGATTGAACTGCTCATGTTCTTCCAGTCGCAGGGCGTCGCTTTCCGCCGGAATGAAAATACGTCGCTCGTACATCCGCGCGAGAGTAAACAATGCAGCTCCGGCAAGCACATTCAGCAAAATTGCGTTAAGGATCAACATGCGAATGCGTTCCAGCACCTTATCAACCGGCACCGAATACACGATGCTTAGCGATGAGGGTGGCAGATTTTTCTTCAGCACCAGCTCCCGGAACCCTTCCGTATAGCCAAACCAGGAGCGTTCCTGCATCCAGCGAGGATCGCCCTTAATTTTACTTTCTGGTCCGGTAAGCGAAATCAGGGTATGACCATTTTCATCAAGAATGGTAACCCCCATCGGCAACGTACCCGGTAAGAAAAAGTTCTCCATCCGGATGGTCTGCTCGACACCCAAAAGCGCCTGCAACCGGTTCGCCAGATAAACTGGCGTCAACGCGTAAAAATACCCGACGCCAGGGCGCGGACCTTCGCTGATCCAGTAGAGGTTACTGCCGCTATCATCTTGTGGTGCATTTCGATATTTATTGATGCGTTCATGCAAAGCTTTCAACGCGGTATCGCGTTCCACTGGCATATCACGCAGACCGAAATTGGCCATGCAGAGGTTATCACTGCCGATTAAAAATACCCGGTTGAGATCGTAAGCCGCAGAAAAATTATCGCGCCAGTAGCGCATAAACCACGCCAATGACTCCAGAGAACCTCGCCAGGTGTTACTCATTGCGGAACAATCGGAGTCGGCAAACAGCGGTTCAAACGCAGGCACATCCGCCTGCGTTTCTCGTCCACGCGGGGAAAGCACACCGTTTTCTGCCGATAAGCGATTTTCGGCGATGTACTTCAGCTCTTTCATCACATCAGAGGTGCGTTGAATAAAGCGCTGAGCCTGATCGGAACTCAGATTAAATTCCTGACGAATTTCCGATTCTCGCTGATGTAACGCATTAACGATGTAAAAAACGGATGAAAAAGCAATCAACAGCCAGAGCACTAACGCCAATGCTCTGAACATGTAGCGCGAGGCTTTCAGGGTTGTACGAAAAGAAGCAAGGTATTTCAAAGGGGCGAAGCTCCGCCTCAGGTGACCGATGGAGTGTGGTTAAGGTAGCGGTAAAAGCGTGTTACCGCAATGTTCT
>JACXXQ010000709.1_pt1 | contig 15011 bp, 11 predicted proteins | sample 8621361 | NCBI WGS metagenome assembly JACXXQ01 (sample SAMN15503820, study PRJNA645414) | gut metagenome | isolation source: feces | host: Bos taurus | place: USA | collected 2016 | reverse complement strand
ACATTATGCGCACCAGTGCGCAGGTAAGCTCATTCGGAAAGAATTTGTCGCCGGATGGGCCAGGAAAACAAACCACCCCGGGTTAATATGAAAGCCTGTCACCGGCGATCGCCATTCTGTCACACACGCTGTAAGCCATCAATTTTATCAACTGGCCACATCAACACCTGAACGACTCACGTCTCGCGCCGTTCGTCTCAATGACTGCCATAAAAAACCGGCTTTACAGGAGGCGCGTTGCGCTGTTCCGTGCTTTCTGAAAGTTCTCCCTGGTATCGGCGGTCAAACAGCAGCTTCACATGAAATATCACCGTGCCGCCTCCCATGCCTTCGGCATAAAAAACAGACATACCGCCATATCACCGCCTGTATGCATCGGTCGCCACCATCACCGCGCGCGCTCCTCGTGGGAACTCGGTGCGTGCGCGGCGCTGGCGCGCACGACTTTTCTTGCCTGTAACACAACAAGAATATCCGTTTTATTATTTTCATTAGATGAACTGGTAAACCAGCCTTTTGGCAGAAAACTGAATCCGGTATCAGCGTTTGTTACTTTCGATTCAGCCAGTCCGCCCAACAAAATAATATCCCCATCAGCAACTGAAACTTCTGTATTGACCTCTCGCTTAATCAGCGTCGGGCTGTTATTAACGCCAGTGTCTGTCTTCGCAAAGCTGGAAAGCTGCTGCTTAATCACAAGGTCAATGTTTTCGGTTCGAATCTGCGGCTTTACGTCGAGGATAACGCCACTGGAACGGTATTCAATCGACTGTATCGGCCTGTTATCGGCATAGCTAACCTTACTAAGTACAGGAACTTCATTACCAACTGAAAACGTAGCTGACGCTCCATTTCTGACCCTAAGGCGCGGAGAACTGACGACATGAAAGCGGCTGTCAGTCCTGAACAACTCATACAGCGCATCAAGAGAGCCGGTATTAACCCGGATAAAATTATCAAAGCCGCCAGAAGTACCAATCTGAATATTTAACTTCCCGGAAAGCAACTTTGCTGCCAGTGCCAACCCGGAGCCATTACGTTCACTGGTCTGCACCTCAAAAACATAAGCCGAAACAATCACTTCCTCAGATGCGGTATCAATCAACGGTAACAGCGTCTGCAACCGCTTAATCTCTGACTTCTGGCCATAATAAACCAGAACATCCCCGGTACGATTCATAAAATCTGATGCAGTACCCGCTACAGCTGATTCCGGGGATATCTGCCCGGACGGTAATGCGTTACGCTGACTGTTAAACTGCCCGGTAAATTGTCCCGCAAGAATATCTGCCAGATACGCTACAGAACGAAATCGCGGACGATAAACAAATGTTTCCTGCGGTGGCGCATATATTTTGGGCGTGAAAGGAGCCACATAATCAATGCCCTGTTTAGTGTAAATCGCGATATTCATATTACCGAGGTATCGCTTAATAAATGCTCGTTCATCAATATCAGGTGTGATGCGGAACGATACAACTTTATCCGATTTTGCCAGGTCGGGATCAAGCATGAATGGTTTGTCAAATACCTGGACATAAATCATATTTAACGCCTGCGGTAAAGGAACAGCATTTAATTCAAAAGTAATGCCTTTAGGAAAGGCCGGGTATATAAGAAGGCAACTCAATATGATAACAAGGAACTTCATTTTAACACCCCTGAATAAATTGTTACTCGCTGTCCGTCCAGTTCTCCGGTAACCATCAGACCATCAAAATTAAACTGTGACGATGGCTCAATACGTAATCTTCCTGAACTATCTGCAAGAATAATCCAGCTCTTACCATCTTTGGAAAAGCGACCAGCAATACGCCATTCTGAAGATAAATCTGGTTGATTCTTCGGGGAATAAGCCTGGGCAGTTCCTTTCATATCTGAAACCATTAATGGCGACTGAGTTGATTCGCTTTCTGTTTTTTCAGTCGTTCCCATGCTTGTGTTGAAAAACCAATACAAATAATACAACGAACAAAAGGTTAAGATAAAAAGAAACAATACCATAAACCACAGTTTTGGTGACTTGAAGATATTCTGGCGGGTATCAACCACAAGTTCTTTCCCCTGCCCGTTCTCATGTGACTTGTACAAGGGGAATATGGCTTTATCATATTTACACTGATAACTAACAGTTAAATTCGATTTAAATAATTTAATTCCGGTAAAAACATCAACCCGATACCGATTACGTAGCCCGAGAGAAACGAGTTTCGTCATTCTGTAAGTCGTTTCTATTCTGTCTTTTATAAAACGCGGCAAATTTGCAACAGACTGATTCATGACCACTAAATCACAGGTTATCCCTGTAAGTTCACTAGCGAAATGACGATGCTCAGCAATAAAAGAGCGATGATTTGCCGGGATAGCTTTATCATTTTCCCATATACGCCACGATTCATCGATACAAATTAAATCGCCTGCTTTACAAAAAGAATCCTCAGAAATACCATCATCTGTTTTATAAGGGAAAAATTTTTCATTTTTAACATCGTCATTTGAAACAAGGATAATTTCACCTAAGCTATTACCGGATGCCTTTTTAGTCCTTATGCAAAAATCATAAATACCTTCAGCAGACAAGCCATAAATATTGCTGATTACCCTACGTCCAGACATACATGCAGGAATAATAACACTGGACACAACTTCGTAAGATTTACCACTTCCCGGAATACCAACATATGCAGAAATAGCCATAAATCACCTAATCAACCAATAACCGGAATTCTTCGGATAATAAATCGAGTTAAATACGCGCTAAGCATAATTTTAATACCATCAGTAACAGCAAATATATTTATAAAATACCATGCACTATCAGGCAATGAATTAAACATTGATATAAAGTCAATGTTTGTTGGCAGCAATGCATTTAAGACAGGAATAAATGCTTGCACAATAAAATAAAGGGAGAAGAAAATAATAAATTTAATAACGGCGGTGCGTAATAAAAAACCAAGAACAGTATTAAATGCTGAAACTAAAATGCCGAACATAGAAATCACCTTATGCCGTCAGAATAATACGTAATGATAATATCCCCCACAACAACAAGGAAAATGTTTTTAATAGTGGGGCAATTTTTTCAATAAGAATACAATGAGTATCTATATGATAATCTTTATCCCAAACGTGAAAGCTCCATACAGGGCATTGTGCATCCCTGACGGGTATACTCATGTTTTTGACAAATGGCAAAAGATTCACAATCGGCTTTAATATTTTTTCTCCTGTTGGCGGTTCAGCTAAATCAGGAGCTGTTACTCTCGGATCGTCACCTAAATCCACATGAATATCTGAAGTTCCTTTCACAGTAATTTCAACAGGTGAATTAGCATTAACCTGTGCGGGTTTAATCCACTCTTGCTGTTTTAAATTAACCACATCAGGAGCAACGGATTTTATTTCATCAACAGTAACAGGATTTGACGAGGAAAATGGCACCCCCTGATAATCAGGCTTTGATGCAGCATCCATCCAGACAGCATTAATTGTTTTTGCCAATGTATCCAAATCAAGTTTTAACTCTGATAATTTATCAGAAATGTATTGCCCTACCTTTACAGGATCCTTTTCATCTTCAATGCCCTCTTCCGGGATAACGCCATGATATTCTCCGTTAACACTAACATGGAAAGTTTCTGTATCACTAATTGTAGAACCATCAGATTTACGAATAGCTTCGAAATTAATATTAACTCCCCCAAGGCCACCTTCAGTAACAGAAAGAATCTTAGTTACAGTACACTCCCATCCGAAGCCACATCTAATTTCACCTGATGAAGACATTAATGAAAAAACATTTTGAGCAACAGCTTTCTTACTAAATCCATAATAATATTTTCCGCCATACATAATATAATAAGGATAATCATTTGATAGTTTATCAACTACAATAACAGAACCTCCGCCATTACCTTTAATAAAATAATTTCCCTGTTCATCAACGCTAACGCCATCAGGAACCAAATCATCATGACCTATAGTTCCCATGGTATAACCTATGCCTCCCCATGTAAGAACATTAGACGTTGTCTTGAAAAAGCCACTGGAAACAATCGATGAAGCTTTTGATGCAGCTGATGTAGCTAAGGAACGGGATGTATTACTTACTACAGTTAAATAAACAGCATCATTGGCAGCAACAGCAGCTGCTCGGGAAGCTATAACACGACCAACAACCCCTCCTATGGCACTTCTCGCCAGAAGAGGTAAAAAACTATGCGCATATGATGAAAATAACAGTAAGAAGATAATCAGCCATCCAAACCCTTGATTACGGCCCACGCACATAAAAGCCCCCATAAAAAGCAAATAAAGTAAAAAACATATTCATTCATACATCAATAAGGGGCACAAAGCCCCTCTCATAAAAATTAGGCACTTTTAACCATACGAAGGATCCACTTAACGCCAGCAAATCCCGCATATAATGTAACAATGGTTGCAGCAACAGCCATGATACCGACTAATACCGTTGAAAAATCGATTGAATTAGTCAGAGCCGAAAGATCTGGTCCTTTTGCTGGACCTTCAGCAAAAGCAGACGATGCTACTAATACAAGTGAAGGAACGATTACATGTTTTAATTTCATAAAATATCCTTAAATTAAGCATTCTTAACAAGTTTAAGTATCATGCCAATTCCCCTTGAAAATAACCAAAGAAAAATGACAGACGTAAATGCAACTCCCCAATATTGAGCAGCCACAGAATAATCAACATCAGGGGGTTGCTGATATGGCAACTCAGAGACAGTCAACATAACAGACTGACAATCATTTGTTGCTCTGTTGCAAATCGTGCCAGTTATATTTCCGTTTTGAGAAGCCATAGCAATAATCACTCAACAAGTTCAAGAAGCATATCAACATTAAAGCCGCGACTTTGTTCTCCTGTTTGTTTATCAATAAAAGGAAAACTCCTCTCATAACCAGTTACACGGCACAAAATATCTGTAATTTCATCACCAACACGCCCCAATGATCTTTTTGACTTAATTCTTATAACTGGCGGGTAACTGTAAGCATCCACAGCAGGAGAAACGACAGTCGTATAAAAGACCCCATTACTATTATTGAAACGTTTAATTTTACCTGTAACCGTTGTTTCTAAATTTCCTAAATCACTCATAAATTCACCTTTTCAATTACGCTACACGAAGATGTGATGGTTTCAGATACCAGGATGGAATAATACAATCAGAAACTTTAATTTCCCTTGTTTGCTTGACAACCACAGGAGAAAATTTAGAAATATTGCATTTCTGAGCAATATCAATACCAATCTTTCTTAACCTTGCTCGGTGTGTTTGTACTTGTTTTTTATTTAAGTCAAAAACATGCCCATGAAACCATTGAATAGCATACATTGCTGTAGTGTTCGCTGCGCGAGTAGTATCTACAATGCCGCGGCTAACAAGATGTTCACTAATAGTTTCAAAGTCCATAGCATTCACCGATAATTTTTCATCAAGTTTAAGAAAATCAGAATGTAACTTATTTAATAAAGAATAATCAGATAATCCCCAAAAGCATAAGGCATGTTTTTGCAAAAAACGCGATTTTAATTTTTGTTCAAATCTGACAATTCCATTTTCTTTACAATAATTAATAACATCAATAAAATATTTAAATTCTGCAGAATTTTCAGAGAATTTATTTTTAATTTTTACAAGGCTATGCAATTCAAGTTCATGAGCTTTGTTATACACTGTTGGGTATATAAGATTGACATTACCTTTTTTGGAAAGCCAATCAACTGATTTTCCATTAGAATGCAGTCGAGGAACACTATGTCGATATGTTTGCGTAGAAAGACCGGAAATATAATCATCCTCATTTCCCTTGCCGACAGATCTATTTGATGTTATATGCAACTCTTTAATTAAGGCACCATCTACGATTACACGAGCCTTTTCATTCTCTTTAGATTGCCCATGCATCAATTTTGTACACTTAGTAAATAGTGGCAATTTAAGATCACTAAGAATCTGATTAAATACCATGACACAAGCATCTACTGTTGGTAGTCCAAAAAGATTATCAAGACGCCCCCAACGAGAAGGATTTCCAGTCATTTTTAACACTGAACCACGGATTGAGATCGAAACCACATCACAGAAAGAGCCGCGATGTTGAAAAGTTGGTTGAGACAAGGCGCTAGCCTCCCCGCTATCGAGGTGAATACGCTGATATGCCACATCCGAAAGAATGGGCAGCTGATAACCAAAATCTTGCTCAATACTCAACCAATCAAAAAACATAGCATCCATGTATACAAGAATATTTGGATACTTTATACAACAGATGCAAACATGCATACAAGAGCGCATCGCTATTTTTATGCAATGTAACTAACATGCATGAACCCAAAACACACAAAGACTAGATTTATGGCTGAGAAAAAATACACGTCCCTACGAGTACCGGAAGAACGTAAAATGGAGCTAGAGAAAGCCGCTATTGAAGTCAGCTATGCTACCGGACGCATGGTGAAATGGACTGACATGGCGTTCTATCTCATGGATGAGTATCTGAAAGAAGCTGTCAGAGACATGAAGTCATCAACAAAGACACTAGGCCCAGGGAAAAAATAAAGCCCCACGCAGTACCAAAACCGTGGGAAACCACGGTAAAGTTCGGGTGTCACAGAACCCCGAACCGCTTCGCGGCAAAATTTTGAGCACAACAGCATGCAACATCTGGGACAAGAGAGGCAAAAAGTCAGGAGGAAGCATTATGTTTTGGTCAGATGATGACGGGAAATACAGGAAAGCTTTCAGAGTCATCAAAGAATACAAAGTGGTAAAAACAGATCAAGTGTCAGAGAACATTGCATTCAGAATCGATGAAATGGAAGGGAAAATACAAGGTTCACTCACAGAAGACGAATTCAGGAACATAATTATGGAAAATGCCATGGCATGGGCCGTAAGAAATAAAGACAATGGTATGTTTTTAAAGGAAGTGAGAATTTTTCATAAAAAACAATCACATGAGATAGAGTGGACGGAAAATCTAAGAGATGCATTAATATTCAATGATGCACTAAAAGCAGAAACATTAGCCTTAGACATAGAATGCTGTGAAGAGGTACCTTTAATCTATCAAGTAGACCCTTTGTTTGTATCAAAAAGGAGATTTATATGAATAAAGATATTGAAATAAAAGATATAATATTTGCGAATATTGAATATTATTCAAATTTATGGAGCATTATTTTGTTTTGGCCTGGTGTACTAATAAGCCTATTTTCCCTTGAAACCGGAAAAACGATGGTAATTGCTGCATTAGTATTAGCCGCTATCAGGGCAATAAACAACAAACTAAGTCTAGGAAGATGGCTTGGATGATGCACTACTGCGCACAATGACGTTATGTGTAAAAAGGCCGCTGCGGGGTTTTATTTTCGCAGCGGCCTTTTCAACATAACGTGTAGCACATTATGCGCACCAGTGCGCAGGTAAGCTCATTCGGAAAGAATTTGTCGCCGGATGGGCCAGGAAAACAAACCACCCCGGGTTAATATGAAAGCCTGTCACCGGCGATCGCCATTCTGTCACACACGCTGTAAGCCATCAATTTTATCAACTGGCCACATCAACACCTGAACGACTCACGTCTCGCGCCGTTCGTCTCAATGACTGCCATAAAAAACCGGCTTTACAGGAGGCGCGTTGCGCTGTTCCGTGCTTTCTGAAAGTTCTCCCTGGTATCGGCGGTCAAACAGCAGCTTCACATGAAATATCACCGTGCCGCCTCCCATGCCTTCGGCATAAAAAACAGACATACCGCCATATCACCGCCTGTATGCATCGGTCGCCACCATCACCGCGCGCGCTCCTCGTGGGAACTCGGTGCGTGCGCGGCGCTGGCGCGCACGACTTTTCTTGCCTGTAACACAACAAGAATATCCGTTTTATTATTTTCATTAGATGAACTGGTAAACCAGCCTTTTGGCAGAAAACTGAATCCGGTATCAGCGTTTGTTACTTTCGATTCAGCCAGTCCGCCCAACAAAATAATATCCCCATCAGCAACTGAAACTTCTGTATTGACCTCTCGCTTAATCAGCGTCGGGCTGTTATTAACGCCAGTGTCTGTCTTCGCAAAGCTGGAAAGCTGCTGCTTAATCACAAGGTCAATGTTTTCGGTTCGAATCTGCGGCTTTACGTCGAGGATAACGCCACTGGAACGGTATTCAATCGACTGTATCGGCCTGTTATCGGCATAGCTAACCTTACTAAGTACAGGAACTTCATTACCAACTGAAAACGTAGCTGACGCTCCATTTCTGACCCTAAGGCGCGGAGAACTGACGACATGAAAGCGGCTGTCAGTCCTGAACAACTCATACAGCGCATCAAGAGAGCCGGTATTAACCCGGATAAAATTATCAAAGCCGCCAGAAGTACCAATCTGAATATTTAACTTCCCGGAAAGCAACTTTGCTGCCAGTGCCAACCCGGAGCCATTACGTTCACTGGTCTGCACCTCAAAAACATAAGCCGAAACAATCACTTCCTCAGATGCGGTATCAATCAACGGTAACAGCGTCTGCAACCGCTTAATCTCTGACTTCTGGCCATAATAAACCAGAACATCCCCGGTACGATTCATAAAATCTGATGCAGTACCCGCTACAGCTGATTCCGGGGATATCTGCCCGGACGGTAATGCGTTACGCTGACTGTTAAACTGCCCGGTAAATTGTCCCGCAAGAATATCTGCCAGATACGCTACAGAACGAAATCGCGGACGATAAACAAATGTTTCCTGCGGTGGCGCATATATTTTGGGCGTGAAAGGAGCCACATAATCAATGCCCTGTTTAGTGTAAATCGCGATATTCATATTACCGAGGTATCGCTTAATAAATGCTCGTTCATCAATATCAGGTGTGATGCGGAACGATACAACTTTATCCGATTTTGCCAGGTCGGGATCAAGCATGAATGGTTTGTCAAATACCTGGACATAAATCATATTTAACGCCTGCGGTAAAGGAACAGCATTTAATTCAAAAGTAATGCCTTTAGGAAAGGCCGGGTATATAAGAAGGCAACTCAATATGATAACAAGGAACTTCATTTTAACACCCCTGAATAAATTGTTACTCGCTGTCCGTCCAGTTCTCCGGTAACCATCAGACCATCAAAATTAAACTGTGACGATGGCTCAATACGTAATCTTCCTGAACTATCTGCAAGAATAATCCAGCTCTTACCATCTTTGGAAAAGCGACCAGCAATACGCCATTCTGAAGATAAATCTGGTTGATTCTTCGGGGAATAAGCCTGGGCAGTTCCTTTCATATCTGAAACCATTAATGGCGACTGAGTTGATTCGCTTTCTGTTTTTTCAGTCGTTCCCATGCTTGTGTTGAAAAACCAATACAAATAATACAACGAACAAAAGGTTAAGATAAAAAGAAACAATACCATAAACCACAGTTTTGGTGACTTGAAGATATTCTGGCGGGTATCAACCACAAGTTCTTTCCCCTGCCCGTTCTCATGTGACTTGTACAAGGGGAATATGGCTTTATCATATTTACACTGATAACTAACAGTTAAATTCGATTTAAATAATTTAATTCCGGTAAAAACATCAACCCGATACCGATTACGTAGCCCGAGAGAAACGAGTTTCGTCATTCTGTAAGTCGTTTCTATTCTGTCTTTTATAAAACGCGGCAAATTTGCAACAGACTGATTCATGACCACTAAATCACAGGTTATCCCTGTAAGTTCACTAGCGAAATGACGATGCTCAGCAATAAAAGAGCGATGATTTGCCGGGATAGCTTTATCATTTTCCCATATACGCCACGATTCATCGATACAAATTAAATCGCCTGCTTTACAAAAAGAATCCTCAGAAATACCATCATCTGTTTTATAAGGGAAAAATTTTTCATTTTTAACATCGTCATTTGAAACAAGGATAATTTCACCTAAGCTATTACCGGATGCCTTTTTAGTCCTTATGCAAAAATCATAAATACCTTCAGCAGACAAGCCATAAATATTGCTGATTACCCTACGTCCAGACATACATGCAGGAATAATAACACTGGACACAACTTCGTAAGATTTACCACTTCCCGGAATACCAACATATGCAGAAATAGCCATAAATCACCTAATCAACCAATAACCGGAATTCTTCGGATAATAAATCGAGTTAAATACGCGCTAAGCATAATTTTAATACCATCAGTAACAGCAAATATATTTATAAAATACCATGCACTATCAGGCAATGAATTAAACATTGATATAAAGTCAATGTTTGTTGGCAGCAATGCATTTAAGACAGGAATAAATGCTTGCACAATAAAATAAAGGGAGAAGAAAATAATAAATTTAATAACGGCGGTGCGTAATAAAAAACCAAGAACAGTATTAAATGCTGAAACTAAAATGCCGAACATAGAAATCACCTTATGCCGTCAGAATAATACGTAATGATAATATCCCCCACAACAACAAGGAAAATGTTTTTAATAGTGGGGCAATTTTTTCAATAAGAATACAATGAGTATCTATATGATAATCTTTATCCCAAACGTGAAAGCTCCATACAGGGCATTGTGCATCCCTGACGGGTATACTCATGTTTTTGACAAATGGCAAAAGATTCACAATCGGCTTTAATATTTTTTCTCCTGTTGGCGGTTCAGCTAAATCAGGAGCTGTTACTCTCGGATCGTCACCTAAATCCACATGAATATCTGAAGTTCCTTTCACAGTAATTTCAACAGGTGAATTAGCATTAACCTGTGCGGGTTTAATCCACTCTTGCTGTTTTAAATTAACCACATCAGGAGCAACGGATTTTATTTCATCAACAGTAACAGGATTTGACGAGGAAAATGGCACCCCCTGATAATCAGGCTTTGATGCAGCATCCATCCAGACAGCATTAATTGTTTTTGCCAATGTATCCAAATCAAGTTTTAACTCTGATAATTTATCAGAAATGTATTGCCCTACCTTTACAGGATCCTTTTCATCTTCAATGCCCTCTTCCGGGATAACGCCATGATATTCTCCGTTAACACTAACATGGAAAGTTTCTGTATCACTAATTGTAGAACCATCAGATTTACGAATAGCTTCGAAATTAATATTAACTCCCCCAAGGCCACCTTCAGTAACAGAAAGAATCTTAGTTACAGTACACTCCCATCCGAAGCCACATCTAATTTCACCTGATGAAGACATTAATGAAAAAACATTTTGAGCAACAGCTTTCTTACTAAATCCATAATAATATTTTCCGCCATACATAATATAATAAGGATAATCATTTGATAGTTTATCAACTACAATAACAGAACCTCCGCCATTACCTTTAATAAAATAATTTCCCTGTTCATCAACGCTAACGCCATCAGGAACCAAATCATCATGACCTATAGTTCCCATGGTATAACCTATGCCTCCCCATGTAAGAACATTAGACGTTGTCTTGAAAAAGCCACTGGAAACAATCGATGAAGCTTTTGATGCAGCTGATGTAGCTAAGGAACGGGATGTATTACTTACTACAGTTAAATAAACAGCATCATTGGCAGCAACAGCAGCTGCTCGGGAAGCTATAACACGACCAACAACCCCTCCTATGGCACTTCTCGCCAGAAGAGGTAAAAAACTATGCGCATATGATGAAAATAACAGTAAGAAGATAATCAGCCATCCAAACCCTTGATTACGGCCCACGCACATAAAAGCCCCCATAAAAAGCAAATAAAGTAAAAAACATATTCATTCATACATCAATAAGGGGCACAAAGCCCCTCTCATAAAAATTAGGCACTTTTAACCATACGAAGGATCCACTTAACGCCAGCAAATCCCGCATATAATGTAACAATGGTTGCAGCAACAGCCATGATACCGACTAATACCGTTGAAAAATCGATTGAATTAGTCAGAGCCGAAAGATCTGGTCCTTTTGCTGGACCTTCAGCAAAAGCAGACGATGCTACTAATACAAGTGAAGGAACGATTACATGTTTTAATTTCATAAAATATCCTTAAATTAAGCATTCTTAACAAGTTTAAGTATCATGCCAATTCCCCTTGAAAATAACCAAAGAAAAATGACAGACGTAAATGCAACTCCCCAATATTGAGCAGCCACAGAATAATCAACATCAGGGGGTTGCTGATATGGCAACTCAGAGACAGTCAACATAACAGACTGACAATCATTTGTTGCTCTGTTGCAAATCGTGCCAGTTATATTTCCGTTTTGAGAAGCCATAGCAATAATCACTCAACAAGTTCAAGAAGCATATCAACATTAAAGCCGCGACTTTGTTCTCCTGTTTGTTTATCAATAAAAGGAAAACTCCTCTCATAACCAGTTACACGGCACAAAATATCTGTAATTTCATCACCAACACGCCCCAATGATCTTTTTGACTTAATTCTTATAACTGGCGGGTAACTGTAAGCATCCACAGCAGGAGAAACGACAGTCGTATAAAAGACCCCATTACTATTATTGAAACGTTTAATTTTACCTGTAACCGTTGTTTCTAAATTTCCTAAATCACTCATAAATTCACCTTTTCAATTACGCTACACGAAGATGTGATGGTTTCAGATACCAGGATGGAATAATACAATCAGAAACTTTAATTTCCCTTGTTTGCTTGACAACCACAGGAGAAAATTTAGAAATATTGCATTTCTGAGCAATATCAATACCAATCTTTCTTAACCTTGCTCGGTGTGTTTGTACTTGTTTTTTATTTAAGTCAAAAACATGCCCATGAAACCATTGAATAGCATACATTGCTGTAGTGTTCGCTGCGCGAGTAGTATCTACAATGCCGCGGCTAACAAGATGTTCACTAATAGTTTCAAAGTCCATAGCATTCACCGATAATTTTTCATCAAGTTTAAGAAAATCAGAATGTAACTTATTTAATAAAGAATAATCAGATAATCCCCAAAAGCATAAGGCATGTTTTTGCAAAAAACGCGATTTTAATTTTTGTTCAAATCTGACAATTCCATTTTCTTTACAATAATTAATAACATCAATAAAATATTTAAATTCTGCAGAATTTTCAGAGAATTTATTTTTAATTTTTACAAGGCTATGCAATTCAAGTTCATGAGCTTTGTTATACACTGTTGGGTATATAAGATTGACATTACCTTTTTTGGAAAGCCAATCAACTGATTTTCCATTAGAATGCAGTCGAGGAACACTATGTCGATATGTTTGCGTAGAAAGACCGGAAATATAATCATCCTCATTTCCCTTGCCGACAGATCTATTTGATGTTATATGCAACTCTTTAATTAAGGCACCATCTACGATTACACGAGCCTTTTCATTCTCTTTAGATTGCCCATGCATCAATTTTGTACACTTAGTAAATAGTGGCAATTTAAGATCACTAAGAATCTGATTAAATACCATGACACAAGCATCTACTGTTGGTAGTCCAAAAAGATTATCAAGACGCCCCCAACGAGAAGGATTTCCAGTCATTTTTAACACTGAACCACGGATTGAGATCGAAACCACATCACAGAAAGAGCCGCGATGTTGAAAAGTTGGTTGAGACAAGGCGCTAGCCTCCCCGCTATCGAGGTGAATACGCTGATATGCCACATCCGAAAGAATGGGCAGCTGATAACCAAAATCTTGCTCAATACTCAACCAATCAAAAAACATAGCATCCATGTATACAAGAATATTTGGATACTTTATACAACAGATGCAAACATGCATACAAGAGCGCATCGCTATTTTTATGCAATGTAACTAACATGCATGAACCCAAAACACACAAAGACTAGATTTATGGCTGAGAAAAAATACACGTCCCTACGAGTACCGGAAGAACGTAAAATGGAGCTAGAGAAAGCCGCTATTGAAGTCAGCTATGCTACCGGACGCATGGTGAAATGGACTGACATGGCGTTCTATCTCATGGATGAGTATCTGAAAGAAGCTGTCAGAGACATGAAGTCATCAACAAAGACACTAGGCCCAGGGAAAAAATAAAGCCCCACGCAGTACCAAAACCGTGGGAAACCACGGTAAAGTTCGGGTGTCACAGAACCCCGAACCGCTTCGCGGCAAAATTTTGAGCACAACAGCATGCAACATCTGGGACAAGAGAGGCAAAAAGTCAGGAGGAAGCATTATGTTTTGGTCAGATGATGACGGGAAATACAGGAAAGCTTTCAGAGTCATCAAAGAATACAAAGTGGTAAAAACAGATCAAGTGTCAGAGAACATTGCATTCAGAATCGATGAAATGGAAGGGAAAATACAAGGTTCACTCACAGAAGACGAATTCAGGAACATAATTATGGAAAATGCCATGGCATGGGCCGTAAGAAATAAAGACAATGGTATGTTTTTAAAGGAAGTGAGAATTTTTCATAAAAAACAATCACATGAGATAGAGTGGACGGAAAATCTAAGAGATGCATTAATATTCAATGATGCACTAAAAGCAGAAACATTAGCCTTAGACATAGAATGCTGTGAAGAGGTACCTTTAATCTATCAAGTAGACCCTTTGTTTGTATCAAAAAGGAGATTTATATGAATAAAGATATTGAAATAAAAGATATAATATTTGCGAATATTGAATATTATTCAAATTTATGGAGCATTATTTTGTTTTGGCCTGGTGTACTAATAAGCCTATTTTCCCTTGAAACCGGAAAAACGATGGTAATTGCTGCATTAGTATTAGCCGCTATCAGGGCAATAAACAACAAACTAAGTCTAGGAAGATGGCTTGGATGATGCACTACTGCGCACAATGACGTTATGTGTAAAAAGGCCGCTGCGGGGTTTTATTTTCGCAGCGGCCTTTTCAACATAACGTGTAGCACATTATGCGCACCAATATAAACCAAGGAAGAATCCAGTCGTTGGCGGTCATGATTGTCATGCTCATTAACAATGACCAAACCCCATATCTCACTTACTACCGTATTCTCGGCTTAACCGTCCATGCAA
>JACXXQ010000708.1_pt1 | contig 15017 bp, 9 predicted proteins | sample 8621361 | NCBI WGS metagenome assembly JACXXQ01 (sample SAMN15503820, study PRJNA645414) | gut metagenome | isolation source: feces | host: Bos taurus | place: USA | collected 2016 | reverse complement strand
TACATAGAAAGAAAGAGGCCTTTTAGCCTCTTTCAGTATCTTTATTTCGCATTTTGGTATAAGAAGCCTTCTGCTTTCGCTAATGTTTCCGGTTTGCCTATATCAATCAGATGCAACTTTTCTGTCAAGTAACCACCATAGTTTACTTGCCGGCAAGTGGCAAGATAGAAATCCATGATAGAGAATTTTCCATCCCATGAGGGAGAGGTCATCCATTGAAAAATGGCGGGCGAAAGTACATGGATGCCACTGAATGCATATTCTTGATAAAGGGAAGAATCATACTGAAAACCTTCCGGTTTCACTTGTTCCGTATCCTTGTTTATCCATCCGCAAAGTCTCTTATCTGTATCAAAAAGAAGATAGCGGGAGGTTTTACGTTGGCTGGCCAGTAAAGTGGCAACAGCACCGCTTCGTAAATGGTAGTCATATAATTCTTTCAGATTCACGTCTGAAAGAATATCGACATTGTGTATCAGGAAAGGCTCATCGGAGTTTTCAAAGAAAGAACGGGCTTTCTTAATTCCCCCACCGGTGTCGAGCAACAGATCGCGTTCATCGGAAATATGTATGATAAGCCCAAAATTCTCATTGGCTTCTAAGAAATCAAGTATTTGTTCGCCAAAATGATGGATATTAATCACTATTTCTGTGAATCCGGCAGCTTTCAGTTTTAAGATCACATGTTCCAACATCGGATGTCCGGCTATGGGAACCAAAGCCTTCGGCATGGTATCGGTGAGCGGCTTCAGCCGGCTACCCAAACCGGCTGCAAATATCATTGCTTTCATTCTTTCGGTTACTTTCTTCTTTAATATTTACTCTTCTTAGATTGTTGCCTCAAACGTATGTTCGATATTCTGTTCCCGATGCACCAGTTCGACTTTCACACCAAATTTCTGATTCAGGTGCTCTGCCAGATGCTGGGCAGAATAAACAGAACGATGCTGTCCGCCGGTGCAACCGAAGCAGACGGACAAATTGCTGAATCCGCGTTCCATATAACGTTGCACGGAGGCATCCACCAAAGCATAGACATGATCGAGGAAACGGAGTATTTCTCCATCTTCTTCCAAGAAAGTGATTACAGGTTCATCCAGTCCGGTGAAAGGTTTGTAACGCTCATACTTACCGGGATTATTCACGGCGCGACAGTCGAATACATAACCTCCTCCGTTACCCGTGGAGTCATCAGGAATGCCTTTCTTATAAGCAAAGCTCATTACTTTGACAGTTAGCTGCCGCTTTTTCAGATCATCCGTAAACTGTTTCAGTCCGGTAAGCTCCCGCAAAACGTTACAGAGATACGGATATTCCGGATATTCTTCTTTCAACAATTCACGCAGGTTCTCGATAGCATAGGGAACACTTTGGATAAAATGCGGTTTCTTTTCGAAATAGCCACGGAAACCATAAGCTCCCAGCACTTGCAACGTACGGAAAAGGACAAAGTGACGAAGCTGGCTATAAAAATAGGATTCGTCAATCGGTTGGTATTTGCGAAGAGCTTCCATATACTCTTGCAGCAGTTCTTTACGAAGACTATCGGGATATTTCGCTTTCGCTTGCCACAGGAAAGAGGCTATGTCGTAATAGAACGGGCCTTTACGTCCTCCTTGAAAGTCAATAAACCATGGTTCGCCATCTTTTATCATCACATTACGGCTCTGAAAATCACGATACATGAAAGTAGCGGAAGAACTGCGAAGCAAGACATCGCTCATTTTCTGGAAATCATCTTCCAGTTTATCTTCCTGAAACTCCATACCGGTAGCTTTCAGGAAGCAATATTTAAAGTAATTCAAATCCCACAGAATGGAGCGTTGATTGAACTCCGGTTGAGGATAACAACGGGAAAAATCAAATCCATCGGCCCCGGCAAACTGAATGGCAGGAAGCAAACGAATCGTTTTGCGAAGCAACTCTTTTTCCTCTTCTGAAAAGACGCTGGTAGCACGTCCTTTCTCTATGGCATGGAACAACAGAGTATCGCCCAAATCCTCCTGCAAATAATAGGTCTTATCTTCCGAAACGATGCGCACTTCGGGAACAGGCAGTCCACATTTGTGGAAGTGTCCTGCCATATAAAGAAATGCTTCATTCTCATCGATAGAAGCTCCGTAAACTCCAATCAATGTTTCTATACCCGTCAGCCGAAAATAACGGCGGTTGGAACCGGAAGACGGTAATTCTGTTATGTTTTCAGCGGGAACGCCCGTATATGACTGATAAAGTTTCTGTAGTTCTTCGGTAATCATAGTCGTATATTTTCGAGCAAAGATAGAGAATCTAGCTAAATAATACTATCTTCCCGCTGATAAAAACCGGCTACTTTACCTAATCTGCTGTGTACAGGCCTTTACTTCCAATAAGCCGGTTATTTAAAAAAGTTGTTGGAATGGCTCCCTATGAATATAAGATGAAGAATTAGCAATTCTCATTGTATTCAAGGATTTTCAGTGCAGAGATTAAAGATTTTCAGTACAGAAATTTATAATAGTTTATGCAGTCGAGTAGTCATCCCCTTATAAGGTGACAATAATCATTTTGTAAAGTGATAAATAGCACCCTATAAGATGACTATTATCCCATTACAAGGGGACAACTTATCTTTAGAAGGACGGAAAGCTTTAAAGATACAAAATTAAATAGAAAAAAGCAACTATATATAACTCTTTTACCTGAAGGAATACAAAATAAGGTTGCTTTTCAACAAACATTCATCCGAATGTATTATCTTTGTTTTAGTTTAACTGACCTAATCTCATGAGAAGAAAGACCTTTTTACTACTATGCATCGCATTTATCGCACTGTTTATCGGCATCTCCCCTCTTCAAGCCGGTCATTATTACTATAAGCAAATCTCACTAAAAGACGGACTGCCTTCTACCGTACGATGCATCTTAACGGATGAACAAGGTTTTGTATGGATTGGAACCCGCTCCGGACTGGGACGATATGACGGACATGAACTTAAAAAGTATGTCCATCAGTCAAACAACCCTCATTCCATTCCTCACAATTTAATCTACCAGCTGATAGAAGATGTACAAAACAATATATGGATTCTGACAGATAAGGGAGTGGCACGTTATCAGCGGCAAAGCGATGACTTTCTTATACCGACTGATGAAACAGGAAATAATATCATCGCCTATTCCGTCTGCCTGACTGATGATGGAGTGTTATTCGGTTCGAAAAATAAAATCTTTTTCTATAATTATCAGGATGCCACTTTCCGCCTCCTGCAAACGTTTGACCTAGAGCCCAATTATAATGTGACTCTGCTAAGTCTATGGGATAAACGAACATTACTTTGTTGTAGTCGCTGGCAAGGACTACTCCTGCTCGACCTGAATACCGGAAAATGCCGCCGTCCTCCTTTCGATTGCGGAAAGGAAATAATGAACGTACTCATAGACTCACAAAAAAGAATCTGGGTAGCCCCTTACAACGGAGGGCTGAACTGCCTGACACACGACGGTAAACTACTGGCTACATATACTACCCACAACTCTTCTCTAAGTAACAATGTTGTACTAAGTCTCGCCGAACGGGAAGGAGAAATCTGGATTGGAACAGACGGAGGAGGCATTAATATTCTCGACCCGGAAACCGGACATTTTTCTCTGCTGGAACATGTGCCCGGAAGTGACAACTATTTACTTCCCGCCAACTCTATCTTATGCCTATACAACGACTACAACAACAATATATGGGCAGGCAGCATCCGCAACGGACTAATCAGCATCCGGGAAGTTTCCATGAAAACATATACAGACGTACCACCCGGCAACGACCGGGGACTTAGCAACAATACCGTTCTAAGTCTTTTCCAGGAATCTCAAGATCAAATCTGGGTAGGCACGGACGGAGGAGGTATCAACAACTTTAATCCGCTCACAGAGAAATTTACTCATTATCCCTCAACCTGGGAAGACAAAGTTGCCTCTATCTGTCAGTTTACTCCCGGTAAATTATTAATTTCTATTTTCTCACAAGGAGTATTTATTTTCAATCCGGCAACTGGAGAAAAACAACCTTTCACCATTGTCGACGCTGAAACAACAGCACTCTTATGCAATCGAGGCAAGGCTGTAAATCTACTCCGGAACACTCATCACAGCATTCTGTTCCTTGGAGAACATATCTATATATATGATTTGAATACACGTACTTTCAGTACCGCTATAGAACAGGAAGAACAAGATATTATCGGTGCTCTCCTGCCAATCGGCAATTATAGGAACACCACTTATCTAAATGATACGAAGCACATATATGAACTGGACAACCATACAAACCGGCTGAAAGCCCTATACAGATGCTGGAAAGACACGACCATCAACTCCGTTTCAAGAGACGAAGAGGGAAACTTCTGGATTGGGAACAATTACGGATTGGTACACTACAATCCCGCCACCAAAATACAGACTCCGATCCCGACCTCTCTATTTAGTGAAAACACTTTGATCGTATGCGACCAGCAAGGAAAAGTATGGATAGGAGCTGACAGCATGCTTTTCGCTTGGCTTATCAAAGAAAAAAAGTTCGTTCTATTCGGCGAATCAGACGGCGTAATCCAGAACGAATATCTTTCCAAACCCCGCCTGTTAAGTATGCAGGGAGACGTCTATATGGGTGGAGTAAAAGGTTTACTGCACATTAACTGCAAAATACCATTAACAACTTCTGAACTTCCCCAACTCCAATTATCCGATGTCATCATCAATGGAGAATCCGTGAATAACGAATTAACCAATCGACCAACAGGGATCTCCGCTCCCTGGAACAGTAATATCACTATCCGGATCATGTCGAAAGAGAAGGACATTTTCCGACAGAAAGTGTACAGATACCAGATAGAAGGGCTGAATGACCAGCAAATCGAATCGTACAATCCCGAACTGGCTATACGTTCACTTCCTCCGGGAAGTTATAAGATTATGGCTTCATGTACAGCTAAAGATGGCAGTTGGATTCCCAGTCAGGAAGTACTGGAACTAACCATTCTCCCTCCCTGGTATCGGACATGGTGGTTTATTCTTAGCTGTACCGTTCTTACTGCTGCCGCTATTATTGAAACTTTCCGAAGAACTCTAAAGCGTAAGGAAGAAAAACTGAAATGGGCAATGAAGGAACATGAACAACAGGTATATGAAGAAAAAGTACGTTTCCTTATTAATATCAGTCATGAGCTGCGCACACCTTTAACGCTCATACACGCACCGCTTAGCCGGATACTGAAATCGCTTTCTGCCGAAGATACACAATATTTACCTATAAAAGCAATCTATCGCCAGTCACAGCGAATGAAAAACCTTATTAATATGGTACTCGATGTACGCAAAATGGAGGTTGGGGAAAGTAAATTGCAGATACAGCCGTATGCTCTCAATCAATGGATTGAACATGTATCCCAAGATTTCGTCAGCGAAGGTGAAGCTAAAAACGTCCGTATCCGCTATCAGCTTGACCCACAGGTCAATACTGTAAGTTTCGATAAAGATAAGTGTGAGATTATTCTAAGCAATCTGCTTATCAATGCCTTGAAACACAGTCCACAAGATGCAGAAATAACAATTACATCGGAGTTGCTTTCCGAGAAAAATAGCGTACGTATCTCCATCATTGACCGGGGAAACGGATTGAAACAAGTAAATACACAAAAACTCTTCACCCGTTTCTATCAAGGTACAGGAGAGCAAAGCGGCACAGGTATCGGATTATCTTATTCCAGGATTCTGGTAGAACTACACGGCGGCTCCATCGGTGCACGGGATAATCAGGAAGCTGGTGCAACATTCTTCTTTGAACTACCCTTGAGACAACAATCGGAAGAGATCGTCTGTCAGCCGAAGGCATATCTGAACGAATTGATGAACGATGATAGCAAAGAACAGTTACCGGAGGAAAATACGTTCGATACGAGTCCTTACAGTATTCTAGTGGTGGATGACAATCCGGATTTGACGGATTTTCTGAAAAAGTCACTGGGAGAATATTTCAAACGGGTAGTGATTGCTTCCGATGGTGTGGAAGCCCTTCAACTGACCAGAAATCATGCTCCGGATATTATCGTCAGTGACGTGATGATGCCGAGAATGAATGGATATGAACTTTGCAAAAATATAAAGGAAGATATTACGATCAGTCACATTCCTATCATTCTGCTGACAGCAAGAGATGATAAACAAAGTCAGTTGAGTGGCTACAAGAACGGGGCGGACGCTTATCTGACTAAGCCCTTTGAGATAGAAATGCTAATGGAAATCATTCGCAACCGATTGAAAAACCGCGAATCTATCAAGAAAAGATATTTGAATACAGGATTAGTCCCTGCGCCGGAAGAGAGCACTTTCAGCCAGGCAGATGAAACATTTCTGCTGAAACTGAATAAAATTATTCAGGAACATCTGGATAGCAGCAATCTGGACGTCACTTTTATCTGCAAGGAGATAGGTATGAGCCGGGCTTCCCTTTACAATAAGCTAAAAGCTCTGACCGATATGGGAGCCAATGATTACATTAATAAATTCCGGATGGAGAAAGCGATCACATTAATCACCAGTACGGACATGTCGTTCACGGAAATTGCCGAGAAGGTCGGCTTCACTACTTCACGCTATTTCAGTACGGCTTTCAAACAATATACAGGAGAAACGCCAACTCAATATAAGGAGAAGAGAAAACAGGAACGGAAAAAAGAGTAATGAGCAGCTACCCGAAAAAACAAATATTCTTTAGGCACGGAATTCTAAGACCTGAGCAAATAATCCGTGCCTAAAAATTTTAATATACTGCAAGTTTCATTACTTACTCAACCATTGACTTTTTTATAGTCTTCCAGAAACTTCTTCAATCCCGAATCCGTCAACGGATGATTCAATAAACCCTTGATAGCACTCAACGGACAAGTAGCAACGTCCGCTCCCACTTCCACACATTCGATAATATGTTTCGTATTGCGGATAGAAGCAGCGAGCACTTGTGTCTTGTAATCATAGGTACGATACATACGTACAATATCTCCCACAAGCCCTACTCCATCTTCACAAATATCGTCCAGACGACCGACAAAAGGCGAAACATAGGTAGCTCCGGCTTTAGCTGCCAGTAATGCCTGTCCTACTGAAAAGACTAATGTACAGTTAGTACGGATTCCCTTTTCCGTGAAATGTTTGATCGCTTTAATGCCATCGGCAATACAGGGGACTTTTACTACAATATGCGGATTGAGCGCGGCAAGTTCTTCACCTTCACGAATCATTCCTTCATAATCGGTTGCTATCACTTCGGCACTGACATCTCCGTTGACAATCTTACATATCTTGATATAATGTTCACGCTGATTCTGCGTTCCTTTGATACCTTCTTTCGCCATCAGCGAAGGGTTGGTAGTCACTCCGTCAAGTACTCCGAGGGCATAAGCCTCCTGAATTTGCTCCAAATTAGCTGTGTCAATAAAAAATTTCATACTCTTAATTTTTAATGGTTAACGATCTAATAGTCAAAGATAATAATTTATTTCCATTCATCTCTGATTATGCAATCGTTATTGACGAATCAAGATATACATCCTGAATAGTATTCAATAATTCCACCCCTTCGTTCATTGGTTTCTGGAACGCTTTACGTCCGCTAATCAATCCCATACCTCCTGCACGTTTGTTGACTACAGCTGTAATGACTGCATCACGCAAATCGGAAGAACCGTGAGATTCTCCACCGGAGTTAATCAAACCAACGCGTCCCATATAGCCGTTGGCTACCTGGTAGCGGCAAAGGTCAATCGGATGTTCGGAAGCAAGTTCGGTATACATACGCTCGTCGATCTTTCCGAAACCGATAGCTTTGAAGCCACCATTATTAGTCGGAAGTTTCTGTTTCACAATATCAGCTTTGATAGTCACTCCCAAACGGTCGGCCTGTCCTGTCAGGTCGGCGGCAGCATGATAATCGACAGCACCTTTCTTGAAATCATTATTGCGCAGGTAACACCAAAGAATGGTTGCCATCCCCAGTTCGTGAGCATATTCAAAAGCTTCGGCTATCTCCACGAGCTGACGGCGACTCTGTTCCGAACCGAAATAGATAGTGGCGCCTACCGCTACTGCTCCCATATTCCAGGCTTCTTTAACGGTACCAAACAATACTTGGTCGAAACTGTTAGGATAAGAAAGTAATTCATTGTGATTCAACTTAACGATAAAAGGTATTTTATGGGCATATTTACGTGCTACGGATCCAAGAATCCCAAAGGTAGAAGCTACTCCATTACAGCCTCCTTCAATAGCCAGTTTTACGATATTTTCCGGATCGAAATAGATCGGATTGGGGGCAAACGATGCTCCGGCAGTATGTTCGATGTCCTGATCGACAGGAAGTATAGACACATAACCGGTATTTGCCAGGCGGCCATGTCCCAACAACGTTTGCAGACTGTTCAATACTCTGATGCTCCGGTCCGAATCAATCCAGATTTTATCTATTGTATCGGGAGACGGAACATGAATCAATGATTTATCAATGGTTTCGCAAGTGTGGTCCAGGTAATAACAGGCCTTATCTCTTAATAATTCTACTACTTTACTCATAACTTCTTTTTTTAATGTGTAACTTTTCTATTTTTTCTTTCCCTGATTGGCTACTGCTTCCATCAGTTTTTTGATCTCTTCCGGGTTTCCCAGGAAATAGTCATTAGCAACGTTCAGGTTTTCATCAAACTCAAATACGTAAGGCACAGCCGTAGGTAGATTCAGCTTGACAATATCTTCATCGGAGATGTTTTTTAGATGCTTGATGATGCCTCTCAAACTATTGCCATGAGCGACCACCAACAGCGTATGAGCTGTTTTCAGACTAGGAAATATATCACTTTCCCAATAAGGCATAATACGTTCAATGGTATCTTTCAACGATTCAGTACGAGGCAACTCCGCATCGGGTACTTCATGATAACGGTAATCAAAACGGGGATTTCTCAAATCACTTTCTGAAAGAGGATGGGGAGCTATATCATAGCTACGACGCCACACTAGCACTTGTTCTTCTCCATATTTCTCGGCAGTCTCGGCTTTATTCAATCCCTGCAATTCACCATAATGCTTTTCATTCAAGCGCCAGCTTTTCTCTACAGGTATCCAGTCCAGATTCATCTTATCGAGAACACAGTTCAAGGTTTTCACCGCACGCTTCAAATAGGAAGTATAAGCCTTATCGAAATTGAAACCATATTCTTTCAATGTCTCTCCGGCTTTTTCAGCTTCGGCAACTCCCTTTTCTGTCAGATCGACATCTGTCCAGCCTGTGAAGCGGTTTTCTCTATTCCATGCACTCTCTCCGTGACGAAGTAATACTATCTTTTTCATTTCTAAAGTTCTCCTTTCTTCTTTTTATATATACAACAGATTGTTTCTTCACAAAGTTCACTAGAAAACAAATAGTTGTCAATACCCAGAAATAATGATTCTTTCTGCAAAGAAGCGGAATGCAGTAATCAGAGACATAAAAAAATACCCTCCTCTAATTCTAAGCTTGCATTATGGATGATGATTCATCAAAGCAAGGTTATCATTAGAGAAGAGTAAGTCTGTTAAAGTAAAAAAGAGAGAGTTTATATATACAAGAAAATCTGTTCTACTTTTCTGTTCTTTTTAAAAAGTTCCACTGTTGAAGTCTACACATCAGCATCTTTTCCATAATAGGTTTCTTTCGTCTTTTTGATGTTTCGCAGCAAAGATGAATAGTGGCGATAGTTCATATCTCCTTCCTTACAAGTCGCCAACTGTTCCTTTACATGCTCTTCAATCTTGTCCAGATGTTTCTCCATAAAGAGTTGAATATCAGAACGGGTGACTGTCATATTCAAACTTGTATTATCTTTCTCATTAGGTTTAATCACACGCCCTACAAACGACAGATAAGTCCGGTGTGTTTGACGACGGAAATTGTTCTCCAACTCATTAGGATCGTTCAACGGTTTCCATACAGCGACAAATACGTCATTCAAATACTCGTCCAGTGAATACGGTTCGGGTACGCTGAAGGAAGTTGAATAGATATTGTGAAGCATTCCCGGCGCAAGCAACAAAGCTAACGCAGAACTCTGACGGTCGCTAATTTCATCTACCGCTTTCAGGCCTACACGACTTACCACTTCGTCCGGATAGAGCCAGAGGGGAGCTACGAACAAGTTACGTCCCAACCATTCAACAACCTCTTTTTGTATGCTACGCGGCACATAATCACGCCCTTTGCTATCCGGCACATTTTTGGTATAACGGCCTCCCAGATTTTTCTGTACTTGCAGCGTATACTTCAGGTATTGGACGCGAACTGAATTATAGATAGTATTCAAGTCGTCATACTGACCGTCGGGTTGCGCCGTCCAAGTCAGAATATTCTCCATCACTCTTTTCAGATTCTTGATACCATATTCATTAGCCTTCATATTATTGTCGCCCAAATCTTCGCTTTGGCTGCGCGGGTCAGAGCCTTTTCCTTCATCACCGATAAACAATAAACGATGGTCTCCTTTCAGTTTCTTGGTAACTTCGGCACGTAATGCCGCTTTCTCTTTAAAGGGGTCTTTAAGTTCCGGACGATATTGATATCCCCATTTTATAGCCCATTTATCATAATCGCCAATGCGAGGGAAAAGTCCTTTTTCTGAAATCCGGTCTTCAGGCTGTGCCACATAATTGAATCGTGCATAGTCCATGATTGATACCGTGTGACCGTTGGCTTCCACCCAGGCTTTATCACGTAACTTCTCTACCGGAGTAGCTGAACTGGCAGCCATATTGTGACGCAAACCGAGTGTGTGTCCTACTTCATGCGAGGAGACAAACTGAATCAGAGTTCCCATTAATTTGTCATCAAAGGTCATTGATTGCGCACGTTTATCCAAAGGTCCGCACTGCACCATATACCATTTCTTAAGTAGGTTCATCACGTTATGATACCAACAGATATGACTTTCCATTATTTCTCCGCTACGCGGATCTACAATACGCGGTCCGTAGGCATTCTCTGTTTCCGAAGGCAAATAACGCAATACACTATAACGTGCATCATCCAAGCTCATTGTGGGATCGTCCGGCCACTCTTTGGCAATAATGGCATTTTTAAATCCGGCTGCTTCAAAAGCAACATTCCAATCGTTCACACCGGCTTTAAGATAAGGGATCCATTTCTTGGGTGTCGCCGGGTCTATATAGTATACAATAGGGCGTTTCGGTTCAGTGAGTTGCCCCCGACGATAACGTTCCGGGTCTTTCGGTTCCAACCGATAACGCTGAATGATAGCTCCACGCGATGTGACTTGCTGTTCATCAGAGAATTCTGTCACCGGATTCTGAAAAAAGCCGACCCGTTCATCTGCCAGTCTCGGCTGCATCGGCTCTTTAGGCAACATTACCATACTGGTATTCAGTTTCACAGTCACTGATCCTGTTGCCGCAGCCGGCAGTTTGCCGGAAGTTATGTTGTAAGTACGCAAAGTTACTACTTCCACATTAATAGGATAGGTCTTTATAGTATCCATAAATGTACGATCCTGAACTAAAGAACCAATACCAAGAATAGAACGGTCACTTGATGTAAAGCCACAGGTCTTGTTATCACTTAAAAGGAACTTGGAGACGTTGACAAGCTGTGCCCGAGTCTCCGGATTTCTACCGATAACATCAAACTTACCGATAACCGGATCTACAGTAGACTGCTTCAACGCCTCTGCTATCTTATCACCCGGGCGGGCAAACTGCGACTGCACATATTCACGTAAGAAGAGAGTTTTATCATTATGTTGTTCCCAATAAACCACACTTCGGTTCACTTCTTCTCCACTAAGCATTTTAAATCCTTGCGGAACAGCTTTAAAGCGGGTAACAACCAATAACAATCGTCCCAATAAAGAATCCGGTACTTCAAAATACCAGTCATCTTTGATGTGACGGATCGTGAACATACCCTCACATTCACTTCCTCCATCTTTCAACAGTTTCTCGTAAGCGGTAGCCTTCTTGACAGTGTCTTTCTTGACCGTATCTTCATGAACTACCAGATTTTTGGTTCCATACTCCAGCGGAAGTTTACCACCGGCATACACTCCAACACATTGTAGTGTAAAGAGTATGTATGCCGCCATCATTAAAATTTTTCGCATCGCTTTTCTATCTATTTTATTCGTTAGTATTTAGTGTCAAATTGGGATTCTTCTCACGGGCAGCTACTGGGAACGGGATGATGTACAAACGTGAATCCGGTTTCAATGTATATATTTTCTGTTCTACGGTCGTAGTTACCAGCGGAAAAGTACGGGTAATCGTCTTTGCATAGTCGGCTTCCGTATTGAACCGTTTCAAATCCCAGAAACGGCTGAATCCGAAGAGCAACTCTTTACGACGCTCGTTAATGATTTCCTGCATCATCTCACGCTGTGTAGCCGGTTCCGGAAGCACAGCTTCACTTCCTTTGATTCGTTTTTCACGTAACTGATTCAACACTTCAACGGATCCGGACAAATCGTTCAAACGTGCCATCGCCTCTGCCAAAATCAAATAAACTTCGGCTGTACGCATACCTACAGCCATGTATTGAAACTTAGAATAGGTAAGGGCAGTGTTCCATAAAGCAGCTCCGGAACCTTCATCAAAGTAGTACTCAAGATTACCGGTCGTTTTGAAGAACAGGTTCAAACGCTCGTCATTATCTCCGAAAAGCTGTACCAATTCCGGACTAATCATGCCATAGGTATAAGCAGGATTGTCCGAAGTGCTACCCATATAAGCATAATTCAACACTTCCGGATTGCCACCTTTGGCATAAGTTGAAACCTTAGTCGGTCCCCCGACGGCATCCAAAGCTATATAATCTATCAAGGCATTGTTCCGTTTCAAAGATTCCTCCGCCGCATCCTTAGCCTTTTTCCAGTCACGGTGGAACAAGTAAACGCGTGCCGCCAATGCATAGCCGAATGCTTTCGACGGATGATATACGTTCACCGGTTCTTCCTGCAGATAAGGTAACGCATCCTCGATATCCTTGATGATAAAGTCATAGACTTGGGCAACAGTAGCTTTGGTAGGAGTCGCTTCCAAGTCATATTCGCTGACAATAGCAATACCACCGTCAGTGGCTGCTGTCTCCGGATTATAGGCTTTAGCGAATGTATTCACCAGAATAAAATGATCCCACGCACGCATGATTTTTGCTTCCGCTTTAGCCAGTTCCTTCACATCCTTGTCACCTGTACTATGATCTACCAATGAAATCACGATGTTAGAGCGTAAGATGTATTGATAACAGTTTGCATACAGATTATTATCACTTAATTCTTTACGGTCGGCATCCTCATTAAAAGTCATATTGATTCCATCAGAAGAAAGATATTCCTTGCCGATAATATTCGATTCTTTTGACCAGACATTATCACTCAACAAAGCAAAAGACGACGGATAATAACTCCGGTTCGGCAAAGCCACCAATTCATAATAAGTCTCGGTAGAGTCCACAGTCTTCTTTCCTGTAGGGGTAATATCCACGTAATTCTCGCAAGCCGCAAATCCCAAGATAAGCAGAACTGGCAATATATAAAGTAATTTACGCATATCCTATATTCTTTTTAATAATTAGAAACTTGTTGATAATCCGATAGAATAAGTCTTGGGTGAAGCCATGCCGCGTGTGCCGCTGTTCAATCCGTAGCTTTCCGGATCAATGTCGCTTCCTGCCTTACACCAGGTAAACAGGTTGTTCACTTGCAACTTCAAATTCAATGAATTAAGCCGGATTTGACGGCAGATACCAGACGGCAAACTATACCCCAAACTCAAGCTACGCAATTTCACATAACCAGCATCTTTCACATTGATATCACCATATTGCCACCAATCCTGGAAAGTACTTGCGTAAGTTTTAACCTTTGTGGGCATATCAATATACATACGTACATTTGCATCCGGTGCATCCGCACTCCAACGGTTGGTTATGTCTTTCAACGTTTGGCTTCCCACCTGGTCACTCATACTCACCACACTATTACGCAGTTTGTTACCGCCTGCATATACAAAGAAAGCATTCAAGGCAATTCCCTTGTAGTTAAGTCTCAAGGACACTGCTCCATTGAATTTCGGAGTCAGCGAGCCAAGATTTACAAGATTCTCAGTACCTTTCAGTGACGATCCGGTAGTAATATTGGCAACCGTACCATCCTCGTTGAACGTCACCAGGTCATTCCCGTCCTTGTCTACCGCTACCGGATATCCATTTTCAATACGGTCTATGCGGTAAGCCCAAAGCGTATTATAACTGGTTCCTTCCATAAAGTAATTCTGTGGGCTCACAATAAAACTTGTCGAAGTGTCCGAGTCACTATGATCCACCTTTAACATCTTGTTCTTGTTATGGGCAAAGTTGAAATCAACGGCAAAGTTCCAGTCCTTCTTCCTGATGAGATTGGCAGTAAGAGAAAATTCGATACCCCGGTTACGCATCTCACCGTTGTTCACTACACGTGATTTAGCTCCCAATGTAGGATCCATGTAGCGGCGTACAAGCAAATCAGATGAGTGGCGGTTGTAATACTCCAAGCTACCATTGACTAAATTATTGAAAAGACGGAAATCCAGTCCCACATTATAAGTGGCTGTTTTCTCCCAACGGAGTTTCGGGTTCGGAAGATCATCATCATCATAAGTCAGGTATGTCGTCTTGATCGGATTGCTCTGGGTCTTCTGCTTTACTACAAAATAGGTAGTCGAACTCTGATCCACATTACCGTTGATACCATAGGTCATACGTGCTTTCAGGAAGTCGAGCCAAACAATATCTTTCATAAATGACTCTTCCGACATAATCCAGGACGCACCGACAGACCACAGGGGATGACGCTGGTTACGGATATCAAGTCCGAACAAGTCCGCCTGATCCCAGCGGATACTTCCGGATACATTATAACGGGACAGATAAGAATAGCTTGCATTGGCATAAAAAGATGCATAACGATGGCGTG
>JACXXQ010000698.1_pt1 | contig 15163 bp, 14 predicted proteins | sample 8621361 | NCBI WGS metagenome assembly JACXXQ01 (sample SAMN15503820, study PRJNA645414) | gut metagenome | isolation source: feces | host: Bos taurus | place: USA | collected 2016 | reverse complement strand
GATTTCACCTTCATCAGGTTCGTGACGATCCGGAACGGAGGCAATTTGCACATGAGCAAATTTGCCCTGCAATTTATCGGTTAAACGTGCCAAATTGCCATCTACATTTTGTGCGTGGAAATAATCAAGTTGAACAAAAACATTATCGCGATTAATTAAATCCACTAATTCCAATGTTTGGTACTGACTTGAGATCAAATAATTCGGTTTAACTTGCGGACTTAATGCTTCTAGTAACACATTGATGCCGTGAGCTTTAAATTTGTCGGCGGCATAACGAACATTATCAATAAAAGTTTGTTTATATTTTGCATATTGGCAAGGTTCAGGTACTACTCCTGCCATAATATGAACATTCGGACAACCTAAAGCAATTGCATATTCAAGTGCCAAATCAATATCTCTGTGGCTGTCTGCTTCACGTCCGGGAATCGCGGAAACACCCCATTCTCCAGCGGCAACATTACCCGGCGCAGTATTGAATAACACCTGTTTTAAGCCGTATTGATCCAATTTTGCTTTTAACTCTTCCGCCGGATATTCATAAGGGAAAAGATATTCAACATATTCAAATCCCGCTTTGGCTGCCGCTTCAAAACGATCAAGAAACGGCACTTCTGTAAACATCATTGATAAATTTGCTGCAAACTTAGGCATAACTATTTCCCCCTATTTTTTAAATCATTCACTTCATCATCTGAGAGATAACGAATATTCTGTCCTTGTAAAATAAACATTAACTTCGCAGTTTCTTCCAACTCCTCGCTGTTATCCACCGCATCGCGTAAATCACTGCCGCAAACCACTACGCCGTGATTTGCCAGTAAAAATGCTTTGCCCTCTTGCGCTTTTGCCGCTAAATCCCGACCGATTTCCGCTGCGCCCGGTCGATAATAAGGAATCACCGGTAAACGACCGACACGCATCACGTAATAAGGCGTAAAGGCTTTGATGGCATTGTCATAGTCCAAATCCGCCTTGCACGACAACGCAGTCAAATAGGTGGAATGAAGATGAACAATCGCATTACATTCCGGTTTTTCGCGATAAAGTGCTAAGTGGAAGAAATACTCTTTAGAAGGTTTTTTACCGCTCAACACATTGCCTTCAGCATCAATCACTGAAAGTTCTTCCTCTTTTAAGCGTCCTAAAGAGGAGCCGGTCGGTGTGACTAAAAAGCGGTTATCATCCAACTTCACTGAGATATTGCCGGCGCCGCCTACGCTAAAACCACGTTCAAATAACGAACGTGAAAGCTGCACTAATTGTGTTTTAAGTTCTTGTTCCGTCATTGCATCATCTCCTGAGCTTGGCTAAAAAAGGCTTCCTGACCGAAATTACCGGATTTCAATGCAAGATAAACCGGTGCATCCAACACGCCCAACCAAGGCACGCCCGGTGCAATCTGTTTGCCGATATTGAAACCTTTAAAGCCCAATTTTTGTACAACAATACTGGACGTTTCGCCGCCGGCAGTAATAAAGTTGGTCACGCCATAATTGCGTAATCTTTCCGCTAATTGGGCAAAGGTCTGTTCAATCGCCTGACTGGCGGTTTCCGCACCGAACTGTTGTTGGATCTGTTTTAATTTTTCCGGAGCAACAGTGGCATAAACGAGCGGCGCTTGTGTATCATCCAAATGTTCAACCACCCAATCAAAAAGTTGTTCAACATAATTGTCATTGCTTAATGCCTGCTCCACATCGAGCCATTGCGTTGCCGCTTTTGTTTGATAATAAGCCACCTGTTTATTGGTCATCACCGAGCAAGAACCGGATAAAATCACCGTTTTTCCTTTCGGTGGCACAAATGCCTGATGTGTTTTGCCCTGTGCCTGATGTTGTGCCAAATACGCCGCCAAACCGGAACCGCCGGTAACCAGTTTCATATCGGCAACTGCTTCCGCTAACACGGCTAATTGCGAATTATCGACCGCATCAACCACGGCATAACGGAAACCTTGTTGCTGTAAATTATGAAAACACCGTTTAACGTTATCTGCACCTTTAATGACTTCAGCATAAGGTACTAATCCTGTTTTGCCTTGTGCTTGACGATCCATTAAACGCATTAAATTCGCATCTGTCATCGGGGTAATCGGGTGATTCTGCATACCTGATTCATTCAATAACATCTGACCAACAAAGAGATAACCATTAAAAATGGTACGACCGTTAACCGGTAATGCCGGTGTAATAATGGTGAACTTTTCACCTAACGCATCTAATAAAGCGTCTGTTACCGGGCCGATATTGCCTTGCGCTGTGCTGTCGAAAGTGGAGCAATATTTGAAATAGAATTGGGTCGCGCCATTATTTTGTAGCCAATGTAACGCTTCTAAAGATTGCTGTACCGCCTCTTGTACCGGATTGGAACGTGATTTCAAGCTAATCACAATCGCATCCGTTTCCTGTTCCAATGCCGTCTGCGGTACGCCGTTCATTTGTACGGTACGCAAGCCGTTCTCCACCAAAAAACTGGCAATATCACTTGCGCCGGTAAAATCGTCTGCAATGACTCCTAACATCTTACTTCTCCTGTTTTTGTGGCAATTCAACGCCGCTGAAAATCTTAATCACCGCACTATCATCCTGTTTGCCGTAACCGGCATTGCTGGCTTCAGTAAACATACTATAAGCAGTGCTTGCCAAATGGAGTGGGAATTTCAAAGATTTTGCGGTGTCATTGACTAAGCCTAAATCCTTCACAAAAATATCCACCATTGATAACGGGCTGTAATCACCTTCCACAACGTGTTTCATCCGGTTTTCAAACATCCACGAATTACCGGCGGCGTGAGTCACAACATCATACATTAACTCAAGCGGAATACCGGCTTTCGCAGCCAATGCCATCGCTTCTGCACCTGCTGCAATATGCACACCGGCTAATAATTGGTGAATAATTTTCACGGTTGCCCCTAACCCAATTTCTTCACCAATGTTGTAAACTTTGCTTGCGGTAGCATCCAACACTGGTTGTAACGCCGCAAAGGATTCTTTAGAGCCAGCTGCCATTACTGTCATTTCACCAATCGCCGCTTTTGCTGCCCCACCGGAAACCGGCGCATCCAACATTAATAAGCCCAATTTTGTTAATTTTTGTGAAATTTCTTTTGCATCTTGTGCTGAAATAGTTGAAGAAACCATCACCGCAGTACCCGGTTTTAATTGTGCCGCTAAGCCGTTATCGCCGAACAACACTTGATTAACCTGTTTGGCATTCACCACCAATAACACAACCGCATTCAATTTATCGGCAAACTCGCCGGCATTTTTCGCTACACCTTTTGCACCGGCATTTTTAAGTTTTTCAAGTAATTTATCATCTAAATCAACACCATAAGTATCTAAGCCTGCTTTAACACAAGATAAAGCTGCGCCCATTCCCATTGCACCCAAGCCAACAACAGCTACTGAATATGTCATTTTTAATCTCCTTAGTTGTTTATTTTTTGATGTCAGTATATTAAGCGATTTCAAACTTAAATAATGCGATCTGGATCACATTATTTAACAAATATTCACATTTTTTTGTTTTATTTTGTTAAAAAGGATTTCCATAACTGTTGAATAAAGCGCATCTCTATGTTTTTATTAAAAATAAATCTTATTGGATCAAACAAATGTTCAACGTTATAATTTGAAAAAAAGCAATTAGGACAACAAAATGATTCCCGCAGAACGACAAAAACGCATCCTAAATATCGTCAGTGAACAGAATATTGTCAGTATTAATACCTTGATGGAAATGCTTGGTGTTTCCCATATGACGATTCGTCGTGATATTCAAAAATTGGAAGAAAAAGGTGAGGTGGTTTCTGTTTCCGGCGGTGTGCAGATCCAAGAAAAACTGGCATTTGAGCCGACTCACACCGCTAAATCGCTGCTGTTTCAGGCACAAAAAGAGCAAATCGGCTTGTGTGCTGCCAAACGCATTCCGGAAAATGCCACTATCTATCTTGATGCCGGGACAACCACGTTAGAAATTGCCCGCCATATTGCTGATCGGCAAGATCTGTTAATTATTACCAATGATTTCGCAGTAGCAGATTTTTTAATCAATCACAGTCAAGCTGAATTAATTCATACCGGCGGCAAAATCAATAAACAGAATCGCTCTGCGGTCGGTGAACTGGCGGCACAATTTTTACGCAATATTTCAATCGATCTTGCTTTTGTTTCCACCTCTTCGTGGAGTTTGAAAGGGCTGACCACGCCGGATGAGAGTAAATTGGCGGTTAAACGAGCCATTTTAGCATCAAGCCGCCATAAAACATTGGTCAGCGACTCTTCAAAATATGGCAAATTAGCCACTTTTTGGATTTGTGAATTAAGTGCATTTGATAGCCTGATCACCGACAATCAATTACCGGACAATATCCAAAAAGCGATTAAAGCGATGGATATTGAGTTAGTTCTGGCTGGCAGTTGAACTGCGGCGAGTAAAACGTTTTTTACTGTGCTGTTGTTGTGGCACATTGCGTAACGACATCAGTTTTTGCAGATCGATCTGTTGAATTAATTGCGGCAGCTGTGCCGTCAACTGCTGCATAAAAGCTTGATAACTCAACCCCTTACGGTAAATTTGTTCCAGCTGTTGTTCCCAATGTGCGGTCATATCAGGTTGGGTCGCAATCTCCGGTAATGCGCCGATTAAAATTCGTCCTGCTTCAGTGCTATGAATTTGCCGCCCTTTTTTGGTTAAAAAACCACGTTTAAACAGTAATTCAATAATTCCGGCTCGTGTTGCTTCTGTGCCTAAACCATCTGTTTCTCGTAAGACTTTTTTCAGTGCTTTATCTTGCACAAATCGGGCAATACCAGTCATCGCTGACAATAGGGTTGCATCAGTAAAATGCATTGGCGGTTGTGTTTTTTTGCTCAACACCTCCGCGCCCGAGCAGTAGAGTTCATCGCCTTTTTTTACTGTCGGCAGTGCTGCAATATTTGCTTGCGGATCAGCATCCTCTTTCCCTTGCAACTTTTTCCAACCGGCACTCGCCAAGCCTCTCGTTTGTGCCACAAATATGCCGTTATCAATCGCTAGCTGAATCTTAGTTTTATGATATTCCGCATCCGGATAAAACTGCATTAAATATTGGCGAGCCACCAACTGATAAATATGTTGCTCATCGCTGTTTAAACGCAAATTCTGTTTGGCAGTCGGAATAATAGCGTGGTGCGCTTCCACCTGTTTGTCATTCCAGCAACGATTTTTTTGTGCCGGATTAAATCCTGACTCAAAGGATTGATATTGCTGGCAATTATTAGAAATCGCACTAAAAATTTTTTCACGTTCGGCAAAATGCTCTTCCGGCAGATAGCGACAATCCGAACGTGGGTAGGTAATCGCTTTGTGCGTTTCATACAGACGCTGGCAAATATCCAACACCTGTTGCGCCGACATTCCATACATTCTGGCAGCATCAATCTGCAACGCCGACAAAGAATAAGGCAGCGGTGCCATCTCTTTTTCTGTTTTACTTTGATATTCGGTAACCAATGCCGGCTTTTCACTAATGCGTTTAACAACGTGTTCCGCCAATGCTCTCGATAAAACTCTGCCCTCTTCATCCTGATAAGGCTCGCAAGCCTCGCCCGGTTTCCATAAAGCTTTAAACGGATAGCCATTCAGCTGCGGATTATCGGTAACCGTTGCTGCGGAATGGTGAATTGTTGCCTGTACCTCAAAAAAATCTTTCGGTTCAAAATGTTCGATTTCCAAATCACGGCGCACAATCAAACCTAATACCGGCGTTTGCACACGCCCGACCGACAACACACCACGATAACCAACTTGCTGACCGCGCAACGTATAAGCGCGCGTCATATTAATGCCGTAAAGCCAATCTGCGCGTGTACGCGCCAATGCGGAAATGGTTAAAAATTTAAAATCTTGATTTGATTGTAACTTACTTACCGCTTTGCTCACTGCCGCCGGATTTAAATCATTGACTAAACAACGCTGAATTGTAGCTATTTTCTCTTTTGGCAACTTAAAATAGGCAAATAATTCGTCCACCAATAATTGCCCCTCACGATCCGGATCGCCGGTATGTACAATAACATCCGCCTGTTTCAACAGCTGTTTAATCACAGCAAGCTGTTTAGCGGTCGATTTTTTGGCTAAAAACTGCCACTGCTGCGGAACAATCGGCAAATGTTCCAGTCGCCACTGTTTAAATTCCGGATTGTAAGCGTCCGGTTCAGCCAACTCCAATAAATGCCCGATACACCAAGTAACATAATCATTCTCACCACAGCGAATAAAACCTTCGCCACGTTGATGAGGTTTCGGCAATACATCCGCGACAGCGCGCGCTAAACTGGGTTTTTCGGCAATAAAAAGACGCATAAATGACAACGAATAAAGAATCTCGAAATGAATAACAATTAAGGGTGCGCTGAACAACGCACCCTTTTATTTATCGATGAAATAAATCGAATTATGCTGCAAACGGATCTTGTAAAATCATTGTTTGAACACGATCTGGGCCTGTTGATAGAATCGCAATCGGCACGCCGGTAACTTCTTCAATACGTTTGATGTATTTACGTGCATTTTCAGGCAGTTGATTAAAATCGGTAACACCGAAAGTATTCTCTGACCAACCGGGTAAAGTTTCATAAACCGGCTCAACCCCTTCCCATTTTTCCGCAGCTAATGGTGCGTATTCAAGGATTTCACCATTTGGCATTTTATATGCAACACAAATTTTAATTTCTTTAAACCCATCTAATACATCAAGTTTGGTCATACAAAAACCAGAAATAGAATTTAATTGAATGGCACGACGAACTGCCACCGCATCAAACCAACCACAACGGCGAGGGCGACCGGTTACTGCTCCAAATTCATTTCCTTTACGAGCAATTTCCATACCAACTTCATCAAACAATTCTGTTGTAAATGGCCCACCACCAACACGAGTGCAATAGGCTTTGATAATTCCCAATACATAATCAAGATTACGCGGCCCGAAACCTGAACCAGTTGCCACACCGCCGGCAGTAGTATTTGAACTGGTAACATATGGATAAGTACCGTGGTCAATATCTAACATTGTACCTTGTGCGCCTTCAAACAGAATATTGTCACCTCTTGCTCTCGCTTGATGCAAAATAGTAGTTACATCTGCCACCATAGCCTTGATAATATCAGCAACTGCTTGAATATCCGCAAGCGTTTTATCATAATCTACCGGTTCAACTTTGTAGTAATGCACTAATTGGAAATTGTAGTAATCCAAAACATTTTTTAATTTTTCCGCAAATACTTGCATATTGAATAAATCGCCAACACGTAAACCACGGCGAGCAACTTTATCTTCATAAGCAGGCCCAATACCACGCCCAGTTGTACCAATTGCTTTTTTACCCAATGCTGCTTCACGTGCGTGATCCATCGCTACGTGATAAGGTAAAATTAACGGACAAGCTTCAGAAATTAACAAGCGGTTACGAACATCCACACCTTTAGATTCCAATTCCCCCATTTCCTGCATTAATGCAGAAGGCGATAGCACTACGCCGTTACCAATCATACAAGTTACATTTTGACGCAAAATGCCTGATGGAATAAGGCGTAATACTGTTTTTTCGCCATTAATAATTAAAGTATGCCCTGCATTGTGTCCACCTTGATAACGAACAACATATTTCACACGATCCGTTAAAAGATCAACAACTTTACCCTTTCCTTCGTCGCCCCATTGAGCGCCAAGAACTGCTACACTTTTTCCCATAATTTTACCTTTAGGTTCTCTATTTCAGTTTAAAAAAATCTATCCTAGCCAAGAAAATACTTTACTACCAGATTGACAAAATTCCAAACCAATCTTTTTCTGAATTCAACATAAGAAAAGCCTCTATTGAGGCTTTTCGGTTACTTCTGTCCTTGTGGACGTTGCATAAATTGGAAGAATTCACTGTCCGGTTTCAAAATCATCATATTATCAGACTGTGCGAAACTCTTTTCATAGGCTTTTAAGCTACGAATAAAGTTATAAAATTCAGGTGCTTGCCCGAAGCTATCAGCATAAACTTTCGCTGCAACTGCATCACCTTCCCCACGTAATTCTTGTGCTTTACGGTTAGCATTTGCCAAAATCACGGTGACTTTGCGATCCACATCTGCCTGAATAAATGCTGCTTTTTCACGACCTTGCGAACGGTGTTCACGTGCTACTGCATCACGTTCTGCACGCATACGCTGATAAATAGAAGAAGAAACTTCCACCGGCAAATTAATTTGTTTAATACGAACATCTACTACTTCAATACCCAATTCTGAGGTGCTTTCCGCTCCTGTATTTAAGGCTTTTTTCGCATCTAGCATTAATTCACCTCGAGTTCCGGAAACAATATCTTTAATGGTACGAGAACCAATTTCAGAACGTAAACGATCATTGACTTTGCGTCTTAACAGGCTATCTGCACGCAAATAATCCCCACCACCGGTTGAAGTGTAGAATTTACCAAAATCGGCAATACGCCATTTCACATAAGAATCAACTAATAAGTCCTTTTTCTCAACGGTTACAAAGCGATCCGCTTGCCCATCTAAAGTTTGGATTCTCGCATTTAAAATCTTAATTCCATCAATAAATGGAATTTTAAAATGCAATCCCGGACTATATACCACCACTTTATTATCAGCATCACGTTGTACTTTGCTAAAACGCAACATAATACCTCTTGTGCCTTCAGGTACTACAATAATGCTGGCGTAAACGATCACTGCGATCACTACCAAAACAGGAATTAGAAACTTACGCATCATTAAAATCTCCCTTGACGATCTACTTCAATTGTTGTTTGTCCTTTTGCATCTGTGACCGGTTTGGTCACTGGTGCTGATGTTGCCGGCGCTTTAGGCACATCATTCACTTTATGACTCTGCTCGGTTGGAGTGTCCGCATTTTTCTTGCCCTGTTTCAACAACTGTTCCAACGGCAACACAGTTAAATTATTGCTGTTATCCAACAACACTTTTGGTGTTCCCGCCATCACTTTTTCCATTGATTCCAAATACAAACGATCTTTCAACAATTCAGGATTTGACTTAAATTCCGGCAATAATTTCGCAAAACGTTCCGCTTCCCCTTTGGCATCCAACACCACCTGCTCTTTGTAGGCAGTCGCCTGTTCTACGATACGTTGAGCATTACCGCGCGCAATCGGCTCACGCTCTCTGGCATAAGCTTCCGCTTCACGAATTAAACGTTGCTCATCTTCCTGTGCTTTAATCGCATCATCAAATGCATCTTTTACCTCTTCCGGCGGACGCGCTGATTGGAAGTTAACATCGATCACTTCCAAACCCATATTGTAAGGCTTAATAATGTCATTCAATGATTTCCAAGTCCGCTCACGCACTACAGAACGACCGGTTGTGAGAATATTATCCATTGTCATATGACCGATAACATAGCGCAACGCACTGTCTGTCGCTTGACTTAAACTGTCTTGCGGATCAACCACATTGAAAAGATAACGTGCCGGATCTTGAATACGATATTGCACCGTCATCTCAACCGTTACCATATTTTCATCTTGCGTCAACATTGAACCTTGCGTTTTCAACTCGCTGATACGTTCCACATTCACCGGAATCACGCTATCAATAAAAGTCGGCTTCCAGTTCAAACCGGGCTGAACGATTTTTTCCAATTTACCGAAACGCAACACCACGCCACGTTCCGCTTCTTTGATGGTATAAAATCCGGAAACCACCCAAACAATCACCGCAATAATCACCGCAAAAATAGCTAATTTACCGAAACCTTTAGAAGAAATTGCCGCACTTGAAGGGCGTTGTGGATTATTATTTCCTTGCCCACCTTGATTCAATTTATTGAAAAATTTTGATAACTCTTCAAGCAAATCAGGTGGATTATTGTCATTATTTTGTTGTTGATTTGGTTTTTGATCCTGTCCGGATGCACCATTACCTTTGTCATCTTTTTTATCCGAACTTCCCGGTTTTGACCAAGGGTCTTGCCCTGAATCATTCCACGACATATTTTTCTCCATTTAAAAACTGTTGATGGGTGCTTAATTTATCACACTTTTGCCGTCTTCATTGCGAAAAGGCAAAAAATCGCAGCAAAAATACAATTTTCGCAAGGCGTTCAGTCTAAACAAAATCCGCTGATAAGTCTAACAAAATTCCCTAACTTATTGCCGGGCTTGCAGCAAATTTAAGCTCAGATTTATAATGCTGATCCTATTAAATTTATATTGTTGTCATTATGTTGGCTTTATTTATCGCAATCGCCATTTGGGGCAGCTCATTGCCAATCGGCAAACTGGCTTACAACTCTTTTGAACCGGTGATCTTAGTACAGTTCCGTTTTTGTATCGCCGCATTAATTGTGTTGCCGACCTTTATCCGTTTTTATCGCTATATTGCCCCTCACCATTATAAGCGTTTGGCACTGCTCTCTTTTCTCAACTACCCGGTCGTATTTCTATTGCAGTTTGTCGGCTTAAAATATACTTCCGCCTCCAGTGCAGTAACAATGCTCGGTTTGCAACCCTTAATTATGGTATTTGTCGGCGATCTCTTTTTTAAAGAAAAAGCCGCAAAATTTGACTATTTTCTCGGGCTGCTCGCATTTATCGGCATTGCCTTAGTGGTGAGCGATGATGATCCGAACAGTCAAATTGATGTCTGGGGCTGTTTTTTAGTATTGGCATCCACAGTCGTGTTTGCCTTTACCACACGTTGGGCAAAAATAATTATGAAAGACGTTTCGCCACGCAGTTACACCGCCGTCACCATTATGCTGGGAATGCTCTTCTGCATTCCGTTCACGCTGTTGCTCAATCAACAATGGCATTTTGATCCGCCACCAATCGACTTGGCAGCACTGCTCTATCTCGGCATTGTTTGCAGTTGGCTGGCACCGAAGATCTGGAACAGCGGCTTGCCCTCTGTTTCCGCTAATATTTCCGGCGTGATCTCGGCGCTTGAACCGATCTTCGGCATCCTGTTTGCCATTCTGTTTTTGCACGAAAAAATTAATTGGAAAATCGGTAGCGGCATTGCGTTGGTTTTGGGCGTTACCTTTGTTTTTATTTTGCACGCCGTTCGCAATAAACAGTGATGTTTGAATCAGGCAATTCTTGCTAAAATGACTTCTCTTTTTATTTGGAATAATCGATTTTGAAATGACTATGAAATTATTAAAAACACTTTTTATCATCAGTGCGGTCACCTTACCGTTTACAGCAAATGCGCATAATTTAACCCTTGGCAAAGCACCGCTCACCGTCAGCAATGTACAAAGCGGCGAAGTGCTGCTTAACGGTGGCAAAGTGCAATATCAAACGTGGAACAGCAACAGCCTTAACGGCAAAGTTCGCGTTGTGCAACATATGGCTGGGCGTATTTCCGTCAAATCGATGAATGATCCATTGATGGACAAAATCAAAGCTGCCAATTTCCCACACGATAAATATCAAACCACCACGATTGTCAACACTGCCGATGCCACACTCGGAATGAGCAGTATGGCAAAAAGCAAAACAGAAAGCGGCAAAAAAGCGTTTCCCTACACAATGGTTGTGGTTGATGATAACGGCAAAGTGAAACAAAGTTGGCAATTACAACCGGAAAATTCATTAATTATGGTGTTGGATAAACAGGGCATTGTCCGTTTTGCCAAAGAGGGCAAACTCTCAGATGCCGAAAATCAACAGGTGATTACATTGGTTTCTGAATTGATTAATAAGTAATTACGCAAAAAAATACCCCACCGAACGGTGGGGTATAACATCATTGTTTTACTCTAAATTTAACTTGGTATTAAGCCACAACACCAAATTTTTCTTTCATCAATGCTTCAAAATCAGTGCAGCCACCGATTGGTTTTTCATCGATAAAAATTTGTGGAACGGTTTCAACCGGTTTACCGACAGATTTAGAAAGATCCGCTTTGCTGATGCCTTCTGCGATAATATCAACATAACGGTAATCAAAATCCTCAACGGTGTTTTTCAATTTTTCCGCCAACTCTTTTGCTCTTCTGCAATATGGGCAACCCGGACGACCAAAAATTACTGTATACATTATTGACTCCTTAATTCAATTAATTAACGAAAACGCCGTTATTCTACCGCAAGATAAATCAAAGCGTGAAACTATTTTAAGCATTGTAGCGATTGGTATATCATATCAATCCAAATCATTTTAATTGAAAATTTTTGATTAAAGGAGCTGAATATGTACCAAGATGCCGTAAAAACCTTACATCATCACCGTTCTATCCGTAAATTTTTAGACAAAGAAATTGATGCCGATCTACGCCAACAGTTGATCCAATCCGCCAGAATGGCATCCTCTTCCAACCATTTGCAATGCGTTTCCATTATCCGCGTCACCGATCAAACAATGCGTCAGCAGTTAATGGAATGGTGTTCAAACCAACAGTATGTCGCTTCCGCACCTGAATTTTGGGTGTTTTGTGTCGATTTCGCCAAACACGCTGAAATTTTTCCGCAAGCGCAACTTGATTGGACAGAAGTGTTGCTTATCGGTGCAGTTGATGCCGGTATTATGGCACAAAATGTTTTAGCCAGTGCTGAACTGCTCGGTTTAGGTGGCGTTTATATCGGTTCTTTGCGTAATCAAATGGCAAAAGTCGGTGAATTATTGCAATTACCAAAACACACTTTACCATTGGTCGGAATGTGTTTAGGTTACCCAAACCAAGATCCACCGCTAAAACCACGTTTGCCGAATGAAATGATGTTTTTTGAAAATCACTACCAAGCGTTAGATAAAAACAAATTAGCCGAATTTGATCAACTCACTGCCGACTATTACCAAGCTCGCAGCAATATCGACAACAACTGGAGCAAAAACGTCATCAAAGCATTGGATAAACCGGTTCGTCCGAGCGTATTGCCTTACTTATAACAACAAGGCTTTGCTAAAAAATGAAATTATTAATGCTCTGCCGTGAGCCTCGTCTTTATAGCTGTGTACGTTTGCAAGAAGCAGCACTGGAAAGCGGTCATCAAATGGATATTCTTGATCCGAACCGCTGCATTCTACAACTGCCGCACCAAGGCTCACCTCGCCTCTATTATCAGGCTGTAGAGGCACAAGAATATCAACCGTTGCCACATTATGATGGCGTAATTCCCCGTTTCGGCACCACCAGTACCGAAATGGGCTGCCGTGTTCTGCGCTATTTTGAAACGCTCGGCACCCCGATTCTTAACGGTTCGCAAGCTTTTGCACTGGCACGTGATAAATGGCAAAGCCTGCAACTGCTGCATCAACATCAATTACCTGTCCCGACCACCACGCTCGGCGGTAATGAAGCGAGTGCTGAATTAATCTCACAAAATATCGGCTCACCGGCAATTTTAAAAACCTTAGCCGGCGCACAAGGTATCGGCGTAATGTTAATGCCGGAAAACAGCAGCACCACCAGCGTGTTGGAAACGCTAAAACACGCCAATATTCCGGTGTTGGCGCAACAATTTATCAGCGAAGCCAAAGGTGATGATTTACGCTGTTTTGTGATTGGTAATCGCGTCATCAGTGCAATGGAACGTCAAGGCAAACTCGGCGAATTTCGTGCCAATTTCCATCGAGGCGGCAGCGCCGTTCCGGCAACACTGACCGCACAAGAACAACAATTAGCGATTAAAGCGGCACAAGTTATCGGGTTGGATGTTGCCGGTGTAGACATTATCCGCACCCATCAAGGCCCTATGATTTTAGAAGTCAACGCCAGCCCCGGTTTGGAATTAATCGAAAAAACTAGCAAACTGGATATTGCACTGCAAATGATTGTTTATTTAGAGAAAAAAATCACTTCTGCTGCAACCAGCGAATAAATTAAAGGAATAATATGACCCCCGAAATCATCCCATTTTGGCAAGCGATCACCACTGCATTGTCAGAAAAAGATCCGCAAAGAAAATGCGATTTAGTCAATCAATTAATGGCACAGGATTGGCAATGGCAACTGCTTGAAAATATTGATAATTATCCGATAGTAACGCCGAATGATGACATTGTCGGCATTCCCGACAAACCGAAATTGGTTGCGCCGCAGGATGTACCGAAACGCGCCTTTGCCAGTGAGGAGGGCTACGCCGCCACCTTTCACGCCATTGCCCATATTGAATTTAATGCGATTAACCTCGGCTTGGATGCGGCGTGGCGTTTTGGCCGTGCCGCACAGCAACAACTCGGGCAAGGCATTGCCTTTGTTAAAGATTGGCTCAAAGTGGCGCACGAAGAAACCTATCATTTCTCACTGGTGAAACAACATCTAGCATCTCTCGGTTACCAATATGGCGATTTTGAAGCGCACGCCGGTTTATGGGAAATGGCACAAGCCACCGCCCACGACATTTGGCAACGAATGGCGTTAGTGCCTCGTGTCTTGGAAGCACGCGGTTTAGATGCCACACCGCCGTTACGTGAAAAAATGGCACAGCGTAAAGATATGCGTGCGGTTGAAATTCTCACCATTATTTTGAATGAAGAAATCGGACACGTTGCTATCGGCAATCATTGGTACCACGCCCTCTGCCAACAACGCCACCTTGATCCGCTCACCAGTTTTTCCGATCTATTGCGCCAATATCGGATCGTAATTTTTAAAGGTGTAATCAACACCGATGCTCGTCTACAAGCCGGTTTTACGCAATTTGAGTTGGATTGGATTAAGGAGATTGAGGAGTCGTTAAAGAGGGAAAGGGTAAGGGGTTAATTTGATGTTTGTTTGATTCGATATTGTGCCTATCCAGTTAATTTCTTTGGCAAGTTTAGGTTTCGCCTAAAGGCGACCTACTTTCTTACTTGTGTAAGAAAGTAGGCAAAGAACACACCCCTGACAACTTGCTGCTCTTCATTTCGCGGAGTGGCAGACGGAGAATTTTTAAACTCGCCCCCATTTTAATCGCCACTGCGTGGCAAAATGGGGACTCAAACAGAAAAAATTCTCCTAGCCACTTAGCCGCTCATTCAGGCAAGTTGTAAAGGGGGATTTGGGGATTTTATCTTGTTCAGTGAAAATTTTTTAATCGTGAAATCGTGCTTTTAATTTATTTCCAATCACGAATTTCGATAAAAGCCCCAATGGGTTCCCTTTAACGCTTGCCCGAATGCAGGGAAGATTTTCAGGCAAAAA
>JACXXQ010000697.1_pt1 | contig 15167 bp, 19 predicted proteins | sample 8621361 | NCBI WGS metagenome assembly JACXXQ01 (sample SAMN15503820, study PRJNA645414) | gut metagenome | isolation source: feces | host: Bos taurus | place: USA | collected 2016 | reverse complement strand
TCTCCACAGCAATGGTATCAATAGAAATTATCGTCCCATCCGCAAAATGCAGTTCCACGCAAGAGGTGTCCATATTGAACTCACAGGAAATTATTTTGTCCATTCTCGCAACCTCCTTTGCTGCAACAAGGCTTATATCATCCCAAAATGCTTTAGCGCCTCTGTAATGGCAGCTTCCTTCTCCGGCGGGCATTTCGGCTGTCTGGAATTCTCAGACTTCGGTTTATTATAGTTTTCTCGCTCAATAATGCCATACTTCTGCTTGACCTGAGCGATATAGAGGTGGCTGACTTTCAGCCCTGTATGTTCCAGCACATACTCTCTGATTTCCTCATAGGTAGCCTTGCTCTCCGCCGCTGTCAAATCCAGCTCGTCCAGATTCAACTCCACCTCGATATGCTGCTTGGTGTTGAGTTTGGACAAAAGTACTACCGTCTCGTCATGGCCGGTGACAGGAAACAAGGCCACACCATATCCCGCACCGAAGGTGCCCGCATGGCTGAGCAGCCGGGGCTGGATTGCCAGACCATCCAACGCGCCCGCGATGATCTGGACAGCGACGAGTTTGTGTAACTTCGGGCCATGATGACCCGAAGCGCCGCCGATGTGGGCGGCTTTTTTTTGTACCCAAAACCATCAAACAAACAAAATGGAGGAACGTATATGGAATTTTTCAATCAGGCAATCGACATTCTTAAAATTCTGGTCATGGCTCTTGGCGCGGGTCTGGCGGTGTGGGGCGTCATCAACCTTCTGGAAGGTTACGGGTCGGACAACCCTGCGGCAAATGCTCATGTGCGGTAAAGTAACACAACAAAAATAAAGATAGCCACACCATTATTCTGTAATATCATAATGTAATGCCTTGACTTCCAGTATTGTATGTGGTATATTTATAACACAGAGTGCGAAATACACCACATGAAAGGAGATTTATATGAAACGGCGATATGGTTTTTTAGGTTTTTTCTCTCTCATTGGCTTGCTGGGATTTTGGACACATAACCCGATGTATTTCCCATTTTTAGGGTTTGCATTATTCTTTGAATATTTCTTCGTGAAAACAGACGAAATGTTTATTGATAATATGCGAAAAGCTGCTGCATGGGCGTTTTTCTCTAATTTGGCAACAGCAACCATTGTTACTTGCTATTATGCAATCATTAAGAATAATTCTGATGTTGCACTTACAAAAGGGATTGGTTTGGGATTTGGGGTTGCCATAATTGTCTTTTGCTTTGTTACTGCTTGCTTTGACTGGAAAGATAGGCGTGGTGTATCCAATGATTAAAAACAGAATTAAAGAGTATAGAGCAAGATTTGATATGAAGCAGGAAGATTTAGCTGTAAAAGTAGGTGTACGCCGGGAAACTATCGGAAATCTTGAAAAGGGAAAATACAATCCATCATTAGTTTTAGCATGGAATATAGCAAAAGTATTTAATGTTTCGATTGAAGAAATTTTTACAGTAGAAGAATAAATAGCAAACCCAGCCGAGCCAGTCAACGGCAAGTGAATGGGCTGCGCCCACCGTTGACAGCCCCGTCTGTCCTTGCTGGTGGGTAATCAAGGGGCGACAGCAAAAAAGTGCTGCCGCCCCTTGTAATACAGAAAATACGCAGATGTTAATTTGCATTGCTTGCCGCAACGGGGCTTATTTCGCTATAATGAAGTCGCCAAAGGCAAATGTCAGAGGGGTGTCGTAATGATAAAATTCCTCATCCCGGATGCCCTGTTCCGCTTTCAGACGGAGCAGTCCGCTGCGGAAAAACGTCTCCTGTTCGTCGGACTCGGCAAAGTAGTCGGTCAGGATCAGAGCCCCGCCCGGCACCAGTGCCCGGAATACTTTTTGATACAGCGGAAGCTTTTCCGTCTGGGTGAAATGGTGCAGCGATTCCACCGAAACCACCGCGTCATAGCACTGTTCCCCAAAGGGGATGTCAAAGTAGGAGCCCTGTACAAGGGTTAGGGGCTTGTCCGGAAATTTATGCCGCAGTGCGTTTAACATATCGCCGGCCAGATCGATTCCGGTCACCTCCGCCGCCGGATTCAGGGCGAAATAATACCCCAGCTCTAAACCGGTGCCGCAGCCCAGATCCAGCACCCGGCGCCGGCGCTGGCAGGCAAATACTCCGCAGTTATGGGATAGAAGGTTTCCGCCTGTTCAATGGCGTGCAGCTGGTGTTCCTCGTAGCCATCCAGACGGCGATTGAAGAAATCGCTCATTTTTTCAAGCATAACGGACCTCGCAGATCAGATTCTTTTTGCTTTTATTGTAGCGCATCTGTGAGATGACCACAAGAATCCTGCTTGGGAAAGCGTTGAGTGCAGCGGCTGATATATGATTGGAGTTCCTTTTTCGGCGACAAATCGTTTGTCATTTTGGGCATTTTTAAACGCACGCTTATGTGAGCATAGCATTTTCAATGCAGCGGGACGCATAGGTGGAAAAGCGCACCTGCTTGGTGCTGTCGAAGCTGCTCACCGCCTTGATCAGCCCGATGGTACCGATGCTGATCAGATCCTCCGCATCGCCGGGCAGCGCGCAGTATTTTTTCACGATGTGGGCCACAAGGCGCAGGTTGTGGCGGATGATGGTGTCCCGTGCGTCGGCATCGCCCCGGCGAAGGGCCGCAAAGGCCTCCACCTCTTGCCTAGGTGTCAGCGGGCGAGGGAAACTGCCGCTTTCCAGATGAAGCGCCAGATACAGCACCTGACTGGCCAGAAACTGCAAAAATACCTCGAGCATACAAAAAGCCTCCTTTTTTGCGTATATGCGAAAAATCGGCGTGTCTCGCCTGTTACAGCCTATGCGCCCGGCAGGCAGGGCAAGACCCGGAAAAGGAGTCCATGCTGCGGAAAAACGGCGGCAGTGTTATAATGAAGAAAAAGACCGGAGAAAACCACCGGAACGAATCGGAGGGAAGTGTATGCAGCCGGAGAAAAAGAAGCATTTTTATTTGAAATGGCCCTGGAATCTGGTGGTCTACATCCTGCTGGTGATTCTGTTTCGCGTTTTTCCATCCCGCTGATTTTGCTGCTGATGTGGTGGAACAAAAAGCAGCAGCCGGGCGGCCCGGCGGAGGGCTACTGCATGCAGCGCACCCGGGGCCAGCTGATCCAGCTGGTGTGGGCGGCCGTCGCCCTGCTGATGGCTGCGGCCGGTGCGGCCTATCTGACCCTTTCCTGGAATGCGGACAAAACCGGCTGGGACTATATGGAGTACATCAAGCTGTCAGCTGCCGGTCTGCTGGCGGTGGGCGGGGTGCTGGTCTCCGGGTATCTGGCCTACACCGGTTTGCGGGATGCTTTCTGCCCGGAGAAAAGCCGGCTGGCCCAGTCCATCCGGGAGCAATTGCCCTATCCGGAGGAAGCGCCGCCGGTGAAGGAGCTGTTTGCTATGGTGGATGAGGATCTTTGCCGGAATGGGCAGTGGTTTGGGAAACTGGCAGTGGGCAGTGAGTGGGTTCTGGGCGACGAGGCGGTTATGATTTATCACATCCGGGGTGCTTTCTGGCAGGATGAAATCAGAACCAGACGCAGCGGAAACCGGGTCAGTACCACCCGTATTCTGGAGCTCTGGATTCTGGACAATCGCCAGCAGTGCCACTCCACCGCTTTCCGCCTGCCAAAAGAGCTGCAGGCCGCGGTGGAATGCCTGCGCCAGCGGGTTCCGGCCGCTGTGTTCGGGGAATACGATTCCCGGGAATACAACGACTGCATTCATGCCGACGAGCAGCAGTGGTATTTCATGGAGCAGGAATATGAGCGCCGCAAGATACAGCTGGAGCAGGGAAGCCGGTGAACCATTCTGCCGGGCTGTGATTTGAAGAATTCCAATCAGAAACAAAACAGACCGCACAAAACAATGTGCGGTCTGTTTTGTTAAACGATTCAGCCTTCCGAATTCTCTATGCGGGGCAGAAAGCGCACTGCCACCAACCAGTGGAACAGAGCGGCAAACACCAGCCCGAAGGCGACCCCCAGCACGGTGTCCACAATGCGCAGCACCACCGCGCCCTGAATGCCGTAGATTCCGGCGCCCAGCATCAGGGCGCCAAAGCAGTTCATGGCCGTTTTGTACCGGTAGTCGGTGCAGAAGCCCAGGCACAGCCCGCCCAGCGGGCCCAGCAGGGAATGGAGCCCGGCGGGTGTGATGGAGTAAATCAGGAAAAAGGCCAGCGAGCCGGCCACTGCCCCCACGATGCGCTGGAAGAAACGGGGGGCTCCGTTGCCGGAATAGGGATATTCCGACAGCAGAGAAGCGCAGGCAAAGCCCATCCACATGAACCGCTCCACCCCGAACACCTGCCCGGCGGTGAGCACCAGCGCCACGCCAAGGGCCATGCGCAGCTGCCACAGATGCGCGATGTTGGCCAGATCGAACCGACGCACCACATGGTGGAACCGCACGGCTTTGTGCTGATGCCGGTGCTTGCCGAACAGGATGGCGCTACAGATCAGATAGCCAACCAGCGCCAGAAGCGTCCGCCGGGCCAGCGCCTCGCCCACCACCGGATTGCCGGTCAGATACACATAGGCAAAGCTGTACAGCCCACCGTTGCCCAGCTCCGGCCGCTGTGTGGTCATATAAAGCAGAACGAAAAAGGCTACGGCGTGCATCGGGATCAGCAATGGCGCGGGAACCACCGCCGCCGCACTGGGCACCGCCACCAGAATGGCCAGTGCCAGCGCCAGTGTGATCAGAGAGTCACCGATGCAGTATTCAAAATTCACAAATCGGATGCCCAGCATGATGCAGAACAGCGCCACCACCATGGGAGTGTTGTTGGAGCCGAACAGGCCGGACAACAGGCTGATGAACACGATGGCAAAGGCCACGATCAGCACCGAGCGCACGGCCATCGCCGTCCAGTACCAGGCTTTTTCCCGCCGGGTGGTGCAGGCGGCGATTTTTCGTTTCAGAATCGCCGGGTTCAGCTGCAAAGCGTCATAAAACTTCATGGTCAATGTTCTTTTCTTCCCCTTCCTCAATGTGGGCCGCCAGCCGGCCGGTGTATTCCAGAAACGCCTCGAAATCCGGCCCGGCGCTGCGCCACAGATCATAAAAGGGCTGCAAAATGCTCTCGTAGCTCTGCTTCAGTTCGGCAAGGCCCTTGTCGGTCAGATACAGCCGGTAGCTGCGCTCGTCTTCCGGCTGGCGCTCCTTGCGGATGCACTCCTTCTCCGAAAGGCTTTTCAGGCAGCGGCTCACCGCTTCCTTTTTCATGCCGCTGCTCTGGCTGAGCATCACCGGGGTATTCTGCTCCGGCTGCAGATACAGCAGGGCCAGAAGCTCACATTCGCTGGTGGTCAGCACAGAACGGCGCGGCGGCAGCAGGGCACGCATGATTTTTTGCAGCAGCTGCTGGCGGCGGGCCATATCGGTCCATTCGAGTTCCATGGAATTCCCCTTTCTTATATAGTTAACAGTGTTAATTATATGATGCGAAGTTCACTTTGTCAAGAACGGGGCAGTGACTTTGGTTGTCGAAAAGCTTCGATTTCTTTATAATATCTCTATTCGATATATAAGGAGGGCGCTGAGGAAACAGGCAATGACGTTTACAAAGATTGACCGCAACGCATGGCCGCGGGAGGAATATTTCAACCACTATTTCAGTCAGGTGCCCTGTACTTACAGCGGGGTGTTCAAGCTGGACATCACCCGGCTGCGGCAAAGCGGGCAGAAACTCTATCCGGCCATGCTGTATTATCTGTCCACGGTGGTGAACCGTCATCAGGAATTCCCCATGGCGCTGGACGAGTCAGGGGAGCCGGGCTATTACGATGTGGTTCACCCCTGTTACACCATCTTCCATAAGGATACCGAAACCTTTTCCAATTTGTGGACGGCCTGTACCCCGAATTTTGATGCCTTCTGCGCCGCGTACGAGCGGGATATGGCGACGTATGGAAACAACCCGGGCCTGATGGCCTGGCCGGATACCCCGGCCAACACCTTTCCGGTGTCCATGATTCCCTGGGCCAGCTTTGAGGGGTTTAATCTGAACCTGCAAAATGGCTACGACTACCTGCCGCCCATCTTCACTATGGGGCGCTTTTATGAGGAAAACGGCCGGGTACTGCTGCCGCTGGCGGTGCAGGTGCACCATGCGGTATGCGACGGCTTTCATCTGTGCCGTCTGGTGAACGAGCTGCAGGACCTTTTAAACGGGTGATCGGCTGTGGAACGTGTGATCGTGATCAGCTGCCCCGGGTGTATGAGCTGCTGGATTATTTCCGGCAACAGGCGGACTGTATTGTCTTTCGTTCCCGGCAGCAGGCGGATGACTGGCTGCGGGAATGGAAGAAGAAAAGGGAAAACGAAAACAATCCTGCATAAGTTCAGGTGGTGGAGCGATACACTGCCGGAGGAGTCTGCCGGGAATGATGCGGTGCTGCACCAGGGCAGCAAAGAATTTTCAGGATACAACACAAAGGACCGGCTCGCCCTGTTAAGGGGCGGCCGGTCCTTTGTCGCAAAATGCAGATTGGAGGATGTTATGAAATAAGAGGAAAAATCGAAAAAGAGAATGTCTTACTCCTCGTCGTGGCCATGACCGTGATCATGGCTGTGACAGCCGCCGCAGCAGCCGTTGCAGGAGGGGATGTCGTCGGTGGGCAGGCCGTTGCGGGTGCGGTAGTCGGCAATAGCTGCCTGCACCGCTTCCTCGGCCAGCACCGAACAGTGGATCTTGTGCGGGGGCAGGCCATCCAGCGCCTCGGTGACTGCCTTGTTGGTCAGCTTCAGCGCCTCGTCCACCGGCTTGCCCTTGATCATCTCGGTGGCCATGCTGCTGGAAGCAATGGCGCTGCCGCAGCCGAAGGTGTTGAATTTCACGTCGGTGATGATGTCGTTGTCGATCTTCAGGTAGATCTTCATGATGTCGCCACACTTGGCGTTGCCCACCTCGCCCACGCCGTCGGCGTCGTCGATGGTGCCCAGATTGCGGGGATTGAGAAAATGGTCCATGACCTTATCACTGTATAACATAGTTCTTGATTCCTTTCTGAAGATCGTTCCAAACGGGGGAGATCGAGCGCAGGTAGGCCACCACATCGGTCACGGCCTGAATGATGTGCTCCATCTCCTCGGGGGTGTTTTCATGGCTCAGGGTCAGGCGCAGCGAGCCATGGGCCACCTCGTGGGGCAGACCAATGGCCAGCAGCACATGGCTGGGATCCAGCGAACCGGAGGTGCAGGCGGAACCGGAGGAAGCGCCCACACCCTTCTGATCCAGCAGAAGCAGCAGCGACTCGCCCTCGATGCCCTCAAAGCAGAAGCTGGCGCAGCCGGGCAGTCGGTGTTCCCGGTCGCCGGTGAGGGTGGAGTGGGGAATGGCGGAAAGCCCTTCGATCAGCTGATCACGCAGGGCGGAGACCTTCGCGGTGTTGGCATCCATTTCCCGCACCGCATCCTGTAAGGCGGCGGCCATGCCGGCGATGGCGGGCAGATCCTCGGTGCCGGCCCGCTTGCCCCGCTCCTGTGCGCCGCCCTCGATCAGGCTGGTCAGCGCCACACCCTTGCGGGCATACAGAGCGCCCACGCCCTTGGGGCCGTGGAACTTGTGGGCGGAGAGGCTGAGCATGTCGATGTTGTCTGCCTGCACGTCGATGGGCAGATGGCCCACCGCCTGCACCGCGTCGGTGTGGAAGAGTACGCCCTGCTCCCGGCAGATGGCGCCGATGGCCCGGATGGGCTGGATGGTGCCGATCTCGTTGTTGGCGTACATCACACTTACCAGAACCGTGTCCGGTCGAATGGCGGCCTTTACGTCCTCGGGGCGGACGATGCCGTTTTCGTAAACGTCCAGATAGGTCACCTCAAAGCCCTGTTTTTCCAGCTTCTTCAGGGTGTGCAGCACCGCGTGATGCTCAAATTTGGTGGAGATGATATGCTTTTTGCCCTTGCGCTGGCCAATGGCTGCTGCGGAGAGCAGAGCCTGATTGTCGGCCTCGCTGCCGCCGCCGGTGAAGATGATCTCCCGGGGCTCGCAGTTCAGAATCTTTGCGATGGTCTGGCGGCTTTCGGCCAGCTGCACCGCGGCCAGCTGGCCGGGAGTGTGCAGGCTGGAGGGGTTTGCGTAATTGTTTTCGATCACGCCGAGCATGACCTCGGCGGCATGGCGGCTCATCTTCGTAGTGGCCGCATTATCGGCATAGATATAGCCCATTTGTATTCCTCCTGAATCAAACTGCCGGATACCCGGCAGGAAACGCTGTGGCAGGGTGGGAAGTTAATTCCCATCGTTGCAATAGGATAATAACACGTAAAACCCAGAAAGTCAATAGGAAAATGAAAAATAAAAAATCTGCACAGCCGGAAAAGGCTGTGCAGATGCTCCGCAGAGGTTCAAACAGGGGGCAGCGTGCCGTCCAGCATATCCTGAAGGGTCACGCTTTGCAAAAAGTTTTCCACCAGGTGATCCAGCCGCTGCCACAGGGGCAGGGTGGCACACTGGTTGGCCCGGGGGCAGTCGCCATCGGAGCATTCCCGGCAGTTCACCGGGGCAAGCCCGCCCTCTGCGGCCTTCAGAATCTCGCCCACAGTGTATTCCGAGGGAGCATTGGCCAGCCGGTAGCCGCCGGCCTTGCCGCGCCGGCTTTCCAGAAAACCGGCCTTGTTCAACAGCGCTACAATGGCTTCCAGATACTTCATCGAGATGCCCTGCCGTTCGGCCACGCCGCCCAGAGCAACGTATTCTTCCGGCGGGTTTTGCGCCAGATCCATCATAACGCGCAGAGCATAGCGCCCTTTGGTGGAGATCATCATAAACACAACACCTCATCACAGTTCCCGTGCGGCCCGTCCGCAGGCCGCACACACACTTCAACATGGATATTGTCTGATATTTCCCCACAAAAATCAAGGGGTTACAAACAAAACGGTGATTCGTATGAATTGCTCTGCCGCTACGGATAAAATTTGTGCAAATATCTCAGGAAAACGGCGCGTCTGCTGCATGCAAAAGCAAGTTTATGCAGTGAGTGCCATCGAACCGGTGCAGCAGCGCCGGGCAAAAAATTTTTTGCTGCCGTCTTGTACAGGGCACATGGCGGGTGTATACTGTACAGGTAAACCGACCGACCGGTCGGTCGGATTTTGGGCGCTGTGTATTTTTACACGGCATCTTCATTTTACACAATTCCCAAGGAGAATGCAGCTATGTCCAAATATTGCGTGAAAAAGCCGTTCACCGTGATGGTGGCGGTGATCATGGTGATTGTGCTGGGCGTGATCAGCTTCACCAGCATGACCACGGATCTTCTGCCCGCCATGGAACTGCCCTATGTGATGGTGGTTACCAGCTACCCGGGCGCCAGCCCGGAGCGTGTGGAGGCGGCGGTGACTGCGCCGCTGGAGGCGGGGCTGGGTACTGTGAGCGGTGTGAAAAACGTGACCAGCACTTCCAGCGAGAATGTGAGCATGGTGGCTCTGGAATTTGAGCAGGACACCAATATGGACAGCGCCATGGTGGCTCTGTCCACTGCGCTGGATCAGATCAAGGGCGCTTTGCCGGATATGGCGCAGAACCCCATGCTGATGCAGCTTTCGCCGGACATGCTGCCGGTGATGATCGCCAGTGTGGACATGGAAGGCATGGACATCTACGATCTTACCGGGTTTGTGGATTCGGACGTGATCCCCGGCTTTGAACGGCTGGATGGTGTGGCCAGTGTGGGCGGCACCGGTATGGTGGAGCAGACTCTGCAGGTGACCCTGAGCCAGGAAAAGATCGATGAGGTGAACACCCGGGTGCTGGCCAGCGTGGACGATAAGCTGGCAGATGCCAGGCAGGAGCTGGATGACGCCCGCAAGAAGGTGGAGGACGGCCGGGCCGAGCTGGAAAGCGGCAAGACTGCGCTGGAGGACAAGCAGGCCGAGACCGCCGACCAGCTGGCAGAGGGCAGCGCTCAGCTGGATTCCGCCATCGCCCAGGCGCAGGCTCTGGCCAGCCAGGAAGCGGCGCTCACCGCCAGCAAAACTGCGCTGGAAACGGAGAAAAAGGGATATGAGGACGGCGCAAAGCAGATTGCGGACGGCCTTGCCCAGATGGATGCGGGCCTTGCTCAGATGGATGACGGTATTGCCCGGATTGATGCCGCGGTGGCAGGCATTGACCAGATGCTGGCCATGGGCCTGCCGGAGGATACCGCGCTGAGCGATCTGATGGCCATGCTGCCCACGCAGGAATTGAAGGACGCGGTGCAGGCGCTGATGGATCAGGGCATGACTACGCTGGCGGATCTGACGGCCGGCAGGGAGCAGATGGTTGCCCAGAAGGATCAGCTGACCACTCAGCGGGCCGAGCTGGCCGCCCAGCGGGATGCGCTGGCTGCCCAGCAGACCCAGCTGCAGCAGAAGATGGATGAGCGTCTGCCTCAGATTGAGACCGAGCTGGCCAATCTGGAAACCGAGCTGTTGGCGGCCAGAATGATGAAGGAGGCCGCCCAGGAAGGGCTGGAAAAGGCTCAGGAGGCCTATAAACAGCTGGAAAGCGGCAAACTCAGTGCAGCGGCAGGCTTCGGCAGCGGTCAGGCTCAGCTGGCGGCAGCGGAGCAGTCGCTGACTCAGGCTGAGGAGCAGATGGAGCAGGCCCAGGAGCAGTTTGAGGATGCCCGCCAGCAGGCCATGGAGCAGGCGGATCTTTCCACTCTGCTCACCAAGGACATGGTAAGCGGTCTGGTCATGGCGCAGAACTTCTCCATGCCTGCGGGCTATATTAAGGAAGGGGATGACTCCTATATCCTGCGGGTGGGCGACGCCTTCTCGGATCAGGAGAGTGTGGAGAACGCCCTGTTGATGCACATCGACGGTGTGGGCGACATTCGCCTGAAGGATGTGGCGGATATTGCCATGACCGACAACAGCGCCGAGAGCTATGCCCGGGTGAACGGAAACAGTGCAGTGGTACTGACCATCCAGAAGGGCTCCACCGCCTCCACCAGCGAGGTGTCCAAGGAGGCCAACCGGGCCATTGAACAGCTGCAGGAGAAATATCCCGGCCTGCGCATCACCCCGCTGATGGATCAGGGCGATTACATTCAGATGACGGTGAGCAGCGTGCTGTCCAACCTGGCGTGGGGCGGTGTGCTGGCGGTCATCGTGCTGGCCATCTTCCTGAAGGACTTCAAGCCCACACTGGTGGTGGCACTGAGCATTCCCATCAGCCTGATGTTCGCGGTGGTGCTTATGTATTTCTCCGGCGTCACCCTGAACATGATCTCTCTCAGCGGTCTGGCACTGGGCGTGGGTATGCTGGTGGATAACTCCATCGTGGTGATCGAAAACATCTATCGCATGCGCAGCGAAGGCACTCCGGCCGCAAAGGCAGCGGTGCGGGGCGCCAGGGAGGTGGCGGGCGCCATCGCGGCTTCTACCCTTACCACCATCTGCGTGTTCCTGCCCATCGTGTTTACCGAGGGCATTACCCGCCAGCTGTTTACCGATATGGGCCTGACCATCGCCTATTCGCTGGTGGCCAGCCTGCTGGTGGCCCTTACGCTGGTGCCTGCCCTCAGCAGCACGCTGCTCAAAACCGCCAGCGAAAAGCGCCACCCCTGGTTCGAGAACATGGTAAACGGCTATGCCCGTGCGCTGCGGTTCTGTCTGCGTCACAAGGCGCTGCCGCTTGGCCTGGCAGCTGTGCTGCTGGGTGTGGCAGTGTGGCAGACCGCCCGCATGGGTATGGAGTTCATGCCCACCATGGGCGGCAATCAGGTAAGCGCCACCCTGACCCTGCCGCAGGGTACCAAACGGCAGGATGCCTGTGAAATGGCCGATCAGGCCATGGAAACCATGCTTCAGGTTCCCGGTGTGGAGACCGTGGGCGCCATGGACGGCGGCAGCACCGCAAGCATGCTGGGAATGGGCGGTTCCAGCTCCAGCACGGTGGAGAGCATGAGCTTCTACCTGCTGCTCAGCGAGGAGGCCGCGAAGGACAGCCAGACTCTGGCGGATCAGATGACCAGAGATGTGCAGGAGCAGCTGCCCGGCTGTGAGCTGGCGGTATCCACCTCCAACATGGACATGTCGGTTCTGGGCGGCAGCGGCATGGAGATTGTGATTCAGGGCCGTGATCTGGACACCCTGCAGGCCATCAGTCAGGATATGATGGACCTGCTGGGCCAGGTGGAAGGCTTTACCGAAATCAGCAACGGGCAGGAGGACGGCGCACCTCAGATCCGGGTGACCGTGGACAAGGACAAGGCCATGCAGTACGGCCTGACCGTGGCTCAGATTTACAGTGATCTGTCCGCTGCGCTCACCACCGAGACCACTTCCACCACCCTCACCGTGGGGCAGGATGACTACGATGTGGTGATTGTGGACGAACGGGATGCCCTGACCAGAGAAAATCTGCTGGATTATCCCTTCACCGTACAGGTGCAGGGAGAGAACGGCGAGACCGAGGAGGAGACGCACACTCTGGGCGAATTTGCCACGGTGCAGACCGATGCCAGCCTTTCCTCCATCAGCCGAGACAACCAGCAGCGGTATATGACCGTGACCGCGGCGACCGAAGAGGGCTACAACACCACCCTGCTCAGCCGCCAGGTGGAGCAGCTGCTGGCGGATTATCAGGCCCCGGAGGGCTATACCATCCAGATCAGCGGTGAGGTGGAGACCATCCAGAACGCCATGGTTGATCTGGTGAAGATGATCGCACTGGCGCTGGTATTCATCTATCTGATCATGGTGGCCCAGTTCCAGAGCCTGCTCAGCCCCTTCATTGTTATGTTCACCATTCCGCTGGCCTTCACCGGCGGCCTGCTGGCGCTGTGGATCAGTGGGCAGCAGCTTTCGGTGATCTCGATGCTGGGCTTTTTGATTCTGGCAGGCGTGGTGGTAAACAACGGTATCGTGTTTGTGGACTACGCCAACCAGCTGCGGCTGGCCGGCATGGAAAAGCGGGATGCTCTGGTGCTCACCGGCCGTCGGCGCATTCGCCCCATTCTGATGACGGCCCTCACCACCATTCTGGCCATGAGCACCATGGTGTTCTCGCAGGATCTGGGGGCGGAAATGAGCCGCGCCATGGCCATTGTGACCATTGGCGGTCTGGCCTATGCCACCCTGCTTACTCTGTTTGTGGTTCCGGTGCTGTATGATATGCTGTTCCGCAAGGAGCTGAAAAAGGTAGACCTTGGGGAGGATGACGATGAGTGAACAGACGAAGGAAAAGATCTTTCAGGGCGTTTTGAGTCTGGCGCAGCAGGGCGTGCCGCTGTATGAGGTGAAGGTGCAGGCCATCGCCACCGCTGCGGGGCTGGGCAAGGGAACGCTGTATGAATATTTTTCCTCCAAGGAGGAGATACTGGCAGCGACCATGCTCTGGTGCATGGAGCGGGAGCTGGGTGCGCTTGAGGAGCAGCTGGATGCGGGAACATCCTTTGAAAGCAAGCTGGAAAACGCACAAACCTTTGTGGTGAAGATGCTGCTGGAACGGGGCAGCAGCTATCGGGTGATTGCCGCCGCACTCACCGCGCCGCGGGGAAGCAGCGAGCTGCCCCAGCAGGCCCGCCGCCCGCTGGAGCAGTGCAAACAGCGTCTGCTCGGGCTGATTCAGTGCATGATCGATACCGGCCGCAGCGAGGGCAGAATCGGGTCCTCCTGCAGCGACGAATACTGCCATTATGTGATGAAGGCAGCGATGCTCAGTGTCTGTGCGGCCCAGAGCTGCGAGGGAGAAGCGGGTCTGAATCGAAGCGCGGCACATGTGCGGGCCATGATCTGCAAGGCGCTGGCCTGACGGCTGTGCAGGACATCGAAAAACGGACGGATTTTCCGCCTGTTTCCGGACCGCCGGATCGCTTTTGGGCGATCCGGCGGTCTTGCGTGTAGCAATTTGAAACAAAGGGCGGCAATACGCTTGACAACAGGGGAAGAGAACTCGTATCATGATAAGCGGTTCGTGTCGTTTTGACACAGTTTTGTTCCGTTTTGTGGAGAATTTAAAGTGAAAGAGGAAAGCGTATGTTAGTCAATATTGTGATCCTGCTGGTGGGCTTTGCCCTGCTGGTCAAAGGCGCAGATGCCTTTGTGGATGGCTCTTCCGGCATCGCCCGCCTGCTGCGGGTACCCTCGGTGGTGATCGGTCTGACCATTGTGGCCATGGGCACCAGCCTGCCGGAGGCGTCGGTAAGCATCACTGCCGGTCTGGCCGGCAGCAACGGCCTGAGCCTGGGCAACGTAATCGGTTCTAACCTGTTCAACCTGCTGGTGGTGGCCGGCGGCTGTGCGCTGATTCTGGCCTTCGGCATTGAGCGGCAGCTGATCGTGCGGGACTTCCCGGTCTGCGTGGGTGCGTCTGCGCTGCTGGTGCTCTTTTTGCTGGACGGTGTGCTCCAGCGTTGGGAGGGCCTTGTGCTGCTGGCCTGCATGGTGCTGTACATGATCTGGACCGTGCGTGCAGCCATGAACGAGCGCACCGAAGAGGACGCGGAGGACAAGCCCTCGGTGGCCAAATGTATCCTGTTTGTGGTGGTGGGCATTGTGGCCATCATCTGGGGCGGTGACCTGGTGGTGGACAGCGCCAGCGCCATTGCAGCGGCTCTGGGCCTGAGCGAGACCCTGATCGGTCTGACCATTGTGGCAGTGGGCACCAGCCTGCCGGAGCTGGCCACCAGCATCGTAGCCGCCCGCAAGGGCGAAAGCGGCCTGGCCCTGGGCAACGCCATCGGCTCCAGCACCTTCAACATCCTGTTCATTCTGGGCGCGTCCAGCGCGTTGACTCCCATTGAAAGCTCTGCCGAAGTATTTTCCGACGCGGTGGTGCTGCTGGTGGTCACTGCGATCATGTGCCTGTGGTGCTGGCTGAAGGGCCGAATGAGCCGGCTCATGGGCGGCGTGGGCATTCTGGTTTATGTGGGCTACATTGTCTATGTGGTTCTGCGCTGAGAAAAGATAAAATCAGACGAAAAGGCACGGCGGGCCGAAGCAGGGCTGCCGTGCCTTTTTTGTTTTGGGTAGCTTGAGCGAGCGACAACCACCAGCTAAGCTGGTGGAATAAAAACGGCTTTAGCCCTAGACAAAGAGAAACCTCCCCGTAGAATAGAGTGTGGGTTTGCCAACCACATTCTAGGAACAGAGAGGTTTATCTTTGAAATGAAAAATAGCAAAGACGTAGATAGTTTAAGCCATACGACATGGAGATGTCAA
>JACXXQ010000693.1_pt1 | contig 15190 bp, 14 predicted proteins | sample 8621361 | NCBI WGS metagenome assembly JACXXQ01 (sample SAMN15503820, study PRJNA645414) | gut metagenome | isolation source: feces | host: Bos taurus | place: USA | collected 2016 | reverse complement strand
TCAAACTCATTGACAGCAAAAGGTGAATGAACGGCAATCTCAACACCGCTTACCTGTGTGGGTTGATAATCAAGATATTGCTGCGCCAATGCCAATGGAATAAACGCATAACTGTGATCGAGTTGCCCGTCTAAACGCAAAATGCCGGCAACCTGCAAACGATGGCGTTGCGGTTGTGTCATTTTATTGAGTTCTTGCTGATTTTGGTTAGACACCAATAACGACACCCAATCGCCGACATTAACATTGAGATCTTTGGCAATGCCATAACCTAAGATAATGCCTTGATTCTGTTTGGAAAAAGTTTGCCAATGCCCATCCAATACAAATTGTCCGACAGCACTCACCTGTTGCAATAATTGAGGTTCAACGCCTTTTACTTGAATCACTTTTAATTTACCGCCGGCTTCCGCCAAAGTCGTGAAAGTCACATAAGGCGAAATGCCTTTAACCTCGCTGTTCGTGCGCAACACTTCTACCAATTTTTGCCAATTTTGAATCGGCTCTTTTTGATAACCGCTGATATCAATATGTGGCACAACCGCCAAAATGCGTTGATCCAATTCTCGTTGAAAGCCGTTCATTGCACTTAAACCGATAATTAAGACGGCAACGCCTAACGCAATGCCTAAGGTTGAAAACCACGAAATCAATGAAACCAAGCGATTTTTCTGTTTCGCTCGCTGATAACGCCAGCTGATAAAAAACGGCGTATTCATCATAAACGTTCCTCAATGCTGAGTATGCCGTCACGCATCAGATATTTTTTCTGTAATTTCGCTGCTAACGATAAATCGTGCGTTACCAATAAAAAGGCAATATTTTTCTCTTGATTAAGTTGTTGAATTAATTCAAAAATATTTTCTGTTGTTTTTTGGTCAAGATTACCGGTCGGTTCATCTGCCAACACTAAATCAGGATTATTCACCAACGCTCTGGCAATAGCGACGCGTTGTCGTTCACCACCTGACAATGCCGAAGGACGATGATTAATGCGATGAGTCAAGCCTACCGCTTTTAACATCGCTTCTGCCTGTTGGTACGCTTCACGTCGATCTTTTCCGGCAATCAACATTGGCATTGCTGCATTTTCCAATGCGGTGAAATCTGCCATTAAATGGTGAAATTGATAGACAAATCCTAAATGGTGATTGCGTAACTGCGCCACTTGACGATCAGAAAGTGTCGATAGTTGCGCACCGTTTAAAAAAACCTCACCCGAAGAGGGTTTATCCAATCCGCCCAACAGATGCAATAACGTACTTTTCCCTGATCCGGAACTGCCGACAATGGCGGTTAAATCGCCTCGATGTAACTGAAAAGAGATATTCTGTAACACAGTCGTTGCCTTGTCGCCCTCTTGATAAGTCTTAGAAAGCTGCCGGCATGCCAACAAAGGTTGTGTCTGATTAGTGGTATCTGTCATAAATTTACTCATAGCGTAACGCCTCCGCCGGTTCAATTTTTGCAGCTCGATATGCCGGATAAAGCGTTGAAATAAAAGATAAAGTTAATGAAAATAAAATGATAACGGTAACTTGTACTGCATCTATTGCGATTGGTAACGGAAAACCTAATGGATTAAACCAACTGAGCATCGGCGTGAGGTAAATTATGGCAAGTATGCCCAATATGGCACCGATCAGTGTACTTAAAACTCCGATCAACATCCCGTGATAGATAAAAATCGCCATCCCCTGCAAACGGGTAAAACCTTGCGATTGTAAAATGGCAATTTCACTCTGTTTGTCCAATACCATTAAGCTTAATGACGTTACAATATTGGCAATCGCCACCAAAATAATAAGACCGACCAACAGCGACATCATATTTTTTTCCATTTTCACCGACTGGAAAAATTCCCCTTTTTGACTGCGCCAATCATCAATCTGCCATTTATCAGGTGGAAAATAGTTCGGTAATTCAGTAATTAAGAAAGGATCTTGTAAAAACAGGCGTTGCCCCTGCACTTGATCCGGCTTTAAGCGTAATAATCTCCCCACATCCTGCAAAGCGGCAAAGATCTGATTATCTGCACTCCAGTCAGGATAAATCGCTGCCACTGTGAACAAACGCTGCATCGGCACACGCCCTAACGGCGTATAGACACTGTTTTCCGGAATCAATAATCGCACTTTATCACCGACAACTAAGTTATTTTGGCGTGCCAGCTGTGTACCGATGATCAGATTAAACTCCCCCGGTGGTATCAGCGTTGCCAATTTTTCATCAACACCGTTTAATAATGGATCATCCTGACGCTGTTGTACCCCAATTAATTGCGCTGCACTTAAGCCATCACTGCTTTGCATAATCACATTTACGCGATTAATCGGCACAACTTTAGTCACAAATTTCGGTAATTTCGGCAGTTGATCTTGTGTTAACGAAAATGGCGCTTGTTGCGGAGTAATGATCGCTTGCGGAATATTCTCCAGTACATTTTGTTTCTGGTAATTTTCCAATCCGTTCATCACCGATAGCACAATGATTAATGCCATAACGCCTAAAGTGATTCCGACACCTGCCAAACGTGTCACTAAGCGACCGAAGCGATCGCCGCTTTTAGAACGCCAATAACGTAATGCCACCATTAATGGGACGTTTACCGACATAATTTTCCTTATTTTCTACCCTAAAAAGCTGTTTTATTTAAATCCAATAAAAATGATGGGTGCGAAAACACCCATTCTTTGATTTATAGCTGTTGTAAGCTCAATGCTTATTTGCCGGTTGCGACAAATTCTTCAATATTTTGTGTCACCTTATTCACCAAAGTGGTTACCGCAGAATCCGATGCCCACGCAATATGCGGAGTAATCAATAAATTCGGTAAACGCTTCGCCGCTTCCATTAACACATTGCCTTTTTCCGGTGGTTCTTGACGCATCACATCCAATGCGGCGCCCGATAATTTTCCGGAAGACAGCGCTTCAAACACTGCCTGTTCATCCACCAACGGCCCACGACCGGTATTGATCAACAACGCACCGTCCTTGCAAAGTGCCAATGTTTCACGATTAATTAAATTTTGTGTGGTTTCAGTCAATGGACAATGCAAAGTAATAATATCAGCTTGTGCCAACACCTCTTCAAATTTGGTATAGCCTTCGCGGACAGTTTCTTCGCCACGATGTTCAGCGAACAGCACTTTCATACCGAGCAGTTCTGCCAAACGCCCGACTTCACGCCCTAAATTACCACGCCCGAAAATACCTAAGACTGATCCTTTTACATCTTTTACCGGATAATCGAAATAACAAAACTGTTTGCATTCCACCCATTTATCAGTGAGCTGATCTCGATACCACCCCATCAAGCTGTGGCGTAAAGCATAAATCATACCGAGCACGTGTTCCGGTACAGTAACGGAAGAGTATCCGGTAACATTTTTAACGGCAATGCCCAACTCTTTTGCGGCATTAAGATCAACATTATTGGTGCCGGTCGCAGTGATCGCAATCAGTTTCAATTTTGGCAATTGTTGCATCACTTCTCGACTAAAAATCACCTTACTGGTAACGGCAATTTCTGCGTCCTGCATCCGTTCGATCACCTGATCCGCCGGCGTATATTCATATTCCACCCATTCGTGTTCAAACTTAGGACGAGGAATCGGGATATGCTTAGGAATAGCGGTACTGTCTAAAAATACAATTTTCATATTCGGCTCCTTATATTAGTCAGAAATGATACACTTTTTATTTAACGTTACTAGTAAACGTAAACGCATTTCTATCGCATTGATCGCAAATTGTCTTAATTTGAAGTATCTAACTCCGCAAAACTTTTCACTAAATCATCCACCGCTTTCATTTGCGCTACAAACGGTTCAAGTTTATCTAAAGGCAATGCGGAAGGCCCATCACATTTTGCTTTTGCTGGTTCTGGATGAGCCTCCAAAAACAATCCTGCCAAACCAACTGCCAAACCAGATCTTGCTAATTCAGTAACCTGTGCGCGACGACCGCCTGATGCTGCACCAAATGGATCTCTGCACTGTAAAGAATGCGTTACATCAAAAATCACCGGACAACCTTGCGATACCTGTTTCATAATGCTGAAACCTAACATATCTACCACTAAATTGTCGTAACCAAAGTTAGTCCCGCGATCACACAAAATCACTTTATCATTACCGCACTCTTTAATTTTTTCAACGATATTTCCCATTTGTCCTGGACTTAAAAACTGCGGTTTTTTCACATTAATCACCGCACCGGTGCGCGCCATTGCTTCCACTAAATCAGTTTGGCGAGCTAAAAATGCCGGCAATTGGATAATATCCACCACTTCAGCAACCGGTTGGCATTGATAAATTTCGTGAACATCAGTGATGATTTTCACACCGAAAGTTTGCTTTAATTCTTCAAAAATTTTTAACCCCTCTTCCATTCCCGGACCACGATAAGAGTAAATCGAAGAACGATTGGCTTTATCAAAAGAGGCTTTAAAGATATACGGCACCTTTAACTTGTCTGTCACTTTAACATATTGTTCACAAACTTGCATCGCCATATCACGACTTTCCAACACATTCATACCACCGAACAGCACAAACGGTTTGTCATTCGCGATCTCGATATTGCCTACCTTTACCATTTTATTTTGCATAAATATTTCCTATAACTTATTGAAATGAATAAGGAATATGTTTTAAATCCTGTAATTGCAATCTGATGAGCGGTGCCACCGGATCTTGTGGACACTGTTCAACGAAATAGGTTAAATCCGGCACTGCCAAATGAAAACATTCCATATTGCCGTACACCACGCCGCGATCTCGAATTTCATAAGGATCGTCAGGTGTTTCCGATAAACGATGTTCAATCAATGCTAACGCCTGTTCATTACGTCCTTCCCGAATTAACGCACTTTTTAGCACTTGATACATCCGATCTTCCAAATCGATGAGATCACCGACACCGACATACTCTTCCGATAACGGGGTGCCGAAGCCAAGATAGCCTTCCAACCACGTTTGAATGGTTTCCTGAGAAACATATTTACCGTTCCAAGGATCAATAAAAGCGACTTCATCATCCACATCCACGCGCAATAAAAATTGTGTCGGGAAATTCACGCCACGTATCGGCAAATGAAAATTAGCGGCAATAAAAAGCAATATTGACCCTAACACCGCCGGCGTTCCCTCTTTAGTGGCGAAGACGTGAGGCAACATCAGATTGGAGGCGTGAAAATAGGTTTCACGATCACAAAAAAAGCCTTTTTCCCCATAAAAAAATTGAAGCAACAGATGTACTCGCATTTTGACATCTGTTTCCCCGTCAATAAATTTGCCGAATTCACGAATCAAATGCCCTAATCTGGAATAGATACTGCTTTTCTTGAAATCGGCATCAATAATTTGATTAAAAGAGATAAGTTGATTTAATAAATATTTCCCTGCTTTTTCTCTTTCTAAGGCGATTCTAAGCGCCTCATCATTCTCTATTATTCTATTTTTTTCCATACTACCTATCCCACTTTGCATAGGTGACGCGCTGATTGCCACCATAATCTAAAACGGTTCTTACCGCACACCAATTATAACGCTTAAACAGTGTCTGCACAGCTTCCGCCTGCTGCCAACCGTGCTCAATCAACAAATATCCACCGGTCTTCATAAATGTGGTTGCTTGCTCGATAATTCGTTCAATATCCGCTAATCCTTCTTTTTTTGCTACCAATGCGGATAACGGTTCAAAACGCACATCCCCTTGTTTAAGATGCGGATCATTTTCGGCAATATAAGGTGGATTACTGACAATCAAATCAAATTTTTGTGGCGGCAAGGATGAAAACCAATCACTCTGCATAAACTCAACATTGATTAAATGGTTACGTTGCCCATTTTGTTTTGCTAACAACACTGATTCAGCCACACGATCTACGCCAATAATGCGATAAGCCCGCTTTTGTTGTGTTAATTCAGCTGCCAACGCTAACGCAATCGCTCCTGTTCCTGTGCCTAAATCCAAAATCGATAACGCTGCTTCGCTTGAATAGTGCTGCAATAGCGATAATGCGGTTTCCACCAAACATTCGGTATCAGCTCTTGGAATCAGCGTTACCGGCGAAACCAACAAATCTAAACTCCAAAACCCTTTTTCACCGAGAATATAGGCGATCGGCTCGCCTTGCAGACGACGTTGCAGCAACAGTTCCAAGCGTTGCTGCTGCGCTTCACTTAATCGTGTTTCCGCAAATGCCATAATTTGTGCTTTGCTTTTCTCAGTCACAAAACACAACAAGGCATTTGCATCTATTTTCGCGTCCTCACTACTCTGCTCAACACTTAATCGTGCAACCGCCCGTTGCAGCCACTGCAGATAACTCAAGGGCGCATTACTCATTTTCAGATAAAGCAGCAAGCTGTTCCGCTTGATATTCAGTAATGATCGGCTGGATCAAATCATCAATTTTTCCGTTCATAATCTCGTCCAAACGGTATAAAGTTAAATTGATGCGGTGATCGGTAACACGCCCTTGCGGATAGTTGTATGTACGAATTTTATCAGAACGATCACCCGATCCCAACAAACTACGGCGTGTATCTGCCTGCTCTGCGGCTTTACGTTCCTCTTCCGCCTGCACTAATCGGGATGCCAACACCGACATCGCTTTCGCTTTATTTTTATGTTGTGAACGTTCATCCTGACATTCCACCACAATACCGGTTGGAATATGGGTAATACGCACCGCCGAATCGGTGGTATTAACGTGCTGACCACCGGCACCGGATGAACGATAAGTATCAATACGCAAATCGGCAGGATTAATTTCCGGCAAGGCAGATTCCGGCAATTCCGGCATTACCGCTACAGTACAGGCTGAAGTATGAATTCGACCTTGAGATTCCGTTTTCGGCACACGCTGCACGCGATGACCGCCGGATTCAAATTTTAATTGACCATAAACATTTTCGCCGCTGATTTTGACGATAATCTCTTTATATCCGCCCTGCTCGCTCTCATTCGCGCTCAGCACTTCTGTACGCCAACGCTTGCTTTCCGCATAACGGCTATACATTCTGAACAAATCGCCGGCAAAAATACCGGCTTCATCGCCACCGGTTCCGGCACGAATTTCTAAATAACAGTTATATTCATCATTCGGATCTTTTGGCAACAATAGGATCTGTAACTGTTGTTCGCTCTCTTCGATGCCTTGAGTACAATGGGCGATTTCCTCTTCCGCCATCTCTTTCATACTCGGATCATCAAGTAGAATTTGTGCCTCTTGCAAATCACTATTAAGCTGTTTCCAACGAGCAAAACATTTCACCACATCTTCCAACTGTGAATACTCTTTTGAATATGCTCTGAATTTCTCCTGATCATTGATTACTGAAGGGTCGCCAAGCAATGCCTGCAACTCTTCATAACGCTCATCTAATGTTTCTAATTTACTGATAATAGAGGCTTTCATCATTCACCTTTTATAAATGTTATAACTTGAACTGAAAAATCTGCTTATTCTAACGAATAATCATAATGATGAACAGGCAAATCACATCATTCTTTTCGCTCGTTTCGTCCCGATATTTGTTACAAAAAGAATAAAAAATAAGCTATTAAAACAATGGAGATCGGAAACTGTAAAAAATAGATTACATTGTAAACCTTTTTATATACAATCAAGGCTCTCATCCACTCTCAAAGAGAATTTATTATGAAAAATAAAACATTAGGTAGTGCTTTAATCGTTGCCGGAACCACCATCGGCGCAGGAATGTTGGCGATGCCGATTACATCCGCTGAAATGGGGTTCGGTTACACTTTATTATTACTTTTTATCCTCTGGGCGTTGCTTTCTTATAGTGCGTTATTGTTTGTTGAGGTTTATCAGAAAGCAGAACGCAAAGATGCTGGAATAGCCACCTTGGCTGAACAACATTTCGGTATGGTTGGTAGGGTTTTAGCCACCTTATCCCTTGTGATTTTTATGTATGCTATCTTAACCGTCTATTCTTTGGGCGGTGGTGATCTTTTTGCACCGTTTTTAACGATTTTCGGTGAACACGCCTCCACTGCGGCGATCATTGGTTTCGTGGTCATTTTGGCGATTGCGGTCACTATCGGTACAAACGCCGTTGATGGTTTTACCCGTTTATTGTTCCTGATTAAACTGGTGGCGTTTGCCTTAGTGCTGTTCTTAATGTTGCCAAAAGTAACCGCTGAAAATTTGGGTGCTTTACCGCTTAATTACTTTTTAATTATCTCCGCCAGCCCGGTCTTTTTCACTTCCTTCGGCTTCCACGTTGTTATCCCAAGTATCAACAACTATTTAGATGGAGATATTCGCCGTTTACGTATTGCCATTATCGGCGGAACCGCTATTCCGTTGGTGGCGTATATTGTGTGGCAGATGGCAACTCACGGTGTTTTTGAGCAATCACAATTCGTGCAAATTATTCGTAATGACCCAACATTAAACGGCTTGGTCAATGCAACTTATAAAGCTACCGGCAGTGATTTAATCAGCGGTGCGGTGCGCACTTTCTCCACATTAGCATTAATCACATCTTTCCTTGGGGTATCATTGGCATTGGTTGACTGTTTGGACGATTTGTTAAAACGTGTTCGAATTACGGCAAATCGCTTCACTTTAAGCCTATTAACCTTTGTTCCGACTTTGTTATTTGCATTGTTCTATCGCGATTTCTTAGCGGTATTAACTTATGCCGGTCAAATGTTCACCTTCTATGGATTGGTGTTGCCGGTAGGTATGGCGTGGATGTTAAGACGCAAATATCCGGATTTACCATATCGTGTTATCGGTGGTAACATCGGGCTATTGGTAGCGTTGGTATTAGGCTTATTAATCATCAATGTGCCGTTCTTAATTGATGCCGGTTATTTACCGAAAGTTGCCGGTTAATAACTTTCCTCACGCAAATGACACAAAGACCGCAAAATATTGCGGTCTTTGTGCTTTTATATAGATCTACTTTTTAGCAACAATTTTATCTACTATGCCGCTTTTCCTTACGTTTTTCACTGCACAATCTCCACCAGCTTTTCAAAGCTCTCTACCACATCATATTGCACATTTTCAGGCGTAAAACGGCGATTCATTTCGGCAAAGAATTTTTTAGCACATTCAATTTTGCTCTGCTCAATGGTGCGCAAATCCATACTCGACATCGATCCCTTCGTTTCAGCGACAAAATAGACGTGTTTCACCATTCCCTCTTTAAAAGCGATGGCCCAATCGGGGTTATAATCACCTACCGGCGTAGGGATAAAGAAGCCACGTGGCAATTTGGCATAAACCACAACTTCGGCACTGGTTTCCAAATGTTGGGCAAATTCACGCTCGATTTTAGCGTACAAATCACGAAAACATTCGGGTTATCCCAGCCCTCACGCAACGCGGAATGTGAAAAAATAAAACGCACAGTCTCTTTAAAAGAGAGCAGGCGTTCTTTGTCTTTTAAAATCAGATCATAAGCATCAACATCGTCGGCTTCATGCCCATTATTCTTTTTCACTTTGGGATCAATCAAACGCTTGTTCTTATCAATGGAAAAATAGCCGTTATGCGTTTTTTCAGCAGAAATACCTTTTAAATAATCGCCGTATTCGCCTTTTTCGTCGGGTTGATCATAATCACGATATTTCGCCACTTTAGCTTTTCTATATTGTTCATTTTTTAATTCCTTGATAACCATAAAAATCTGCATCTTAATCAGTTGCTTAGTTCAACTTTTGGGATGCAGATCAAAACGTATTTTTAAATCTTAAATAAAACGAAACTATTTTTTCTCTAAACTCAACACATCATCTGTGGTGAGTTCTGAATTATCATCAATCTTCATTGTGTCTTTCAAACACTGCTGACGAATTTGTTGGGCTGCAGCGATATCATTGGCTTTCTCTGCCAAATACGCCGCAACAGTGTAATCCTGCACTTCAATATCGGCTTTATCTTCGGTTGCCAGAATTTTCGCAAATGCTTGTCGGGCTTTATCAAATTCATTCGCGCGTAATGAAAGGTAACCAATGGCGCGGGCAAAAGCACAATTTAATTTCGCATCAGTCTGCGATTTAGCCGATTTTTCTAACCATTTCATTATCTTACTGCTGTTAGCCACCTGCAAACGAGCAATTTGTGTGACAAAAGCCAACATTTCGCTGCTTTCAATACGTTTAAATGAATCCAATGCCAATTGATATGCTGAGTCGTGATCATCGCTATCAATTAAACGGCGGATCATACCAACAATGGCATAGCTGTTTTGGCGACGTGAACGCGGTTGATCTTCCCACCATTTCAATAGACCGTCGATACCATCTTCATTCATTTTTTCATCAAGCAGACCATCAACAACTTGATGTTGTAATTGCATAAATTCAGCTTCGGCATATAAACCGCTTTTACCAATCTTCGGCAATAGATTATCCAACGCCAAATAGGCGTGCGAACGAAGATAAATTTCCACCGCTAAACGCAACACTTCGACATTTTGCGGTGCTAACACCAGCAAACTGTCCACTGCTGTTCTTGCAGTCGGTAATTTATTTTGCTGTAACAGAATGCGAGTACGCGCCAATTCAACAATTAAGTTATCTGAGCCGGCAAGCTCTGTCGCTTCAATCAAATATTTATTGGCACTGAATTCATCACCGCGTTGTTGCGCCGCTTCCGCTGCTTTAACGAAATTCAAAATCGGCTCGGATGAATGTTTTGCATTTTTACCAATCAATTTTTCAGCTTTGGCGTAATTTCCTTCATCCATTTTCACAAAACCTTGCAAAATCTGTTGCTGCGCTTTGCGGCGTTTTCTCACGGAAAACCAATTATAAGTACCGCTACTTAAACGGAAAAATCGGGAAATTACCCACTCAATACCATAAACAAGCGCCAATGCGATGACAAAAAACACCACCAGCATTGTAATGCTCATCTCAATACTGTGAGATTCAGTCAAAATACGCACATAACCCTGTTTACCCGAAATATAAGGCCCGCCAATAAAACCGACCAGTAGGATAATCATTAAGAATAATACTCTGAACATATCACATCTCTCCCACTATTCTGTTTTTTCCGGAACTTGTTCTGTATTCGGTGTTTCCGATACAGGTTGTTGTGGTGCAGCGGCTTTATCATCCGCAGCGGCTTCAGGCGCAGCTTCTTTTGCTGCTTTCTCTTCCGCTTTATTCTCTTCTAGAATTTGTGAATTCGCTTTCAAATCAACTTTTTCAATTTGATGCGGCTGTTTATGCAGAATTTCATCAAGAACGGTCAAACTTTCAAAGGTATTCGGCGCATCGACATAAATAGACTGCTCCGATAACTCATCCAGCTGTTGCAAGAATTTTTGTGCTAACGCACTGTCAACATTGAAATAACTTCTTACCCAGCTGGTAACCGCTTCAAGCGAACTTTTATAAAGTTCATTCTGTTGGCGAGGCACCGCTAAGATAGCAATTTGCAAACGTAAGCGAATGTTTTCGCGTAGATAAATATCCTGATTTGGTGCAAGCAGAGCTTTCTCTACCGGATCTCGTGGTTGAATGCGGATAAAATGGTTTAAGAAAGAGTTGGCTGATTTTTCAATGTTGCTTTTCCAATCACTGATGGAATCGGAAGGATCATCACTATTTTCGCTATCACTGTTGTTGGCGGATAAATCCAATAATTCCAAGTCATCAACAGAATTAGCCAGTTGTGATAATTTTTGCATAATGGCATTTTGATCGACATCATTCACGTTTGCCAACCGTTTTAAATCTTGCGCAATTGCGGTGCGTACCGTAATCGCACGCGGATCAGTAACATCATTAAGCACTAAATCCGCCTCTTTTAATAATGAAATCGCCGTTCCTAAATCATTATCTATGATCAATTTACGCTGTGCATTGCTCAACAGAAAATCCGCTTCCGACATTAGCCATTCATTCGGTTGCGCTTGTGATTTTTCTGCCATTGTTTTATTAAGTTGTGTCTGTAACGCAATAATTTGCTGTTCGGTAATGCCTTTATTTTGTTGCAACACCTCTAATGTTGATTTGGTCGCATTCAGCTCCTGTTCGGTTTTCGTTAATGCTTCTTTTAATTCGTTAACTTCCGACATATCGACACTATTTGACGATGCTGCTTTTGTCACTGCTTGCTGACCGGATTCCAACGCTGCAACCTGTTGTTGCAAGTTAGATAACTGTTGCTGCCCAAGATAATAGCCACCGGCACCGACACCCAAAGCAACCAATAATGCCAACAAAGCTAATCCTTTGCCGCCACCGGATTTTTGTCTGTTTTCTGTTGTTTTCATTGCTTTTTCCGCTTGTGTTGAAGTTGAATTAGCTGAAGTTTTATCCTCTTTAGCAGTGGTATCCGCTTCCGCTTTTTTATCTGATGTATCTTCTTTCTTGGTTACAGAAGCTTTTTTCTCAGCAGTAACCACTGTTTTTTCGGTTGTTTTTACTTCTTCCGCCGCTTGAGAATCTGCCTGCGCTTTTTTGTCAGGTTCGGTACTGCTATCCTCATCTGTAGTCAACGACACCTCTTCGTTTATTTCTGCACCGGTTTGAATATCAGTTTCGTTATGTTGTTTTTTCATCACTACACACCTTATCTATTATTTATCTCAAGAATGGGGATAAAAGGATAATATTGTTTTTAATAAACTAAGATTATCAGCCTTTTCAGTGAGAATAATCTTATCCTGTTGCCAACCTGCCTCCAACGCAAGCTGCATCAGACGATCACTAATCACCACCAACTTACAACTCATTAGCCAATTATGTTCACTTTTTGGAATAAAATCCAGTAAATACCGCAAAATTTCACCGCTGGTTATCACAATCGTATCAATTCCGGCACGCGAAAAAAATTTCAATTCAGCTTCACTTAATTGCTGTGCCTGACGACAATAACACGCCACTGTTTCCACTGCTGCACCACGTTGCGGCAACTGTTGCGGTAATAATTCGCGACCGCTCTGCCCTCGCAAAATAATAACACGTCGCCCGTTACAATTTTGCATTTGCGGCAATGCCAATAAACCCTCACTATTTTCATTGGCAAATGGATAATGCACCGGTTGTTGCGTTGCTTCACTTAACAGTGCCGCCGTTTTCCGCCCTACTGCAAAATAGTGCACATCTTTACGCCAACCAAACCCGGTATTCTGCAACACTTGATGAGCATATTGCACTGCATATTGCGAAACAGAGATCACATAATCACCGGCAGCGAGCTGTTGCAATTTTTGCGGTACATCATTTAACTGTTCGCCGGCCTCAATTTTAATGAAAGGCGCATAAATTGCTGCTACGCCTGCTTTGTTTAACATTTCTGTTAAATGCTGACCGGCATCTTCCGGTCTTGTGACCAAAATACCCATTTATGATTTCATCACCTGTGATAATAAATCTTGCGCACCTTGAGCCAACAGCATTTCCGCCACCTGTACGCCCAGCTGCTCCGCCTGTGCTCGAACTGCCGTTGCTTCAGCTCTTAACACTTTGCTGCCATCAATCGCACCGACCAATGCTCGCAAGAAAAGTTGTTCACCATCCAAAATAGCATAGCCGGCAATCGGCACTTGGCAACCACCCTGTAACCTATTGTTCATAGCCCGTTCGGCAATGACGCGATCCCAAGTGTCTTGGTGTAACAACGGTTTCAGTAATTGATTTACCCATTCATCATCCTGACGACATTCCACACCGACTGCACCTTGTCCGACCGCCGGCAAGGAAACTTCCGGCGCAATAAAACTACGGATACGTTGCTGTTCCCCCAAACGGATTAATCCGGCAGAAGCTAAAATAATGGCATCATATTCGCCCTCATCCAATTTGCGTAATCTGGTGCCGACATTGCCTCGTAAGGTTTTTAATTCAATATCGGGGCGAAGTGCTTTCAACTGACATTGCCGTCTTAAACTTGATGTTCCCACCACTGCATTTTGTGGTAATTCATCCAAACTTGCATATTGATTTGACACAAATGCATCGCGCGGATCTTCACGTTCACAAATGACACTAAGATGTAATCCTTGTGGAAACTGCATCGGTACATCTTTCATTGAATGCACCGCAATATCGGCTCGCCCTTCCAATAATGCCAATTCCAGCTCTTTTACAAACAAACCTTTACCACCAATTTTTGCCAATGGTGTATCCAAAAGCACATCACCTTTGGTCACCATTGTCACCAATTCTACCGTTAATTGTGGGTATAAAACTTGCAGTTTATGTTTAATATAATTGGCTTGCCATAATGCCAGAGGACTTTGACGCGTTGCAATGCGGAGAACATCTTTTTGCATAATTAACTCTTTTTATTCAAATTATTATTCATTTGTTCTATATCCTACCATTGTTGCCCGATATTGTCAGTGTTTCCTCTTGACAACTTCATTGAGATTAATCAAAAACTAAGCATACGTGCTACATCGGCTATTTACCAATAAAGGTTAAAGTGTTAGAGTTTTCGCCAAATTATGTATTGAGATCATTTATCAAAGAGATAATAGGCCGTTGATGAACAATCTGGATGTCGCAAAAAAGAAAGTTGAACAGCTGGATAAACTGCGTTTAGAGCGGGCTCTTGCCGGTGCGCCGAACGAGTTTCAGTATGTTTTAAATTTAGTTTGTGTCTTATTGCATCATAACATTCCTGAATTGCCGGGATATGTAGAAGATGCACCTTTCGGTATTGTTAATTTTTGTTTCAACCGCTATCAGGAAAATTATCTTTCTTCAACGCTATCCAATTTAGAACGTTATAGCCTTAATCATCACAACACGCACAAAGCCGATATTTGCGGTGTTTATGCAATGGGCAGTTTAGGCTCAATTACACAAACTTCTCGTTCTGATTTAGATTTATGGGTTTGTGCCACTCGTAGCTTAACGCCGCTTCAACAACAAAAATTGCAACAAAAATTCGATCTTATCTGTCAATGGGCACATAACGTCGGCGTGGAATTAAATCTGTTTTTAGTCGATCAGGATCGCTTCCGTTACAGACAAGCTGCCGATCCGCTCTCTGCCGATAATTGTGGCTCAAGCCAATATATGTTATTATTGGATGAGTTTTATCGCTCCGCTATTCGGCTCGCCGGTCGCCCTTTATTGTGGTTACATTTAGCGGTGGAAGATGAATCCAAATATGATGAAACCGTACAGCAACTTATCAATAGCGGGCAATTAAATTCGAATGAATGGGT
>JACXXQ010000679.1_pt1 | contig 15531 bp, 15 predicted proteins | sample 8621361 | NCBI WGS metagenome assembly JACXXQ01 (sample SAMN15503820, study PRJNA645414) | gut metagenome | isolation source: feces | host: Bos taurus | place: USA | collected 2016 | reverse complement strand
TAGATAATAAGAGTATAAAGATGAGATAAAGGTGTATTAAGAGGTGGAGGCTTATGTGGCGGCTTTTACATAAAAACAATAAGTCCCCGTTCCGGATTATTATATTTGGGTTTCTGCTGGTTATTTTCATGGGAAGTTTTCTTCTCATGCTGCCTATATCAACAAAAACGGGGGAGTGTACCCCCTTTTTAGATGCGCTGTTCACTTCAACGTCTGCCGTTTGCGTGACCGGCTTGGTGATCCATGATACCGCCACCTATTGGTCCAATTTCGGGCAGTCCGTCATTATTCTGCTGATCCAGATTGGCGGCCTGGGCGTGATTACGGTGGCGGGTGCGTTCACGATTCTCTCGGGCAGAAAGATCGGACTGATGCAGCGCAGCACCATGCAGGAAGCAATTGCGGCGCCAAACGTGGGGGGAATCGTACGGCGGACCGGGTTTATTTTAAAAACGGCCTTGGCGGTGGAGCTGTTCGGCGCGGCGCTGCTCTTTCCGGTGTTTTTTTGTGAGTTTGGACTTTTAAAGGGCGCGTGGTATTCGCTCTTTCATTCCATTTCCGCCTTTTGCAATGCAGGCTTTGATTTAATGGGGGTAAAAGCCCCCTTTTCTTCCCTGACGGATTATGCAGGCAATCCTGTCATCTCCATTGTGATCGCACTGCTCATCGCCATTGGCGGCATTGGCTTTTTGACCTGGGAAGATATCCGGACAAACGGCCTGCATTTTCAAAAGTATCGTATGCAGAGCAAAGTCATTCTTACGGTGACGGGCGCTTTGATCCTGATTTCCACCATCTATTTTTTCCTGTTTGAATTTACCCAGGCGCCAATGGGAGAGCGGGTCCTGTTATCCTTCTTTCAGGCGGTTACACCAAGGACCGCTGGGTTTAATACCGCAGATTTAACGGCCATGAGCGAGACCGGACAGTTCGTTATCATCATACTCATGTTGATTGGCGGCTCTCCCGGTTCCACCGCAGGCGGTATGAAAACAACTACATTGGCGGTCCTGCTGGCCAACACCCTGGCGGTATTCCGGCGCAGGGAGCATCCAAGCTTTTTTAACCGCCGGTTATCAAACGAAGTGGTATCCCAGGCATCGACCATTTTGATCATGTACTTAGTCCTGTTTTTAACGGCCGGACTGGTCATCAGCCGGGTGGAAAACCTGCCCGTTCTCACCTGCTTGTTTGAGACGGCATCGGCAATTGGCACCGTGGGACTTTCCCTGGGCATCACCCCACAGCTCAGCAGCATTTCCCATCTGCTTCTGATCGCACTCATGTTTTTTGGACGCGTGGGAGGTCTGACCTTGATTTTTGCAGCCCTGTCTCATGTACAAGGCAACAGCGCCAGACTTCCTCAGGAACGAATTACCGTAGGATAACGGTGTAATGGAGGAGTTATGAAAACAATTTTATTGATTGGTTTAGGCCGCTTTGGACGCCATATTGCGATGAAACTGAATGAATTGAATCACCAAGTCATGGTGGTAGACAAGGATGAAGCCAGAGTCGATGCGGTCCTTCCTTTCGTCACCAATGCCCAGATTGGAGACAGCACCAGTGAGGAGTTTCTTACTGCCATAGGCGTCAGAAATTTTGATCTGTGTATTGTGGCGATTGGGGATAACTTTCAAAGTTCCCTGGAAACAGCCTGCCTCTTAAAGGAGTTAGGCGCCAAAAAAGTGATTGCACGGGCAGAGCGGGATGTGCAGGCAAAATTTCTGCTGCGCAATGGTGCCGATGAAGTGGTCTATCCGGAAAAGCAGATGGCCATTTGGACCGCGATCCGTTATAGCTCGGATCATATTTACGATTATATTGCGCTGGGAGATGACCACGCTATCTTTGAAATCGAAGTTCCAAGCAGCTGGGTAGGGAAGACCATTGGACAGCTGGATGTAAGAAGACGATACAATGTGAACATTATGGCGGTAAAGCAGAACGGAAAGTTTGCCATGACGGTGATCAAACCCGATACCTTCTTGCCCGAGCACAGTACCGTTCTGGTTTTGGGAACACAGCGGGATATTCAAAAATGTTTTCACATATAACAGCTGCCCGTATTGGGAGAGGAAGTGGCATCCATGAAAGCATTTGTGGAAGGACTTGTTTTGCTTGGAGGATTTTTGGCAGTTGCGGCATTTTGCTACTACGCGGTTTCCAAGCTGGGAGACTTTCTGGATCAGAACCAGGCAGACGGAGATGCAGCATATGATCAGTGGGAGGAGCAAGGGGACCTGAACATTGCGGCGGCAAACCCCTGGGCGATGCAGGCGGGGTCTCAGGTGCTGAAGGACATGAAGCGGGAACACCCCAATTTGCATTGTACCCTTTCCATGGGGGAGGAGCCGGAACTGCTGCATGCTCTGGGCGCAGGGGATGTAGATATTGTCATCCTGTATTCCAAAGCAGAGCGGAACAAAGCGGTGCGGCAAAGGAAGGTCATGCTTCCGGCTCAGCCGTTTATCAATGAGGACGGCGTGAAAATCACGCCCATTCATCCGGCCATGCAAAGCCAATTTGTTGCCTGGAACAATCAGGACCGCCGGCCCTTTATTCTGGAATTCGTGCAGAAGCTTTGCGGACAGGGAGCGTAGCAGTATGCTATAATAATTCCGCTGGAAGGGGGGACTGCAATGGCTGCCGAGAAGCACATGGGAGATCAGGCAAAAAAACAAGGAAAGCTGACGATTTTTGCAAGCTATTTTTCCGGCGCCGGAAAAAGCTGCGCGATGCTGAAGGCGGCGCAGGAGGCCAAGGCGGCGGGGATAGATGTGGTGATTGGTCTGAGTCCCTCGGAGCAGTGGCCTGAAACCGAAGCATTGGCGGCTGACTTTGAGCATGTGCCCTGCAGCACGACGCAGCCAAACGGGCAGTCAGACGATGATATAAGCCTGGACGCCTGTTTGAAAAGGCGGCCGCAGCTCATTTTGATTGATGAGCTCTCCCACAGAAATGCGGACAATTCCCGCCACAGGAAACGCTATCAGGACATAGAGGAACTGCTGAAGGCGGGCGTGGACGTTTATACCACGCTGGATATTCAACATATCGAAAGCATTCAGGATTCTGTGTTTTCCATTCTGAAAACCCCCATTTTGGAACGCATTCCGGATCATGTATTTGACCGGGCGGCCCAGGTGGAGTTTATTGATGTTGAGCCGGAACGGCTGCAGCAGCGGCTGCTGCAGCAAAAGAAGGGAGCATTGCTTTCCAACTGCTCGTTATCCCAATTAAGCGCCCTTCGGGAAGTGGGGCTGCGCCGCTGCGCGGATCGGGCGGCGTTATACACCCAGGTCAATCACAGCCAAACAGGGTACCGTACCCATGAGCATATTCTGGTGTGCCTGTCCTCCGCTCCGTCCAATGAGAAAATTATCCGTACAGCCGCTCGAATGGCAGGGGCTTTTCGGTGCGGCTTTACAGCGTTGTTTGTGGAAACAAAAGAGTTTCAGTGGATCACGCAGGCTGATAAAGAGCGGCTCCAGGCCAATATTCATCTGGCCCAGCAGTTGGGCGCATCGGTTGAGACGGTTTATGGAGACGATGTGGCGTATCAGATTTCGGAATTTTCCCGTTTGTCCGGAGTCACCAAAATCGTACTGGGCCGCAGCGGAATGCCCCGCCCATGGCTTAGAAAGGCATCCTTAACCGAACGCTTGATTGAGCTTACCCCTGAATTGGATATCCACATCATTCCAGACAACGGATTAAACAAGCATTTTTCAGCCAAGCATTGGGAAATCATGCATATGTCGTCTATATCTATCCTGGATCTGCTGAAAAGTGCTTTGATTCTTGTTTTAGCGACTGTCATAGGATTCCTGTTTTACCATTGGGGCTTGACGGAGGCCAATATCATTACCCTTTATATTTTGGGGGTCATGCTGGTTTCCGTATCCACCAAAAGTTCGATCTGCAGCTTTATTGCCTCCATCGTCAGTGTGCTGACATTCAATTTCTTTTTCACGGAACCCAGGTTTTCTCTGCACGCCTATGACAGCGGATACCCCGTGACATTTCTGGTCATGTTCCTTGCCTCGCTGATTACTGGTTCGTTGGCCTCAAAACTGAAGTCCCATGCCAAGCGCTCTGCGCAGGTGGCGTGGCGGACAAAGCTTCTGTTTGAAACCGACCAGAACCTGCAAAAGGCAGGCAATCAGGAAGAAATTATTTCTGTTACGGCAAGGCAGCTGCTGAAAATCTTCCAACGGGACATCGTTGCATACCGCGTCCAGCAAGAAGAACTGATGGGACCGGAAGTCTTCCTTTTGGATCAGACCATGCCTACGGACAGCTACACCACGCAAAAAGAGCAGGAAGTGGCACGGTGGGTCCTTACCAATAACAAACGGGCGGGAGCGGGGACGGACACACTGTCCGACGCCTGCTGCACCTATCTGTCGGTCCGCACAGGCAAACAGGTATATGGGGTTGTAGGGATTGCCGCATCGGATAAGCCGCTGGATTCCTTTGAAAACAGTATTCTTTTTTCTGTTTTAGGAGAATGTGCGCTTGCCCTTGAAAATCAGAAAAACCTGGAGGAAAAGGAAGCAGCCGCTGTATTGGCAAAAAATGAACAGCTTCGCGCCAATTTGCTGCGTTCCATTTCCCACGATCTGCGTACACCGCTGACTTCCATTTCGGGAAATGCCAACAATCTGCTTTCTAACGGGAACTTGTTTGATACAAAGACCAAGGAACAGATGTATACCGATATTTATGATGATGCCATGTGGCTCATCAACCTGGTGGAGAATCTGTTGTCCGTCAGCCGTTTGGAAGAGGGGCGGATGAACCTGCATGTATCCACAGAGCTGATGGATGAGATCGTTGCGGAAGCCCTTCGGCACATTAACCGCAAGAGCGTAGAATACCACCTGAATGTGCAAAGCAGCGAAGAATATCTCCTGGTGCAGGTGGATGCCAAGCTGATCATTCAGGTCATCATCAATATTGTGGATAATGCCATCAAGTATACGCCGCCAGGGTCTGAAATCGACATTGGGTGGCGGAAACAAGGAAACTTTGTCTATGTTTCCGTGTCCGACAACGGCCCGGGGATTCCGGACCAGGCCAAGCCCCATATTTTTGATATGTTTTACAGTGTGACCAATCAGATTGCCGACAGCCGCCGCAGTATGGGGCTGGGCTTGGCGCTGTGTAAATCGATTATCAACGCACATGGAGGAGAAATTACCGTCACGGATCAATTGCCCCATGGTTCCATCTTTACATTTTCTGTCCCAGCCGGGGAGGTAGAGCTGCATGAATAAACCCTTGATTTTAGTGGTTGAGGACGATACACCGGTCCGAAACTTAATTACCACCACATTAAAAGCCCATGATTACCGGTTTTTGACCGCGGCAAACGGAGAATCTGCTGTTTTGGAGGCGTCCTCTCATAATCCGGATATTATTTTGCTGGACCTGGGGCTGCCGGATATAGACGGGGTGGAGGTCATCCACAGAGTCCGCTCCTGGTCCAATTTGCCCATCATCGTCATCAGTGCCCGGAGCGAAGACACCGATAAGATCGACGCGTTGGATGCCGGTGCAGATGATTACTTGACAAAGCCCTTTTCTGTGGAAGAATTGCTGGCCCGGCTGCGAGTGACACAGAGACGATTGGCAGCGCTTCAGGTTGGCTCAGCAAATACAGAAGCGGTATTTACAAACGGGAAGCTGAAGGTGGACTATGCGGCTGGATGTGCATTTTTGGATGGGCAGGAGCTCCACTTGACCCCCAGCGAGTATAAGCTGCTGTGCTTGCTGTGCAAAAATGTGGGGAAGGTACTGACCCACACATTCATCACACAACAGATTTGGGGCCGGAGCTGGGAAAATGACGTTGCATCTCTTCGCGTGTTTATGGCAACGCTGCGTAAGAAGCTGGAAAAAGAACCTGGCTCACCCCAGTATATTCAGACGCACATTGGCGTTGGGTATCGTATGATGAAAGTAGAATAGCCGAATGGCGGCAAAAATGGACTTCGGTTCAAGCGCACCGGATAGGAAGAGGTTCCTGTCCGGTGCGCTTTTTGTTTTCTATTTTCTTTTCTTTTCTTTTTTTGAAACGATGGTACACTGAACTACGAATATATGGATAGATAAAGGGCGGTGAGACAGTGGGAGAGGAACAAAAGTGGATTCGGGACATTCAGCGCCGAGGCTCCCGGCAGGCGTCGGACAAGTTGGTTCGGGCCTACTATGACGAGATATATCGCTTTGCACACCGTCAGCTGGGTCACAAGGAGGATGCCTTGGATTTGACGCAGAACGTTTTTCTGGCGGTTCTCCGGGCACTTCCCACCTTTGACGGCCGGAAAGCGTCCTTTCGTACCTGGCTGTACCGCATCGCCGCCCATATGCTGTCAGTTGAGCATGTGACCAAGCGTTACGGGAAATTTACCGCCCTGGAGGACGTGAATCTGGCCTTCCAGCCGGGGGTGTATGGGCTGCTGGCACCCAACGGAGCGGGTAAGACCACCCTCATCAAGCTGCTGGCCACCCTGCTGTTTCCCACGGAGGGGAAGATTTTGTGGGATGGCGAAGACATCCACGCCCTGGGGGCGGAATACCGGGGGCTGCTGGACCTGGTGGGTCTGGCCGATGCGGCGGACAAGAAGCTGAAAACCTTCTCCGGCGGCATGCGCCAGCGGGAGGGCATTGCCGTTGCCATGCTCACCGACCCTAAACTGCTGCTGCTGGACGAGCCCACCGCCGGGCTGGACCCCCGGGAGCGGGTGCGGTTTCGAAACCTGATCCACGCTCTGGCCGCCGACCGCATCGTGATCTTGTCCACCCCCATCGTCTCCGATATTGAGACCATTGCCGGGCAGATCGTCATGTTTAAGGACCATAAGCTCTACTGCTGTGACAGCCCTGCCAAGATCTGTGCCCAGTGGAAGGGAAAGGTGTGGCAGGTGCCGTCTCCGTGACCCCCAGCCTGGAGGATGCCTTTCTGGCCATCTACCGGGAGGAGGGACGGGTATGAGGCTGGCGGTGTGGGAGTGGCGGAAGCTGTTCCGCCTGCCCGCCCTGTGGGTGTTTGTAGGGCTGTGCCTGCTACTCAACGGCTTGCTGCTGTCCTCTCCCTCTGACATGGACCGGGCCTTCTTTCACGATACCTCGGCAGACGCCGCCGTATTGGGTCAGCGCATGGACGACGAGTTTCAGACGGGGCTGGCTGCCCTGCCGGACACGGAGAACCGGGAGCTTTTGCGCCAGTCGGTGGTGGGGCTGGAGAACACCCTGGAGGGCTACGACACTCAAGAGCTGACAAACTTCTATCAGAGCCTCATGGAAGGGGATAGCCTGGAAGTATGACTTGCTCCAGGAGCGGGTAGATTCCCTGGCACAGACCGGCGCCGCCCCCCAGAAGAGGGGCGATCTGTTCCGGCCGTTTTTCGCCCAGATACCGTGCGATCAGAACGGTAATGCCCATGGCAAGCTGTGTTACCACAAAGGTGACTAAATTCAGCACCTGGCTTCCGGTAGAGACGGCCGAAAGACCGGATGTGGCACCAAACCGGCCCACAACCAACAGGTCAACGGCTCCGTAAGCAGCCTGCAAAATGAGTGCGCCAAGAATGGGCACCATAAACCAAAACAGCTTTTTTAAAATGCTGCCCTGAGTAAAATCAGCGTTCTGATGATTCAACGGTGATCCCTCCCTTGGACATGACCTCATAAACGCGCTCAATGGTTCGAATGGTGCAGGCGGCATCCTCCTGGGAAATATCGCTGAGGAGCGGGGCAAGACGGCTAAAATATTGTTCGTTGTACCGTTTGGACAGCTGTTTTCCTGCCCGGGTGATGGAAATATATGTAATACGGCCGTCCTCTGGAGAGGTTTGCTTGCAGAGATAGCCCTTGGCCTGCATTTCCTTCACGGTTCGGGTCACGCCCGGGCGGGGCAGATTCAACGCATCGCTGATATCGGACACTTTCACCCGGGTTCCCTGTTCTTCCAGTGATTCGATGGTATCCAGATAGTGAATATAGGACGGAGTGACGCCTTGCGGCAGCGCCGGAAGCAGGTCCCGGATCCGCTTGGCCTGATAGCACGCGTCAAGCAGTGCCTTGATTGTCTTAATTTCCATTTATATGCCCTCCATATAGTTACCATTGGTAACTATGTGGAGGGCGATTTTGTTTGTCAAGGGTTTATTTTTGAAGAGAATGGTCCCTGTATCGGAAAAAAGAAGAGAATACCGTAAGAGCCACAGGCAGAGCAGGCAGCTTTCCCGTTGACAAAACGAGGAAAGATGTGCCTTGAAAATATGAACAGGCCATAGTATAATAGCCGCTGGCGAAAAGCCAAAAAATGCGCTGCATCCTCCGTGGAGAGGAGCGGCAGCAGGAGGAATTGAATATGGGTAAGACAAAGACGAAGCTCACGTATCTCATTGAACTGGCGCTGCTGGTGGGCATCCTGCTGATGATGAACATCACAGGTCTGGCCATGATCCCGCTGCCCGGACAGTATGCGTCTATTATGACGGTGCCGGTGGCCGTAGGAGCCATGATGCTGGGGCCTCTGGCCGGCGGCGTTCTGGGCGGTGTGATGGGCTGTATCAGCTTTTACACGGCCATCAAGACCGGGTTCAGCACCCTGTTTCTGGCGGGCTACACCGGCGGCACGGTGGTACTGCTGAGCTTTGTAAATACGATCATTCCCCGCATCCTGATGGGCATCTGTGTGGGCTGGATTTTCCGGGCCGTGCACAAGATCGACCGGAGCAAGACCATCTCCTACTACATCGGAGGACTGGCTGCGCCGGTGCTGAACACCCTGTTCTACATGACGGTGCTGGTGATCATCTTCCTGAACGCCCCCACGCTCCAGGCCCTCTTGGGGGAGGAGCTGATGGCCAAGTTCCAGGACAACATCCTGTTGTTTGTGGCCGCCTATGTGGGCATCCAGGCTGTGATCGAGGCGGTGCTGGGCTGCGTGATCAGCGGCTCGGTGTGTAAGGCGCTGCGGGTCGTAATGAAGCAATAAGAGACGGAGGAGACAGGCCGGATGGCAGGTCTCCTCCGATTTTTTACAGGGCTTCCTGAAAACAAAAATTTTGCACCACACAAAAAGGAGCATTGACAGAGGTCTGTTTTCATGGTATAAAGAAAATAATTTGACTGGAGTTTATCTGGCCAAGCATACTGGGACCACTCCTGCGGGAGTTAAGGCCATACGGACAGCCGGGTCCACTGCCGATTGGCGGGTATACCGCCTTATTGATTGAGTTAAAAGCTCAAATTTTATAAGTTGGTTACTTTATAACCGAAATGCGTATTTGCGCAGACTTGTGAAACGGTCAATAAGAGTAGTAAAAGTATCTTGTTGCTATATAGACTCTCAGTACCAGAATCATATTCCCCAAGCCCTTCCGCACCCGAAGTCCCCGTTCCGGCGGGAAAATTGTAAAATCCTGGAGAGGGCAGGGCGGGCATATCTGCTGATTCAAACACAAGCTGTACAAATACAGCTTGTGTTTTTTGTTTTGGTGAGGTGTTGGCCAATGGAAAAGGAACGTATTCTGGATCAAAACCGGGCCCCCATCTACGAGGCCCTGCAGACCTTCCGGCAGATGCGGGTGGTGCCCTTCGACGTGCCCGGCCACAAGCGGGGCCGGGGCAACCCGGAGCTGACCGAGTTTTTGGGGGAGCAGTGCGTCAGCATTGACGTAAACAGCATGAAGCCCCTGGACAACCTGTGTCACCCCATCTCCGTCATCCGACAGGCGGAGGAGCTGGCCGCCGACGCCTTCGGGGCGGCCCACGCCTTTTTGATGGTGGGCGGCACCACCAGCTCGGTGCAGACCATGGTGCTGTCGGTGTGCAAGCGGGGAGACAAGATCATCATGCCCCGCAACGTCCACCGCAGCGTCATCAACGCCTTGGTGCTGTGCGGCGCCATTCCCGTGTATGTAAACCCGGAGGTGGACCACCGCCTGGGCATCTCCCTGGGTATGAAGCGGGAGCAGGTGGCCAAGGCCATCCGGGAGAACCCGGACGCGGTGGCGGTGCTGGTGAACAACCCCACCTACTACGGCATCTGCTCCGACCTGCGCTCCATTGTGAAGATGGCCCACGAGGCGGGGATGTACTGCCTGGCCGACGAGGCCCACGGCACCCACTTCTACTTCGGGGAAAATATGCCTGTCTCCGCCATGGCCGCCGGAGCCGATATGGCGGCGGTGTCCATGCACAAAAGCGGCGGCAGCCTCACCCAGTCCAGTTTGCTGCTCACCGGTCCGTCCATCCAGGAGGGCCACGTGCGCAAAATCATTAACCTGACCCAGACCACCTCCGGCAGCTATCTGCTCATGTCCAGCCTGGACATCAGCCGCCGGAACCTGGCCCTGCGGGGCAAGCAGGTGTTCCGCCAGGTGGTGGCCATGGCGGAGTACGCCCGGGAGGAAATCAACGCCGTGGGCGGCTACTACGCCTTCGGCCGGGAGCTGGTGAACGGGGACTCCATCTTCGACTTTGACCCCACCAAACTCTCCGTCCACACCCGGGACATCGGCCTGGCGGGCATTGAGGTGTACGATCTTCTCCGGGACGAGTACGACATCCAAATTGAGTTTGGCGACATCGGCAACATCCTGGCCTACCTGTCCATCGGCGACCGCTGCCAGGAGCTGGAGCGGCTGGTCAGCGCCCTGGCGGAGATCCGCCGCCGCTACCAGACCGACAGCAGCGGTCTCATGAACCAGGAGTACATCGACCCCGAGGTGGTCACCAGCCCCCAGGAGGCCTTCTACGCCGACAAGGAGAGCGTCCCCCTGGAGGACAGCGTGGGCAAGGTGTGCAGCGAGTTTGTCATGTGCTATCCCCCGGGCATCCCCATCCTGGCTCCCGGCGAGCGTATTACCAAGGAAATTCTGGAGTACATCCAGTACGCCAAGGCCAAGGGCTGCTCAATGACCGGCCCCGAGGACCCGGACATTGAGCACATCAATATTCTGACCCAGGAGGTGGGCTGATGGAACTGTGGTTTAGTGAATTTCATACCCCTGACGTCAAGCACAGCCTGCGGGTCAACCGGCACCTCTATTCCAAGAAGAGTGACTACCAGCAGATCGACATCTACGACACCCCGGAGTTCGGCAAGGTGCTCACCCTGGACGGCAATGTGATGCTCACCGAGCGGGACGAGTTCATCTACGACGAGATGATCACCCACGTGCCCATGGCCGTCCACCCCAATGTCCAGGACGTGCTGGTCATCGGCGCGGGAGACGGCGGCGTGGTGAAGGAGCTGGCCCGGTACGAGTGCATCCAGTCCATCGACCTGGTGGAGATGGACGAGCAGGTGGTCAACGCCTGCCGCCAGTACCTGCCGGAAAACGCCTGCCGTCTGGACGACAAGCGGGTGCACATCTACTTTGACAACGCCCTGCGTTTCATCCGCCGCCGCAAGGCCCAGTATGACCTCATTATCGTGGACTCCACCGACCCCTTCGGCCCGTCCGAGGGCTATTTCACCCGGGAGTTTTACGGCATCTGCTATAACGCCCTGAAGGACGATGGGATTATGGTAAACCAGCAGGGCAGCCCCTTCTACCGCCACGACGCCCAGGCCATGCAGCGCAGCCACAAGCGCATCGTCAACACGTTCCCCATCAGCCGGGTCTACCAGGCCCACATCCCCACCTATGCCGCCGGCTACTGGCTGTTCGGCTTTGCCAGCAAGAAGTACCACCCCATCGATGACTTCGACCGGGAGAAGTGGCTCAAGCTGCATTTGAAAACCAAGTATTATACCGTCCGCCTCCACGCGGGAGCCTTCTTCCTGCCCGCGTTTTTGGAGGAGATGTTGGAGGAAGTAGAGTAATGAACCCGAATATTGAGACCTTTATCGGCTGCGACAGCAGCTTTGAAGAGGCGAACATTGTCCTCTTCGGCGCCCCCTTCGACTCCACCACCAGCTTCCGTCCCGGCGCCCGCTTCGGCTCGTCCGCCATGCGCCACGAGAGCTTCGGCCTGGAGACCTACAGCCCCTACCAGGACAAGGACCTCACCGACTGCCGCATCTTCGACAGCGGCGATCTGGAGCTGTGCTTTGGCAGCGCGGAGCTGGCCCTTCTGGACATTGAGACCCGCGCGGAGGATATCCTGGCCGCGGGCAAGCTGCCCCTGCTGCTGGGCGGCGAGCATCTGGTGACCCTGGGCAGCTTCCGGGCGGTCCAGCGGCGCTATTCCGATGTCCACGTCATCCACTTTGACGCCCACGCCGACCTGCGGGACGACTACCTGGGCGCCAAGCTCAGCCACGCCTGCGTCATCCGCCGCTGCCATGAGCTGGTGGGGGATGAGCGCATCCACCAGTTCTGCATCCGCAGCGGCGACCGGGAGGAGTTCCGCTTTGCCAAGGTCCACGCCGATATGCACCCCTTCGACTTCCAGGGTCTGGAGGAGCTGACCCGGTGGCTGGCTCTCAGCGGCACGCCGGTGTACTTCACCATTGACCTGGACTGCCTGGACCCCTCTGTCTTCCCCGGCACCGGTACCCCCGAGGCGGGGGGCGTCACCTTCCCCCAGCTGCTGGAGGCCATCCGGCTGGTGGCTAAGACCAACGTGGTGGGAGCGGATGTGAACGAACTGGCCCCCATGCTGGACCAGAGCGGCGTGTCCACCGCCACCGCCTGCAAGGTGCTGCGGGAGCTGCTGCTGGCCCTGTCTAAGTGAGACCCAAAGTGTAAGGAAACCCACTATTTTACATAAAAGGAGAAACAAATATGAGCAGAGTATTAGTCATCGGCTGCGGCGGCGTGGCCAATGTGGCCATCCGCAAGTGCTGCCAGGTCAGCGAGGTCTTTACCGAGCTGTGCATCGCCAGCCGCACCAAGTCCAAGTGTGACGCCCTGGCCGCCGAGCTGGCCGGCAAGACCGCCACCAAGATCACCACCGCCCAGGTGGACGCCGACAAGGTGGAGGAAGTGGTTGCCCTCATCAAGAGCTACCAGCCCGACCTGGTGATGAACATCGCCCTGCCCTACCAGGACCTGACCATCATGGACGCCTGCCTGGAGTGCGGCGTCAACTACATGGACACCGCCAACTACGAGCCCGAGGACATTGAGGAGCCCGAGTGGAAGGCCGCCTATGAGAAGCGCTGCAAGGAGAAGGGATTCTCTGCCTACTTCGACTACACCTGGCAGTGGGCCTACCGGGAGAAGTTTGAGAAGGCCGGCCTCACCGCCCTGCTGGGCTGCGGCTTTGACCCCGGCGTGACCCAGGCCTACTGCGCCTACGCCAAGAAGCACGAGTTTGACACCATCGACACCATCGATATTCTGGACTGCAACGGCGGCGACCACGGCTATCCCTTCGCCACCAACTTCAACCCCGAGGTGAACCTGCGTGAGGTGTCTGCCCCCGGCTCCTACTGGGAGGACGGCCACTGGGTGGAGATCCCCCCTATGACCATCAAGCGGGAGTATGACTTTGACCAGGTGGGCATGAAGGATATGTACCTGCTGCACCACGAGGAGATCGAGTCTCTGGCCGAGAACATCCCCGAGGTCAAGCGCATCCGCTTCTTCATGACCTTCGGCCAGAGCTATCTGACCCACATGAAGTGTCTGGAGAACGTGGGTATGCTGTCCACCACCCCCATCGAGTTTGAGGGCCGGCAGATCGTGCCCATCAAGTTCCTCAAGGCCCTGCTGCCCGATCCCGCCAGCCTGGGTCCCCGCACCCACGGCAAGACCAACATCGGCTGCATTTTCACCGGCAAGAAGGACGGCAAGGACAAGACCTACTACATCTACAACGTGTGCGACCACCAGGAGTGCTACAAGGAGGTGGCCAGCCAGGCCATCAGCTACACCACCGGCGTGCCCGCTATGTGCGGCGCCCTCATGCTGCTCACCGGCAAGTGGACCGAGAAGGGCGTACACACCGTGGAGGAGTTTGATCCCGATCCCTTCCTGGACGCCCTGGACAAATACGGCCTGCCCCGCAGCGAGAACCACAACCCCGTGCTGGTGGACTGATGGCTTGTAAGACCTTATACGATCCCCAGTTTGCGGGCCTTAGAAACTACGACCCCCAAGCCCTGGTTGCTTCTCTTCCCACCCCCGCCTATGTGATCGACCAGGAGCGGCTGCGGGAAAACGGCCAGGTGCTCGCCGCCCTGGCAGAGCGTACCGGGTGCAAAGTGCTGCTGGCCCAGAAGGCCTTCTCCAACTACGACTTTTACCCCCTCCTGGCCCCCTATCTGGCGGGCACCGAGGCCAGCGGCCTCTTTGAGGCCCGGCTGGGCAAGGAGGAGATGCCCCAGGGGGAGGTCCACGTGTTCTGCGGGGCCTACCGCCCGGACGAGTTTGAGGAGCTCCTGCAGTACGCCGACCACATTGTCTTCAACTCCATCCATCAGCTGAAAGCCTTCGGCCCCAAGGGAAAGCAGGCAGGCAAGAGCCTGGGGCTGCGCATCAATCCCCAGTGCTCCACCCAGGAGGGCCACGCCATCTATGACCCCTGCGCCCCAGGCAGCCGCATGGGGGTGACCCAAGATGTGTGGGACAAGGAGATGGACGAGGCCACTTTGTCCCTGCTGGACGGCCTTCACTTCCACACCCTATGTGAGCAGAACTCCGACGATCTGAAAACCACCTTAGCGGCGGTGGAGGAGAAGTTCGGGGACATTCTGCCCCAAATGAAATGGCTCAACATGGGGGGCGGGCACCACATCACCCGCCCCGACTACGACCTTGCTACCCTGGAGGCGTGTATCCGTCACGCTCAGCAGGCCTGGGGCGTCACCGTCTATCTGGAACCCGGGGAGGCGGTGGCCCTGAATGCGGGCTACTTTGTCAGCCGGGTGCTGGACATTGTGGAAAACGACGGCACGAAAATCGCTATTCTGGACGCCAGCGCCGCCTGCCACATGCCCGATGTGCTGGAGATGCCCTACCAGCCCCCCATCCTGGGGGCCGACACCCAGCCGGGGGAGGGGCACCCCTTCCGTCTGGCCGGTCCCACCTGCCTGGCGGGTGACGTGGTGGGAGACTACTCTTTTGAGGCGGAACTCCAGGTGGGGGACCAGGTCCTCTTCGGGGACATGGTCATCTACACCACCTGCAAAAACAACACCTTCAACGGCATGCCGCTGCCCGATATCTGGCGGCTGGACCGGGCGGGAAACCTTACCAGACTGACCCAATTTGGTTATCAGGACTTTAAAATGCGCCTGGGACGCCCCTGAGCGGCCCGGAAACCGAATTAAAGAAACCGGCGCGCCGTCTGCATATGAAGAGGAGGAACTTCCACTTGACTTGCCTGTGAAAAAGGATACAATTGGAATTAAAATGATTCTAATTGATGACTACTGAACAATGGCCCATTTTTTCTTGGGCAAGAAAATAGCCCGCCAATACGCAAGCAGTTGGAAAACGGTGCACTGAATCTTACGGAGATTCAGCACCAGAACAGACATGGCAATCACATGGGCAGCGGTTTCCCGCAGTTTTGCCGCAACCAGCCCCATGCCACATTTGCGCTTTGCCAGAC
>JACXXQ010000677.1_pt1 | contig 15541 bp, 12 predicted proteins | sample 8621361 | NCBI WGS metagenome assembly JACXXQ01 (sample SAMN15503820, study PRJNA645414) | gut metagenome | isolation source: feces | host: Bos taurus | place: USA | collected 2016 | reverse complement strand
CAAATTTTGAGCTTAGGTTCTTTTCCCTGCCGTCGGCGTAAAAACGTTTGTCGGCAGGTTTGTCCGAAGCACGCTCAATCGTCAGAAGCTCATGGGCTCTCAAGCCGCAGCGATAAGCCAGCTCTGTGGAGAATGCCATCTTTTGGCTCTGGTGGTTCATGACGAGCTGAACCTGCTCGGCGGTGTAGGCACGATGTCCTAAGACGGTCTCAACATTTGATTGGACGGATTCAAGTTTTGCCTTTAGGTCGAGCCTTCCGTTCGCGTGGAGAAGGGCCTGAATGGCTTGTTTGTATTGCTCAAGCTTTTTCTGAGTAACGGTTTCTGCCTTGTGTTCGAGAAATAACTTTGCGGTCCGAATGGTTGCATGGCGCAAGTCTCCGAACTTATTTTGTTTGATGAAGTCGCAAAAAACCTTTAGGCAGTCCCGGTAGGTATTACCCGTCGAGATGGACTGAACGAGACCTTTTTCTGAAATCATGGCGCAGGCTTTCTTTGCCTGAGTTTCTGACTTGGCCTTGTCTAAGACGATTCGTGTTTTTTTAGCCATCGGAGGATAGTGGAGCGGGCAACCACCGTTCGTTTTTCCGCTCTCAAAAACAAGGCGATCTGAGAAAGAGTGGCGCCGCAAGCGTGCAGTTGCAGCAGCTCGTTTTTGAATCGGTCCAGTCTGCTTCGGGAGTAACGCCCTTTTTTACGTATACGCTGCAAATCCTGAAGCTGTAGGAGCTTTTCTCGGGCGTTGAAAGAATTAATCGTTGTTGTTGCCATTGGGAATGATCTGTAAGACTATTCGAGCACTAACAAGAGCGCTCAACGCGGATTCCGATGAATCCACTGGACCGTTTAGAAGAATCAAGCTCGTCTCAAAAGACCGAAGTCTCCAGTAAAGAAACTGATCAGCTTGCACCGTGAAGTGCGGGTTCTGTTTTTTTAGAGTTCAACGGAATAAGAACTTAGGCAGTAACGCAGCCGGCGTCAAAGATTGAGGTTCCTTGAGACCTTGTTAGTTCTGAATTGCTTCAGTTCCGCGGCTACTAACAGCCGGAATAGTCAAGCCATAACGTGGCGAATCGAATCCGTTTCCTACGGAATAAGAGAGAGGACTTGTGCTGGTCACCTTGGCGACGTTCACATAACAAAGCTATTCCTCGGCTCGAACAGTTCTCGTTGTTTTAAGGAGCAACGGTACGTTTCAGCTCAAACAGAAAAATCCGAATGAAGAAACTCTCCTCTGCATTTGAAAAGCGCAGGACTTCCGTTAGTGGGTTAACGACTCCGATCTGATTACGATATCGACACGATCAGCTTTCGATTACGGACCCTTTACTCAAGTTATTTAGCGACATATGAAAGGGACAAAGATCATCGACAGGAATAGGGGTAATTATATCGGATTCTGCTTATTTTATTTTGTTGCGTTTATTTTGTTGCGTGTTTTTCGTAAAGACCAAGAGACAAGGCACCGCTCTGTAGAATTGAAAATTCGACAGAGCGGTGCCTTGTCGACCTGAATACTTCTTTTTTTTAGGATTACGGTGTGCGAACGGTGTTCGGCGGTGCAGGGACGCCGCTTGTCCCTGCCCCGGAGATTGAAAGAGGGCGGCGCCCTCTTTCCGAGCACCCTGTTAGGGTGCTAAGGCAGATGACCCCAGGTGAGCTCGTGTGGCGTGGACAATGAAGAGCAACTCTAATCTTTTATTGTCCACTCCGAATAATTACGATTGAAATCATTCAGAAACAGGTTGAGCAACCATCGGAAAGAGATTGAGGAGAGAAAAATGGGAGAGTGGGTCTGGATTCAAAATGTTGTTCGTGAAAACAACAAATTTGTCGCTGAAGTGCAGCTTTCGTATGGTGGCTTGTCGGAAAAAGTTCCTTTGACAAAAAAACTCATCAAAAGAGCCATTAAAAGCATGGTTGTTCGGCTTGATTTATTTGAGGTGATGATTAACAACAAAGTTGATGATTTCGACAACTTTGTTAAGGCTGCTTTTGTGGCCAATGAGAACTTCTCCAAATATGAGTTCCCTCTGTTTCGATCCTGCGTAGAAAAACTCCCTTCCGCTCCGGATACAGAAGATGAAGAGGCTCTGAGTGAGTGGGATAAGCAAGTTGTGGAGGCTAGGCTCAAGTTTGTAGCTAAGGTGGAGTCGGAGCTTCCTCGTAAACCGCTCACGGCAGATCAGATTTACGAGAAAGTTGGAGTTGAGGAGATTGGTAAAGTCTGGGATGAGGTCTCAGAGCGTTGGGGCTGGGACTTAGAAGAGCTTCTTAGTTTTGCCGAAAGCAATTGCGTTGAAGCTAAAGACTTCATAATGAACACGTCCAAGCTGAAAAGAACCGTCATTGGATTGATCATGATCGATGTCATGGACGATATGACCCCGCAACTCGGAGGAAAATGCTTCGGATACCATTTGGATTGTCCGCTGACTCTCGAGGAGATACTGGCGCTGCCGGAGGAGTGATCATGAAACTCGCTATTCGAGTAACTGATCCGGGGAACGATGCTAAGTGGAATTTTTTATTTTCGGTTTTCAATGTTGCCTCTGATGATCAGAGTTTTCTGGAACGTGTGGTCAGTCAAAGACGCCTTAGCGAGATGATTGATGACGCCCTTGCAAAAAGCATTTTTGATAATCATTACTCAGAGCTTTTTGAGTTCTACGACGTTAAGGTATTTCTGCAGACAGATGTTCCGGAGTCAGTTCCGCGGGAATGTAGGCTCTGCGCATACAGTAAGTTTGTGGTTGATTTTATTCAAAAGACGTGCAAAGCCGACGTGGTTAATACAGACCGTGCGAGCAATTTTCTGAGCTTCCTTAGAGGTATCGAAAATGGACGGATGCCAAAACTTTCAATAAGAGACGACATCTATCTGAATCGCGGAATAGGGCGGTTAGCACAGCAAAAAAATCTTTCTTCCGATGAGTATCAAATATTGCTTTTCCGGAACTTTACGACAGGATGTCAGAAAGGGGTCGGAGTCGCGGTTAAATTGATTTTGATTTGTGGAGAAAAACCGGACTGCTCTCTGACTTCGGATGAACTTAGAAGGTTCCGACTGCTGAAAGACGTTGGAGAAGATGGCTTCGCTAGGCATTTTGTCTCGGCATCGGAGCGGGCGACCAACAAAGCAATGACGATTAAACCTATGGCCTTACTTGAGTTGAATCAAAAAGATTTAAGAGAAATGTGGAGGTGTTTATCTGGAGAGTAAAGAATTCTCATAGTGTGTACCTAAGTAGTGAAAATTTGGCCTTCCGATAGGAAGGCCTCTTTTTACGACGAAGGATCGTTTTTATTGCCCATGGCTGTGTTTAATCACGTACCGACCTCAACAGTTTTAAACTGTTACGAAAACACTCTGGAGTAATAGCGACCGCTACTTTCTTGTCGGGCCAGGTAGTTGCGCAGTTTAATTAAGTCCTTATCTTCTAGCTTCTTGCCAGCAAATTCTTCAAGGGTAGAGAAAAAGCGAGCAGCCTTTTGGTTTTCGGAAACGACGGAAGTTATCCTCTCCCGTTCTTGTTGGAGTTTTTCGCGAAGGACTTGAATTTCAGCCTGAAGCTGTACTTTTTCTTCGGCTGCGGTCTGGGTCAGTGATTTCAATTCGGAAATGAAACGGGACTCTTGATCCTTAAGCGTTACGGTAAATCGGAGTTCTTTTTCTCTGCTTGCTTCTTCGAGTTCTTCGTACTTTTTCTGCATCTCTGCGAGAGCATCAACGGAAGCTAGTCGGAGGTCCCGATCGTTTTCTGTTCGCTCTTTGACGAGTCTGGCCATCTTTTGCTCGAAGAACGGGATGATTCCGGCCATGAGCTGACTGGTTTCAAGCGGGTCCAGCGTCAAAGGGCTTTTCTTTTCCGGTGCAGAAATATTCATCCCTTTGAGGATTTCTGAGTACCGATTCATGCTCCCGCCGCCGAAGTGATTACGAATCTCGGCCATAGTCGGGAGTTTTTTATTTTCATGAACGAAGGAAAGAATGAAACGTTCGACGTTTTCCTTGGCAACGAAGGGCGGTTTCGGCATGACAAAGAGCCTCAATTAAAAGATATATAAGATACAATCAATCATATTATATTCTAATTTGGTAAGTTTTCCTTTGTTTTAAAAGAAAAGCTCTCAAGACGACTAGAAGGAGGCGCCACCCGGTTGAACTTTTTTATATATTGCGCAAAAATTGATCAATATTAAACAAATATTGAACAAGTATTGCGCAACATGAAGTTAAATCTCGACCTTTCTGATTTTCGATACTCTCACGCTGAAGTTGATTTGTTGTCCAAACTTGACCAGTTCAAGGGAGCGTGGACGGCTTTTGGAAACCTCGCTCCGGAAAGATTGATTCATCTCCAGAAAGTCGCCACGATTGAGAGCATTGGGTCTTCTACGCGTATAGAAGGAAATTCTTTAAGCAACGCGGAGATTAAAGAACTCCTAGGGAACATCGGAAAACAATCATTTGCCAGCAGAGATGAGCAGGAGGTCGCCGGCTACGCAAATACGCTTTCCTTGATCTACTCCTCGTGGGAAGATATGCCGCTGTCGGAAAATCTCATCAAGCAGCTGCACGCCTCTCTTTTGCGATTGAGCGATAAAGACGTGCGCCATATGGGGAGCTATAAAACGGTAGAAAACTCGGTAGCGGCAATGAAAGACGGGAAGGTGGTTGGGATTGTCTTTAAGACCGCGACACCGTTTGAGACCCCGTTTTTAATGCAGCAGTTAGTCGTTTGGTACAACGAAGAGACCGAGAGGCGCGTCTACCACCCGCTTTTACTCATCTCTGTTTTCATTACAGCTTTCCTTGCTATCCATCCTTTCCAAGACGGCAATGGGAGGTTGTCTAGGGTTCTAACGACGCTGCTGTTACTCAGGAGTGGTTTTGCCTATGTGCCTTACTCTTCCATCGAGTCGGTCATAGAAAAGTCTAAAGCTGCTTATTACCTGAATCTCAGGCAAAGCCAAATGACGATGGAGGAAGATCATCCGAATTGGCGCCCCTTCTTTGATTACTTTTTGAGCTGTCTTCAGATTCAAATGAAGGTGCTTGAGTCGAAAGTATCTCAAGAGCACCTCTTGGCCGGAGTTCCGGAGCTCTCGCTTTCTATCTTGAAGTTGCTGGAGAACGGGGCACCTGTCGGTATTGCTGAACTGGAGAAGGCCTTGAAAGTACCGCGCTCGACGATTCGCTTTCATTTGAAGCGCCTTTTGGAAGATGAAAGAATCGTTTCTTTCGGAAAAGCGAGCGCAGTCAAATATCAGATCAAAAAGACCTCGGACTTTAATTTTGAATAAATAACACATTTTCAAAGTTTATACGTATAAACTTTTTATCGGAAAGTCGGGTGCCTTGAACGAAACGGTCGACATCGATCTTCTCAAAAAGTTGGTTTGAACCAACTTAAAAACTGGGTCAGGATGAAGCTTCCTTTTGAAAAAGTAAGACAACTGCGCTTGGGGTTAAGTGGAGCGGTTAGAGCTCCCAGTGAAAATAAAACAAGCTGAAAAAAGAACTAAGGCAGGATCGCATTTTGGTGTCTGTTCTAAAGACCTAGACGCCAAAATGCATCAGCACCTCGCTGTTGCTCGGTCGAAAATTGGAAATTTTCGGCTGTCCTGACAGCAGCAGATAAACGCGTTATTGAAATTGTTCTGGCTATCAAAAAATAAAATATAAAAGATACAATCGAATATATTAAATTATTTTTGTTTGAACTTGAAATCCTTGCGGAGAGCGAATATTTGTTAAGATGATCTTGTAATCAAGATTGACATCTCTTGTCCGGATGATTGTGTTGGGTGCGATGATCCTCCTAAATGATGGAGAGGATTGGACTGTCTCGACACTTTATAGGACTGACCCAGCCCGTGTTGTCAGCGCGGGCTGAGTCGTATTTGGTCTAGTTAGTCTTGCCGGAGCGGCTTTTTTCCGTTGCTTTCGATTTCTCTTCTTTTTTCTTTTCCTCTTGTTCGAGTTCTTTGAGTTTTACCTCGTAGAGTTTGAATAACTCGGCAACTATCTCAGGTTCTGTCATGGATGGCTTGAAGCCGTAAGCTTTCATGACGGCTTTATCGTTTGCTGTGTGAGCATTTCTTAAATCTTCTGGCATCGTCAGTTCGTCATAGAGCTGGGCTAAAGACATCGTAGGGTGTTTTGCGCGTGCATCGAGAATCATCTGTGCCGTTTTTTCAATTTGCGACTTATTCTTTTCAGTAACCTTCGGCCAAATGAAATTGTTATAGACGATAGTATTTGAATAACGGTAGTCGCTTTTCAGCCTTCCCGCCACTGTACGCATCCAGGCCATGTGAACTGAGGAAGTTAGTACTCCGAGGGTGTACAAAGAGGCATTACTGATCGTGAAATTTGCATTGCTTGTAATAATGTCTTTACTGACATATCCAACGGGGATATATCTTCGATTTTCAGAAGATACGATAGGAATCAGGAGATAAGTAGTTTTTGGCTGGCGAGGACTTGTGAATCGATAAGGAGTTTTTGAAGATTCGTGAGCCTGTTTTTGTTTGCTTTGTTCCCTAAAAGTCTTGCAGCTAGCCAATCTTTTCTTAATAAGATTCGATTTAAGCGCAGTTCCTAAATCCTCATTTTCTATCCAGAGGCAATATCTGACTCGGTTATTTAAGAAATCATCGGCGCTAACGAACCTTTTTATTAGTCTTTCGGTTTCATTGCACTCCTTGATAATCTCATCTTTCTCTTCTTGGCTTAGGATGAGATTTCCACCCTCACGAGGCTCACTTCCGTAAATCATCGGCTCTTCTCCGCTAATAGGAAGAGAAGATTTTTCGACGAATAGGTCAGGCGCATCAACTAGATAGCCGTTGATATTGTTAACCAATGAAGAGTTGTTATCTAAGAAAAGCTTTTTCTTTTTAGCAGGTTCTGGCTTACCAAATCCAATGATTACGACGTGTACGGCTGCAGCATCAAGGGAATCGCTGGTCCATTTAAAGGTTTGGTAGGCGAATCGAATGGATAAATTGAGTCCTTTTAATATGGGGCGCCAAACATTTAGAACTTGTTCCCCCTGAGCGATGGAATTTGTTGCCACGAAGGCGCAAGAAATATCTCGCTTTTCTGAAGATATAAGTTTTGCGGCTTTTATAAACCAGCCGGCAACATAATCGATGGCAGAGCTTAGGGTCGGATCAACCTTTTCCAGATCTTCCTTCTGTTGCTTAGTTTGCAGTTTATAGCCTACGAAGGGAGGGTTGCCCATTATGTAATTTAATTGAGAGACAGGAACGATATCTTTCCAGTCCAATTGGAGGGCATTTCCTTCGTGAATATGAGCGGAAGATTTCAGTGGGAGAAAATCGAGGTCTTGTCCAACGATATCCTCTGTTTCCTTCATCATCTGAGACTCAGCGATCCAAAGTGCTGTCTTTGCTACTGTTACAGCAAAGTCGTTGATCTCAATTCCATAGAATTGCTTGATGTGGACCTCGATTGGGCTGAGGTCTTCACCTAGTGCCATCTGTCCTTGATAGGTCTCTCTAAGAGCTTCGTTTTCGAGCTCTCGGAGACACTTATAAGTTTCCGTCAAAAAGTTTCCGGAACCACAAGCAGGGTCTAAAAAAATTAATGTTCCGAGTTTCTTACGGAATGCTTCTAAGCGTTTCTTTCTCGTTCCTGGAACTTTTAATTCAAGTGCATTCTTTAGTTCGTCCTTCAATTCGTCGAGAAAGAGCGGATCAATGACCTTATGAATGTTCTCTACGGAGGTGTAGTGCATTCCGCCTTTCCGTCGAGTTTCAGGATTCAAGGTGCTTTCAAATACTGCGCCGAAAATTGTCGGACTGATAAGACTCCAGTCAAATCCCTCACTGGCTTTCTTGAGAATCAACTCCACAATGGTCGGAGTGATTTTTGGGATTTCGATATCTTCATCGGCAAATAGTCCGCCGTTGACGTAAGGGAAGGCCAGCAAGTCATCGGCTAAATAAGGATCTCTTTTATCTTCCGGCGTGTTTAGGACTTTGAAGAGCTGGATTAACGCCGTTCGGGCATCTGCGGAATATTTTCGGAGATAGTCATGAAACTCCAAGTGCGTGGAGAAAAGACCGGAATCCTCAGCATAGAGGCAGAAAACCAGCCGGACGCAAAGTTTATTCAAACTCTTAAGAGAGTCCGGGTTATTTGGATTAGCGTACTGAGCAAGCAAAGCGTCATAAATCTCACCGACGATTTCACCGGCTTCGACTGATATTTTTTGCTCAAACGCGGTAACCTCTTTTTCAACATCGGCAAGAAAAGCTAAGCGATAAACCTGCGTTGGAAGGTCTTCCAACTTGATAATCACAGGCTCCGCGTTCGGATCGCTCATGTCGTGAATCTGAAACTCTTTGAAGTTACAGACAACAATGTAGTTCGGATAAAGATTCTTCCCGAGGTCGGCAGCATAGCGCTTGGCCTGCTCAAACGGAGTCAGCATCGCTCCGCCCGATTGCTTATATTTTTTATTGAGATCAATGGAAGCGCCCTTCTGCTCGATCAAGATCTTCGTCGGCTTGATATAGGCATCGATGAATTTGGTCTGTCCGTCAACGACGACTTGTTTTTCAAAGTCTAAAAGACGAACGGCTTGGGGGATACCGAGGACGTCCTGCAAAAGAGAAATCCAAAATTTTTGGGTCTCTCCCTTCTCGTAGCCCTTCCACTCTTTGATAAATTTCTTGGCGTTTTGACGTTGTTTTGCGCTGTCCATGATTATTAATAAATATATGTTATGTATTTACTTAATATCACTGAAAATATCTTTACTATTAAAATAGATAGGATTTTTAAAAACTAAAGATCGTCTTCTTCTTCTGCTTCTTTTTTTTCCAGTAACGACAACAGGTTAACGGCTTGTACGAAAGAGATTTGCCGCAGATACATGACTAGATCAATGGCGCCTCCGCCTCCTTTTTTAGTCTCTAAATCAAACCATCTGTCCCCAGTTATAAGCAAGTTATTGAATCTTTTTCCGTTGACTTCGACGATAAAAACTTTACTGTCCGGATTCTTCTTCGGTTCATAAGTTCGGTCTTGAGAACAGTACGTGCAGAGAGCGTTGAGCACATCGACCAATTTCAGATTTCTGACCCTATTAACGAGGTCTGCAGGAAAGGATCTAGTCGGCATTTCATAATAATAAGTATTAATTAGTGTTAATTATGGCATACTTACAATTTATAAAAGCTTCTTAAGGAGATATTGTGATAGTTGTTATTGCTCATATCAAAGGAGGCACAGGAAAGACTACGACTGCCGTCCAATTAGCGCTGCAAAGACAAATAGACTATCCGGAAAGACGTATTTGGCTGGTTGACGCGGACGAGCAGCAGTCGGCGCTGGATACTGCGACCATCCGGTCTCAGCTTTCGATTGAGCCTCCGTTGGCTTGTTCCTCTTTTCCGTCTGGAGAAGCACTGGCGGCCCAGATGGGCGCCCAGGCTAAGAATTGGGACGACATTATTATCGACTGCGGAGGGCGTGACAGCGATGCGCTTCGCATTGCATTGATGGTCTGCGACAAATTGGTGGTCCCGGTATTGCCTCGAGCCTATGACGTTTGGTCTCTGTCTCGGCTGGAAGCGGTAATCGAAAATGCGCAGAATCTCGGAGCGAAATTTGAGACTTTGGCATTCTTAAACCGTATGGATAAAACGGCAGAAAGCCGGGAAGCCGCGGCAATCCTAGACGGTATGAAACACTTCAAACTCCTCAATACTTCTCTTTCAGATCGGGTGGCTTACGCGAAAGCAGTGGGAAACGGACGATCTGTATTCGAGATGAAGCCGAGAGACAAGAAAGCTTGTGAGGAACTTGAAAATCTATCTTCTGAGATATTTAAATAAATATCAACTATTTATTATTTAAATAGAAATTATTCAAAAGAGATACTTTATATATTGAAGGAAATAAAAATGCAGATGCCGATAAGACCTGAAAATAACCATAAGACGATTTCGGAAGAGACGGTAAAAAAAGTTTTAGCTCAAAGACATGCCGAAACAGAGCCTGAAGAGTCTGACAGGATGAAAATGATTTCGTTGAAAGTACCTGAGACTCTGCTCCGACGCTGTGACAGGATGGCAAAAGCAAAAAGCCTGACACGTTCTGGCTTTATAAAATTGGCTCTCTCTGAATATTTGGATGCCATTGAGGACAAATAAGAAACGGGAATCCGTTGCAGCTTGGCCACTGAAATTTTTCTCGTTTTGTAACGAACAGTGGGTTAAAATTTGCTGTTAGGCGATGGCCTATAAAAAGGTAAAGCCCCGAAGTTGGCGCTTCGAGGCTTTGAATTGGTAACGAGTTCTGTTTTGTTGGCGGGACTCATTAACAGTGAGGCCGCGATTAAGCGGTCTTACAACACACATGAAAGATTATAAAACAGAAACTAATATATCTGCACGGGTCCCCCGACAACTGGAACTCGATTTGACGGTTTCGGCGTCAACCGAAGTCGCTCAGTATCAAGACGCTTCCCGGTTCGGATATTTTTCAATCTTGACCAGAGACTCCTCAGGAAGGGCCTCTCAGCATTCCTATACGCTGGATAAACTGCCGTTCGTTCTTGCTGAAGACGGTACCCTGTCCAGATATTTTTCCGGTTGTAAATGCGATGTCTATGTCAGTCAGGCTACCTTTGAGTCACCTTGTCGTCGGGTTGTTAATCTGAAGGACATCCAGGTCGCATTCTTGGACATAGACAGCTACAAACTGGCTTGGGGACAGCATCGGAGACCGGAGGAGATAGCACAGAGCTTTTTGAGTCTTTGCGATGCCGAGTCCATACCCCGACCGTCTGTGATTGTTTTCTCCGGACGAGGCTTACAGGCAAAGTGGCTGTTTGAGCGGCCTATTCCTAGAAGAGCGCTTCCCCGTTGGAACGCCGTTGAGAAGGTACTGGTTGAGAAAATGCAGCAGTATGGGGCAGACTCTCAGGCAAGAGACGCTTCAAGAGTTTTAAGACTCGTCAATACATTCAACACTAAGTCCGGTCAAAAGTGCCGAGTTGTGTTTCTGAACCGAAACGCCTCGGGAGGCATTGAGCGGTATGGATTTGACGAGCTGGCGGACATGGTACTTCCTCTCGATCGTCCGCAAAGACCCCAAAGATCGTCTGTAAACGCCAACAAGGGTAAAACAAAGAGACCTGTAGGATTCGGTCTGGAAACGCTTCATTGGGCGTTTTTAGAAGATCTGCGCACGCTTTTGAGACTAAGAGGCGGCATCGAGGAGGGAATGAGAAATCGATTCCTCATGCAGATGCTGAGTTACTTAGCGCTATCCAACCAAGTAACGCTGAAGGACTTTTACCGGGAGGCTCAGTTCTTAGCCCAGAAGATCGATCCGACATGGACGTATCACTCGAAAGATTTCGGAACTGTCTATGAGAAGTTCAAGGCGCATATGAAAGGCATTCGCGTCGAGTGGAAAGGTCAGGAGAAGACGCCGCTGTATACGCCGAAAGCAGAGACGCTGATTGAGTGGTTCCAGATAACAGAAGAAGAACAACGGAAGCTCAAAGTCATCCACTCAAAAGAGCTCAGGAAAGAGCGGAATACGGAAAGAAGAAGGCGTAGCCGTGGCGGCGGCTCGATGGAGGAATACAACGAGAGGCGAGGACAGAGCCGTGATTTCAACGCAGACGCTGTAAAAAAGCTGTCAGAGCAAGGGTTGAGTCAGCGTGCAATTGCAGAAAAGCTTGGTGTTTCACTGGGTCTGGTAAATAAATATAAGAAATTAATTTAGGTGTTCACTCACTGTCTCGGTATCTGGTGGCGGAGCCGTGTATTTACTGCCGGAGGCAAGAAGCCCCGAATTTTCGTCTCTTTGAGACGAGTAGCCCGCGGTTGTGGCGTCTTGGAATCCTTGTGGATTGGTGAGTCCGGTAGTGTAGTGAGGACTTTCTTTTTTGGTTCTTTTTCTTTTGTGCCATCCATCTAAATTTTTACTGGTAATTTTCTAGTAAAAACGACTTTCGAAATTCTTTTAGTCTTTCTGGCAAGTGGTCTTTTTTTCATACTTCTGAAATAAGGCCGCTAAAAATGATGGACAGGCTTTGATACTCTTTCCAAGCGATGTCCATTTTTTATTTCTAGGATGGATAGGAAGGACTCAGCGCATAAAAAAGCAAATCATAGGGAGACCAAAAATGAGATTGGAGCCTAAGTCAAACAGAAAATACCAACCTTTATCAGATGAAGATTTTGCGAATGTGATGAAGGAATTCACAAAACGTGGCTATCAAACGCCGGAGCCTAAGCCGGGAATGAAAGGCTTCAACAAAAAGGTGATCCCCTTCACTGGAGAAAATTTACCCAAGATCCTTATTCTTAGGAATGCGTCACAGCGTCCGACAAACTCGTTGATGATTCATCCGTTGACTCCTACGGACCACATGAAGTTTTCAACCGTATCAAATAAGGGAGAGCCTTATTTTTATAACGCTGACGCAGGATTTCCTATTCTGCCCGGACGCAATCCTACGAGTGCATATTTTCGGGCTCTGTTTCATTCAGAGCTGGAACTTGGAAGAATATTAGACAATCTCATCGAAATAGAGAGAGGAGAAACTCCAGAATCTTTCAGTGAAGCCCCCAGAGGAAAAACAGGAAAGGCAGAATCAGTTGGCTTTCTGCCAGATAGTCCAGCCTCTGATCTTGTTACAGAGGTCGTGACAGAGGGTGGAAAGAAATTAATCTTCACCTACAAATATGAACGAAATCCCAGGCTGAAAAAGAAAGCTCTGGAAGAGTACGGGTATTCTTGCAGCGTTTGCGGATTTGACTTCGAAGAAACATACGGATCGCTCGGAAAAGAATTCACAGAGGTTCACCATATCGTTCCGGTTTCAGAGGGAGAACGAGAAAATGATTACAGAAACCTTGTTCCTCTGTGCCCTAACTGTCACCGGATGATTCACCGCCTGTACAAAGATTTGATGCCGCAGCAATATGGCGACGCCGTAGAAATTTTGCGAAATAAGCTGAAGAGGTAGGACGAAGGATTTTTACAGAGAATTGGGAGGAACTGATGCTGTATAAATCAGAGATTTTTACGAGAAAAACGCTCTTATTTTGAAAAAGTAATACCAATTCAAAATTTATTTGCACAGCAGATAGTGTCTAAAAAACATGTAGGCTTATCTCGGGAGCCTTTAAAGTCGTGTAAAAACGGCGGGGTGATGCTGTCACAGTGCTTTTCCCACTCAACATAACAAGCCATTATGTTGAATTAGAGAAAAAACAAAAGGCCCGATTTCGGGCCTTTATCAAGAAAGATGTTGGTACGTTAGCTACCGGATCCGCCGCAGTTAATACCAATACCGCATTGGCACATTGCCTTTGCTTCAGAAATGGAAGGTGTCGGAATTTCGAATTTCCCTACTTTGATAGGATCTTTCTTATCAAAAGCGACAGGAGCCAGAACACCGGCGGCTACTCCCAGGGCGACGGTAGCAGTACGTTTAAAGAAAGCGCGACGAGAGGTTTTCTTTTCCATTTTATTCTTCCTTTGAGTGAGTAAAAAATGCTTCGGAGAAACAAACTTCGTTGTATTCGCAAAAGCTATCCGGAGCTTCCAAATCCTTAGATTCCAGATAAGATCTCGCCCAACATCCTCCTCCACATACGTACCTTATGTTACACCTTTTACATTTTTCTTTGCTATCGACTGACATATTTCTGATGCGATTAAGTAACGGAGAGGTGTAGTAAATATCTTTAAATGAGGAGTTGAGTACGTTACCGCATATGAGGTCGTTGAAGTGGAGCATATGGCAGGGATATACCTCTCCAGTTGGGGCGATGCTTATTTCTCCCTCCCCAACCGCACATCTACTACATCCTTTTCCTCGAAGTTGCTCCATAGCTCCCTTTGTGCTCTTAAATAAGTCGACATTTCCTAAGGAGAAAAGAATGTCGATGTATTCCTCACCTGTAATACCTATTTTTTTTAAACTTTCATCTCCTAGGGCATAGATCGGTTGGAAGCTCAGCTTATCTCCGAGCATATCGACTAGTCCTTTCAAGTGATCCTTATTGAGTTGAGTAACGGTGCAGGCAAATTTGAGATTCGCGTTGTATTTCTCAAGCAACTTCTTAGTTCGCATGACGCGATCAAAGCTTCCTTTTCCTCTTTGACGGTCATGAAGCTCAGCAGTGTCACTGTCTAATGAGATTTTTATCGTGCCAAAAAGATTGGAAATTTTTTCTGCGTTAGAAGGTGTGATTGGGCACCCGTTAGTTAACAGAAAAGTTTCTATAGAGTTTTGTTTGCAGAACTCGGCTAGTTTTATCGTGTCCTTATTTAAAAGAGGTTCTCCTCCGGTAAAAGTGATAAGAATATTTTTATTAATTTCAGCTGCATCCATGATTACTCTGACGTAGTCAGAGTAAGTTAGATATTTTTGCTCCTCTCTCTGGTCTCTTTTCTCTGCATAACAATAAATGCACTTGAGATTGCATTTGTTTGTCATATTCAGATGGACGCTACCCAGTAAAGGCTTTCCTCCATTTTTTCTAGGCAAAGGTTCAGAGAAAAAGCTTCTCTCGTCTAGCTTGTTTAACAATTCAAGAGCACTTTCGCGTAGTTCTTCAGGAACAGATGAAACTAACTCTTCAGCTGTTTTGGAACCGTCGCACATCGACAGAAGCTTTGCGCCGTTAATGTTTGTGACCTCCCAGTCGGGTTTTTCGGGAACTAAGAACAACACTTCTTGTTCTCTTATTTGCACTTCTGTGCTGGAGGGAAGCTTGGGTTTTGAGTTTCTTTCCATATTAGTTTTTAGGGATTTTGAACCCTCGTTACTTTATTGGTTATTTGATAATGCTACAAGGAGACAGCGAATTTAGATCTTGTACTCGGGTAGATGAAAACTCAACTCTTCCTTATTTGATGAGGCTTGATCGAACTTGTCCCCTATTTCTTGCTGAGCGCGGTTAACGTGTCCTGCCCGGTTACCCGGGCAGGCTCTTTCACGCTAGCAAATCAGCAGTAAAACGAGCGCTACAAGCAGTTTCAAAAGAAACCTATGCTGCCTTCGCACCCATGCTAAAATGTAGGAAAGAAGGTTATGTGTACGAGACATAACGTTCTCCATTGCAAAGCCGTTTCGCCCCTATACCGTTGATTAGGGCTAACGGCTTTAGCTTTATTCAGCGCCGGAAAAATTCACAGCGCCGACCGGCCCGCCACGGCCAATCCTCGAGATTCAGTCTTCCGGAGAGTTTTGGATTTTAATTTCTTGCCACGCGTTCTTCCGTTTTCGGTTCTTACGAATTTCTTCGGAAATATCCTTGAGGGATTGCTTGTCCCATTGAAGGAAATTCTTCCGATCCTCTTCTTTTGGCATATTGTTCAAAATAAAATTCTTCATTTCTGAGTATTGCCGGCTCTTTGGTATCAACCTTTGAATCTGATTCTTTAGCTGTAGGTTGCTTTTAGACAGCTCCTCAACCCGGATTTCTGATTCTTTTATCGCGGCCTCGGCCTGTGCAATCATGTTTTGCG
>JACXXQ010000665.1_pt1 | contig 15803 bp, 14 predicted proteins | sample 8621361 | NCBI WGS metagenome assembly JACXXQ01 (sample SAMN15503820, study PRJNA645414) | gut metagenome | isolation source: feces | host: Bos taurus | place: USA | collected 2016 | reverse complement strand
AGATCACTTGCAGTCCGACCGCGATGTCTTGGTTGCGCGAGAGGTTGTCGATATCCTCCACTTCCATCATCAACCCTGGATAATGCCGCCGCCGTCATCGCCGCCGACGCCCGTGCCGGGCTTTTCGGGCCTGTCAGGCTTGCTCGGCCTTCAGCCTGCCTGGGCGAGATCTCCGGCGGACGGATTAACGGCGGAGCTTCGCCGCCTTTCGTGCGTGTGAAGGCCGAAGATAGTTCTCTCAAAAACATCCGTTTATGAGAGATACCAAATGTCATTTTCAGAAGACGACTGCACCAGTTGATTGGGCGTAATGGCTGTTGTGCAGCCAGCTCCTGACAGTTCAATATCAGAAGTGATCTGCACCAATCTCGACTATGCTCAATACTCGTGTGGGCTCTGTTGCAAAAATCGTGAAGCTTGAGCATGCTTGGCGGAGATTGGACGGACGGAACGATGACGGATTTCAAGTGGCGCCATTTCCAGGGTGATGTGATCCTGTGGGCGGTGCGCTGGTATTGTCGCTATCCGATCAGCTATCGCGACCTTGAGGAAATGCTGGCGGAACGCGGCATTTCGGTCGACCATACGACGATCTATCGCTGGGTCCAGTGCTACGCCCCGGAGATGGAGAAGCGGCTGCGCTGGTTCTGGCGGCGTGGCTTTGATCCGAGCTGGCGCCTGGATGAAACCTACGTCAAGGTGCGGGGCAAGTGGACCTACCTGTACCGGGCAGTCGACAAGCGGGGCGACACGATCGATTTCTACCTGTCGCCGACCCGCAGCGCCAAGGCAGCGAAGCGGTTCCTGGGCAAGGCCCTGCGAGGCCTGAAGCACTGGGAAAAGCCTGCCACGCTCAATACCGACAAAGCGCCGAGCTATGGTGCAGCGATCACCGAATTGAAGCGCGAAGGAAAGCTGGACCGGGAGACGGCCCACCGGCAGGTGAAGTATCTCAATAACGTGATCGAGGCCGATCACGGAAAGCTCAAGATACTGATCAAGCCGGTGCGCGGTTTCAAATCGATCCCCACGGCCTATGCCACGATCAAGGGATTCGAAGTCATGCGAGCCCTGCGCAAAGGACAGGCTCGCCCCTGGTGCCTGCAGCCCGGCATCAGGGGCGAGGTGCGCCTTGTGGAGAGAGCTTTTGGCATTGGGCCCTCGGCGCTGACGGAGGCCATGGGCATGCTCAACCACCATTTCGCAGCAGCCGCCTGATCGGCGCAGAGCGACAGCCTACCTCTGACTGCCGCCAATCTTTGCAACAGAGCCCTCAATAACGTGATCGAGGCCGATCACGGAAAGCTCAAGATACTGATCAAGCCGGTGCGCGGTTTCAAATCGATCCCCACGGCCTATGCCACGATCAAGGGATTCGAAGTCATGCGAGCCCTGCGCAAAGGACAGGCTCGCCCCTGGTGCCTGCAGCCCGGCATCAGGGGCGAGGTGCGCCTTGTGGAGAGAGCTTTTGGCATTGGGCCCTCGGCGCTGACGGAGGCCATGGGCATGCTCAACCACCATTTCGCAGCAGCCGCCTGATCGGCGCAGAGCGACAGCCTACCTCTGACTGCCGCCAATCTTTGCAACAGAGCCTCCGTCGCCATGCTCACCTCGCTTTGGTGCACACGAGTATTGAGCATAGTCGAGATTGGTGCAGATCACTTCTGATATTGAACTGTCAGGAGCTGGCTGCACAACAGCCATTACGCCCAATCAACTGGTGCAGTCGTCTTCTGAAAATGACACTAAATGCGCCTAGCTCATTTTTACAGCTTAAATGAGCTATTGAGCACACTCCATATTTCGACTATTATTGAAACATGGAAACGATAAATGCTGTAGCCGCCCTGGCGGCCATCGCTCAAGAATCGCGCCTCGCGGTGTTCCGGCTTCTCGTCCAGGCCGGCCCCGCCGGCATGGCCGCCGGAAAAATCAGCGAAGCGGCCGGCATCCCGCCGTCTTCGCTATCCTTCCACCTGAAAGAGCTGGCACACGCCGGCATGGTCACGTCGCGGCAAGAAGGCCGATTTGTGATCTACGAGGCGAACTTTTCGACGGCCACTAACCTGGTGGCCTTTCTCACGGAAAACTGCTGCGGCGGCCAGGTGTGCAACCTGTCTTGCACCACGGAAGCCGGGAAGGTGTTGGCATGAGACTTCGCCATCTTTCCGACCCCGATTCTTTGCCCGCTTTGGACAAATCCTTTGCCATCGAGCGCCCGGCGCTCGGGCTGGCACCCGACGCCCCGCCGGTGCGTATCCTGCTGCTGTATGGCTCGCTGCGCGCCCGCTCGTTCTCACGGCTGGCCGTCGAGGAAGCGGCCCGGCTGCTGCAATTCTTTGGCGCAGAAACACGCATCTTCGACCCGTCCGATTTGCCGTTGCCCGATCAAGTGCAAAGCGACGATCACCCGGCCGTCAAGGAGCTGCGCGCCCTGTCCGAGTGGTCAGAGGGACAAGTCTGGTTGCCCCAGAACGCCACGGCATAACCCTGGGTGTCAACGTTCTGAATCTGGTGAATGGCGTCGCCATAGCCCGGCAAATCGTCCACCTTCGCCAGCGCTTTCGCTCCCATTGCCACTGGCAGTTGCGCAACAGACAAGGCGATAACATCTATTTTACCCCTTTTTTTCCCCGCTTCTGCCAGCAACTTGTTCACGTTTCCGTCGATATTCCCTTCCGGGATGCGCACCTTAACGCCGTACTGCTGCTCAAAATCCTTCACAAAGCTGCGCCACTGCGGCTGTAAGTACCAGACGTTAAAGGTCACGCTGCCCTCTTTTTTCGCTTGGGCAATCAGGTCGGGGCTATCCGCCGCCGTTGCCAGCGAGCTGCACAGCAGGCCGCCCGCCAGAATCATCACTGTTTTATTCGTTACTTGTATAACCGACAAAACGCAGCGGACTTTGCCAGAACTTTTGACGACACCCTGATGGACATCGCCGCCACCAACAACGACGTCTTCGCGGTCAAAACCGACGGCGGCGCGAAAGTGGTGCTGTTTGAACGCCTCAGCCAGTACATCGCCGACGAATCAAAGCGCGATGACTTCTGCCGCGCCATTATCAACAAACTGGCCGATTTCAGCTTCGAACGCATCTTCACGCAGAAATTCGACTTCTACGCCACTATCTTTGAATACCTGATCAAAGACTACAACAGCAACTCCGGCGGCAAATACGCGGAATACTACACGCCCCACGCCGTGGCGCGCATCATGGCGGAAATCCTGGTGCCGAAAGCACAACAGGGCGTAGTGCGCAACGTAAGCTGTTACGACCCGTCCGCCGGTTCTGGCACGCTGCTGATGAACGTGGCGCACGCCATCGGGGAAGATCGTTGCAGCATCTTTGCGCAGGACATCTCGCAGAAATCCTCCAGCCTGCTGCGCCTGAACCTGATCCTCAACAATTTGGTGCATTCGATCCCTAACGTTATCCAGGGCAACACCATTCTGCATCCGTTCCATAAGGACGGCAGCGCGCTGAAACGCTTTGACTACATCGTCTCCAACCCGCCGTTTAAGATGGATTTCAGCGACTTTCGCGACGATCTCGACAGCAAGGAAAACCAGCTACGTTTCTTTGCCGGGATACCGAAAGTCAAAGCCAAAGCCAGGGAGAAAATGGAGATTTACCAGTTGTTCCTGCAACACATCATTTTCTCGCTGAAACCGGATGGGAAGGCGGCGGTCGTGGTGCCGACTGGCTTTATCACTGCGCAATCGGGTATTGATAAAGGCATTCGTGAACATCTGGTGAAAAATAAGATGCTGGCGGGCGTGGTTTCCATGCCGTCAAATATCTTCGCCACCACCGGCACCAACGTGTCGATCCTGTTTATTGACGCCAGTAACAAAGAGAAAGTGGTGCTGATCGACGCCTCGAATTTAGGTGCAAAAGTCAAAGACGGCAAAAACCAGAAAACGGTACTGACCGAAGAAGAAGAGCAGCGCATCTGCGAAGTGTTCAACAACAAGTGGAGCGAAGAGGATTTCTCGGTGGTGGTCAGCTATGACGACATCGCCGGGAAAAATTACTCGTTCAGCGCCGGGCAGTATTTTGATGTAAAAATTGAATACGCCGATATGACGCCGGAACAGTTTGCCGAGAAGATGAAAGGATTTACTGACAATCTGGAGAGTTTGTTTAGCCAGTCGCTCGAGCTAGAAGCGGAGATTAAAATGCAGATGGCGGGGCTGAAATATGAGTAATGCTGTTTCTTTTCTGAAATATGGTGATGTAGCTGAATTTCGTAATGGTTTAAATTTCAGCAAAGATAGCCACGGTAAAGGGTGCAAATTCATTGGTGTAGCTGATTTTAAAGATAATTTCACTCCTCAATGGAAATTATTGGGTGAAATTAATCCATTTGGAGTTGCCAAAAGGGAAGACTACCTTGAGCCAGGCGATATTATTTTTGTCCGTTCTAACGGCAACAAGGCCTTAGTTGGGCGAAGCCTTTATATAGATCTTAATGAAAAATCGTTGTACTCTGGTTTTTGTATCCGAGCCAGATTAAAAACAGATGATTTTCTCCCTCTGTTTTTGGCTTACTATACACGAACTAATTTTTTTAAATCTGCTATCACGAGTGTGGCGGGGACAAATATTAATAATTTGAATCAAGATATTCTTGGTAATATCATGATTCCACACTATTCAATAGGCATTCAGAAATCAATAGTCGCTGTATTGACATCTATTGACGAAAAAATCGCTATCAACAATCGCATCAACGCCGAACTGGAAGCGATGGCGAAAACGCTGTATGACTACTGGTTTGTACAGTTTGATTTCCCGGATGCCAACGGAAAACCGTATAAAACTTCTGGCGGGAGGATGGAGTATAACGCCACGCTGAAACGGGAAATTCCGGCGGGGTGGGCGGTTAACACGCTGTCTCAAATAGCGAATATCACAATGGGGCAGTCTCCAGCCGGGGAGTCTTATAATGAAGATGGAATCGGAACACTATTTTTTCAGGGTTCGACGGATTTTGGTTGGCTTTTCCCTACTCCTCGCCAGTACACAACATCACCTACGAGAATGGCGAAAAAAGGTGATATTTTACTCAGTGTTCGTGCGCCTGTTGGGGATATGAATATTGCCAATGCCGATTGTTGTATTGGGCGAGGGCTTGCGGCATTAAATAGCAAAAGCCGCTCAGATGGATTTTTATTCTACGTGATGAAGTATTTCAAACAGGTATTTGAGCGTCGAAATGCGGAAGGAACAACATTTGGCTCCATGACGAAAGATGATTTACATTCACTGCAAGTCGTTTGCCCAGAACCCGGATTACTGAAACGATATGACGATATTGTTTCAGAATACAATAAAATGATTTTTACGCGTAGCCTTGAAAATCAGGATCTAATCAAACTGCGTGACTGGCTCCTCCCTATTCTTATGAACGGACAGGTCAAGATTAAATAACCCCCAACGTATTTTTCGAAGCGCAGTCCAAGTTTGAACTGCGCTTCACTTCCCCCAACAAAAAACCTGCCATCCATTACTGGTAGTGATTCCTCTCACATTTTCCATGTATTAATTATTATTGTTACTACTACACCCAAACGACCTATAATCGTAAGCGGCTCGCCAGAACCGTATTGATATTTACTGAGCGCTCAGATCAACTTTCCAGGGTAACAGATCGCGTATCCAGTTTGCCTGTCATTCCTAGATATGTTCAATGACGTAACGCAGCCATTTTTCTGGAGCCATATTGTTCAGACGGCATGTACCAATCCGCAGGTACAGCATCGCCGCATCCTCAAGTAATGCCGGTAATTTGGGGCGTAATTCTGTTGCGCTTTTACTGAACACAATGCCGTATTCAGTAAGAAGTCCAAGAACATGATCTATCAGTTGTGTCCTTCCATCGAGATCAACCGATGCATTTTCAAAAAAGCCTGGACGTTCTGTAGGTCCAGACTTTTTATTGGTACCAGTCGTATAGTTCTATATTGATAGGTTTCAGCTATTGCTGTGCGTCGTTATAATCATTTTTCTGACGCCATTGATAAGATTTAACATGTTGTGCTGGATGCAATATTACATCATAGTTGAGTTCCCTTATTTCCTGTGGGCAGTGATGGGATGTCCCGCAAGCCTTCATCGCAACGGTCATTTTGGCTGTTATACCAGCCAGTTAAGCAGTTGGTTGTGAGAAAGTTTGATCTTTCCCGCGTGATTGCCACGAGCATTGATACTGAAAAGATAAAAGTTCGTTTTAGCCTGAGCGATGTCGGTAATTTTCTGTTCAGTCATGGCCTTTCTCTTACTTTTGTGGTTAAAATTTATTCGCTATGGCGCAATTGAAAGCGGTCGTGAAGGTGGGGGAAGACTATCTCATCACTTACCATATTTCCGACATATTCTCACAACAAAATACCACGTAACTATTGATGAATATTGTTCTCTCCTGAGCAGCGTTTATGCTTTAATTGCTAAATCGATTTAATTAGTTTAGCAATTAGTATATTGGAGCCTTTATGAGCACAAGAGTATGGGTACTTGGTGATGCGGTTGTTGATTTATTACCCGAAAGCCAGGGGAGACTACTACAGTGTCCTGGCGGGGCGCCTGCTAATGTTGCAGTCGGTATCGCAAGGCTGGGGGGGAAAAGTGCCTTTATTGGCAAAGTTGGCGATGATCCTTTCGGTCGCTTTATGTATCAGACACTGAGTACAGAAAATGTTGATACACGTTATATGTCTCTTGATCCTCAACATCGCACCTCAATTGTGGCTGTAGGACTTGATGAGCAAGGAGAAAGAAACTTTACCTTTATGGTACGCCCAAGTGCCGATCTTTTTTTACAACCTGATGGCCTTCCTGCATTTGGGCCGGGTGAATGGCTCCATCTTTGTTCCATTGCGCTCAGTGCAGAACCTTCCCGAAGTACCGCATTTCTGGCTATGGAGAAAATACGTCAGGCTGGCGGAAACATCAGTTTTGATCCCAATATCCGCAGCGATCTCTGGCAGAGTGAAGCGCTATTAAGGAAATACCTTGATCGCGCACTTTCGCTGGCGAATATCGCTAAATTGTCCGAAGAAGAGTTGCTATTCATCAGTGGCGAAAGCCAGGTTCAGCAAGGCGCATATTCATTAGTACAACGTTATTCGTTGACTTTATTGCTTATCACACAAGGAAAAAATGGCGTACTTGTGTATTTTCAGGGGCAGTTTATCCACTATCCCGCCAAACCTGTTTCTGTCGTCGATACGACCGGGGCAGGAGATGCTTTTGTCGCTGGATTACTTGCCGGTCTGGCTGATTCTGGAATACCAACAAATACCAGACAGCTTGAACGAATCATTGTACAAGCTCAGATTTGTGGTGCTCTGGCGACCACGGCTAAAGGCGCGATGACCGCCTTACCCCGACAACACGATCTCCCTTCACAATAGTGATCCTGCTGTTGTATCTGTAACCCGATTTGTCGTGCCTGTCACATTTACTAAATCGGTTTAGCGAAAATAATTGCTTTGGCTAAAAAGTCAGCTTTATTATCAACACCTAAACCGGTTTAGCATTTTAGCAATTTTTATAATTCTCTGATGGGACGCGACAAATTATGTATAAAAAAACAACTTTGGCAGTGTTAGTTGCTTTGCTGACCGATGCTACAACGGTACATGCGCAAACGGATATTAGCAGTATCGAATCTCGACTGGCGGCGTTGGAACAACGTTTAAAAAATGCGGAATCCCGCGCCCAGGCGGCAGAAGCAAGGGCCAAAACAGCTGAATTACAGGTTCAGAAACTGGCTGAAACACAACAACAAAATCAGCTAACAACTCAAGAAGTAGCACAGAGAACAGTTCAGCTCGAACAGAAATCCGCAGAAAACAGTGGTTTTGAGTTTCATGGCTATGCCCGTTCCGGGTTACTGATGAATGATGCCGCTTCCAGTAGCAAAAGTGGGCCGTATCTGACTCCCGCAGGTGAAACTGGTGGAGCTGTTGGCCGTCTGGGAAATGAAGCCGATACCTATGTCGAGTTAAATGTAGAACATAAACAAACACTGGATAACGGTGCGACCACACGCTTTAAAGCAATGTTGGCTGACGGACAAAGAGATTACAACGACTGGACTGGCGGCTCCAGTAACCTGAATATCCGACAGGCTTTTGCCGAACTGGGCGCATTACCAAGTTTTACCGGAGCATTCAAAGACAGTACTGTCTGGGCTGGTAAACGCTTTGATCGCGACAATTTTGATATTCACTGGTTAGACTCCGATGTCGTATTTTTAGCGGGAACGGGCGGCGGTATCTATGACGTAAAATGGAACGATACATTTCGCAGTAACTTTTCTCTCTACGGACGTAATTTCGGCGATCTTGATGATATCGACAATAACGTTCAGAATTACATCCTCACCATGAATCATTATGCAGGCCCCTTCCAGTTGATGGTTAGCGGATTACGGGCAAAAGATAATGATGATCGAAAAGATGCCAATGGTGATCTCATTCAAACTGATGCTGCAAATACTGGCGTACATGCGTTAGTTGGTCTGCACAATGACACTTTCTATGGCCTGCGTGAAGGGACGGCAAAAACAGCACTGCTATATGGCCATGGCCTGGGTGCGGAAGTCAAAGGGATTGGCTCCGATGGCGCCCTGCTGTCTGAGGCGAATACTTGGCGCTTCGCATCTTACGGCACAACACCTCTGGGAAGCGGTTGGTATGTCGCACCAGCAATTCTCGCACAAAGCAGTAAAGATCGTTACGTCAAAGGCGATAGCTACGAATGGGTGACCTTCAATACACGTCTGATCAAAGAGGTAACACAGAATTTTGCTCTGGCCTTTGAGGGTAGCTATCAATATATGGATCTGAAACCAAAGGGGTATCAAAACCACAACGCCGTAAACGGCAGCTTCTATAAACTCACCTTTGCTCCAACTCTAAAAGCTAACGATATCAATAATTTCTTTAGCCGTCCGGAGCTTCGCCTGTTTGCCACCTGGATGGACTGGAGCAGCAAACTTGATGATTTTGCCAGCAATGACGCTTTCGGCAGCAGTGGTTTCAATACTGGCGGAGAGTGGAATTTTGGTGTCCAAATGGAAACCTGGTTTTAATACCAGACAGCCTCACAGATGTGAGGTTTTTACTGAAATAACAATGAATTAGAGGGTTATATGGATTTCGATAAAATCGCCCAATCGTTGCTTCCTTTATTAGGTGGTAAGGAGAACATCGCCAGTGCAGCACATTGCGCCACTCGCCTACGGCTGGTACTGGTTGACGACACACTTGCCGATCAACATGCCATTGGCCAGATTGATGGAGTGAAAGGTTGTTTTCGTAATTCAGGGCAAATGCAAATTATCTTTGGCACCGGCGTGGTTAATAAAGTCTATGCTGCCTTTATTCAGGTTGCAGGTATTAGCGAATCCAGTAAAGCAGATATCGCTCGACTCGCCGCTCAAAAACTCAATCCTTTTCAGCGAATAGCACGGCTACTTTCTAATATTTTTGTCCCCATCATTCCAGCCATTGTTGCTTCTGGTTTATTAATGGGGCTTCTGGGAATGGTGAAAACATATGGCTGGGTGAATACCGATAATGCGATTTATATCCTGCTGGATATGTGCAGTTCAGCCGCATTTATTATTCTCCCCATCCTTATTGGCTTTACTGCTGCTCGTGAATTTGGTGGAAATCCTTATCTTGGCGCGACATTAGGAGGGATTCTGACTCACCCGGCACTCACAAATGCCTGGGGCGTTGCTGCGGGATTTCAGACAATGAACTTCTTCGGTTTTGAAATCGCCATGATTGGCTATCAGGGAACGGTTTTCCCCGTGCTTCTGGCAGTATGGTTTATGAGCATAGTGGAAAAACAGTTACGCAGGTTTATCCCTGATGCTCTGGATCTCATTCTGACGCCATTTCTGACTGTCGTCATTTCTGGCTTTATCGCTCTTTTGATTATTGGTCCGGCAGGACGAGCGTTAGGTGACGGTATCTCTTTCGTTCTCAGCACGCTGATTGCACACGCAGGCTGGTTAGCAGGGTTGTTATTCGGCGGGCTATATTCAGCGATTGTTATTACGGGTATTCATCATAGCTTCCACGCAATTGAAGCAGGACTTTTAGGTAACCCTGCAATCGGTGTTAATTTCCTGCTGCCTATTTGGGCAATGGCAAACGTTGCGCAAGGCGGTGCATGTCTGGCGGTATGGTTTAAAACCAAAGATACAAAAATTAAAGCAATCACCCTACCCTCGGCCTTTTCCGCAATGTTAGGGATTACTGAAGCCGCTATTTTTGGTATCAACCTTCGTTTTGTTAAACCTTTTATTGCGGCCTTAATTGGTGGCGCTGCCGGCGGTGCCTGGGTTGTCTCTGTTCACGTTTATATGACTGCCGTTGGTCTGACCGCAATACCCGGCATGGCAATCGTTCAGCCAACATCGTTGGTTAATTATATTATTGGAATGGTGATTGCTTTCGCTGTCGCTTTTAGCCTCTCTTTATTATTCAAATACAAAACGGACGAGGAGTAATGTCGATGCCTTCACAAATGCCCGCGATTTTACAGGCAGTGATGAAAGGTCAGTCCAAAGCACTGGCAGATGCCCACTATCCTTGTTGGCATCTCGCTCCCGTCACCGGACTAATGAACGATCCAAATGGCTTTTGCTGGTCTGGAGGCCGCTATCATCTGTTTTATCAGTGGAATCCACTGGCTTGTGATCATAAGTACAAATGTTGGGGGCACTGGAGTTCGACGGATTTATTGCACTGGCAGCATGAACCATTAGCGCTAATGCCCGATAAAGAGTACGACCGTAATGGTTGTTACTCAGGAAGCGCGGTTAATAATCAGGGCGTTCTCACACTTTGCTATACCGGTAATGTTAAGTTTGATGATGGCAGCAGAACGGCATGGCAATGTCTGGCCACCGAAAATAACCAGGGCGGGTTTGATAAACTAGGCCCTGTCATATCGTTACCTGATGGTTACACCGGACATGTTCGTGATCCAAAAGTCTGGAAGCACAACAGCCAATGGTACATGGTGCTTGGCGCGCAAGATAAAGAGAAACGGGGGAAAGTGCTGCTGTATTCCTCTGTCGATCTGAATACCTGGTCTTTTCATGGAGAAATTGCTGGTAACGGTCTGAATGAAATAGATAACGCAGGATACATGTGGGAATGTCCTGATCTTTTCGCCCTTGATGGTGAATACATTCTCCTCTGTTGCCCCCAGGGAATGGTGCGCGAACATGAGCGCTATCTGAATACTTATCCCTGCGCCTGGCTACATGGACAGTTTGATTACGAGACAGGCAAATTTATGCATGGCGCTTTCTCAGAGCTGGATGCGGGATTTGAATTCTATGCACCACAGACGATGGAAGCCCCGGACGGGCGACGATTGCTGGTCGGCTGGATGGGGGGTCCTGATGGCGAAGAGATGTTGCAGCCAACCAGAAAGCATCATTGGCAGCATCAAATGACCTGTTTTCGCGAACTCTCATTCCAGAAGGGAAAATTGTTTCAGATGCCAATCAGGGAACTCGCGCAACTGCGTGAAGCTGAACACTTCTGGCAAGGAAAAGCGGATCATGCGCCGCATGTCGAAATTGAACGCCTGGAAATGGACATCATTCCGTCGGGTGAGCTGTATCTGAATTTTGGCAATGCGCTGGCACTGCATCTTAATGACGATGGTATTCAACTACAGAGGAGAAGCCTTGCAGGGCAAGAGAAACTAACTCGTTACTGGCGAGGAAGCGTAACGTCACTGAAGATTCTCTGTGACAGTTCCAGCGTAGAGATATTCATCAATAATGGTGAAGGTGTAATGAGTAATCGTTATTTTCCCCATCATCCAGCTTCGCTGATATTACAGGGTGAGTCTGACGTCACGTTACGCTACTGGTCGCTACGCGCCTGCATGGTAGAATGAGGGTTTTGAATTACGGATCCTCGTCGTGAGAAAAACCAAACGCGTTACTATTAAAGACATTGCTGAACTGGCGGGAGTGTCGAAAGCAACCGCCAGTCTGGTTCTCAATGGTCGTGGCAAAGAGTTACGTGTTGCGCAGGAAACGCGTGAGCGTGTGCTGAGTATTGCCCAACAGCAGCATTATCAGCCCAGCATTCATGCCCGCTCATTACGGGACAACCGCAGTCATACCATTGGTCTCGTCGTTCCTGAAATCACTAACTACGGATTTGCAGTATTTTCCCATGAACTGGAAACATTGTGTCGGGAAGCGGGCGTCCAACTCCTCATATCCTGTACTGATGAAAATCCTTCACAGGAAACAATGGTGGTGAACAATATGATTGCCCGCCAGGTTGATGGGTTAATCGTCGCATCCAGTATGCTGCATGATAATGACTATCAAAAACTTAGCGAGCAATTACCTGTTGTGTTGTTCGATCGCCACATGAACGGCAGCACATTGCCATTGGTCATTACTGACTCTGTTTCTCCCACCGCCGCTCTGGTGGCAGATATTGCACGGAGTCACCCGGATGAATTCTATTTTCTGGGGGGACAACCCCGTTTGTCACCGACTCGCGATCGACTGGAAGGATTTACACAAGGCTTGCAGCAAGCCGGAGTAACGCTACAACCTGAATGGATTATTCACGGTAATTATCATCCGAGCTCAGGCTATGAAATGTTTGCCGCGCTATGCGCTCGTTTAGGACGTCCTCCTAAAGCCTTATTCACTGCCGCTTGTGGATTACTGGAAGGCGTTCTGCGCTATATGAGCCAATATAATTTACTCGACAGTACAATCCACCTGGCGAGTTTTGATGATCATTATTTGTATGATTCACTTTCGGTAAGAATCGACACAATACAACAGGATAATCGCCAACTTGCTTTTCACTGCTTTGAGCTTATTTCGCAACTGATTGAAGGTGAAACGCCATCCCCATTACAGCGTTATCTTCCTGCCAGTTTACAAAAACGCTATAGATAATTTATTAATTATCTTATGTAGCTGAGTATTAGGTGACAAATGATCAGTCTTTCCCACGACAATTGTATCGTTCTGATGAACTCATATTGACGCATTTTTCGGGCGTATCAGTCCCCGGTGTTACGAATGGTGCATACGAACGATCGCAGTTTGACGATGGTTGATTTATTTTGTTGCGCAGGGGCAATCGCCTGCTAGGTACCGAAGGCTGGCTCTGAAGTACTGAGTCGGGTGATCGCGTCTGGCCGCTGGCTGCGAATTACTGACACGGGATTGGTGGCAGGTGATGAAATCCTGTCCCGGAAATGGCTCCGGATTGATTCAAGTTCTGACCCGCTGTCAGCCCGCGTGGTTGCTGCTCTGGCTCATTTCCTGTCGTCAGTTTTCTCATGCCCGGCTGCGGGTTTTCGGACTGAATGATAATATCTGACGACAGGAGTCGCTCATCTATCGAAGGTAAATCTCCCTGAAAGTAATAGTTCTGGCAGGGGGAACAGAACTGTAATCATTGTACCGTAATTTGAGTTGGCTACCTTTGCTACATGAAAACTTTATTCACTTTGTTCATGTTGATTGGGGTTTTCAATGAGGAAAGTTTCCAGGGTACAATCTCCATTAACCTGTTTCCGCAAAGCAAGTGGCATTTTACCGTTACCAGACCCACGTCCTGGTTTCGCCGTTCTCATCCTCAAAGATATATTTCGCTTTTCTCACACCGCCTTTGGGTTTTCGTTTGGTTTCCGTTGTCCCTGCAATAGCAGAAACTGGACCCTGCCATTCTTCCGGGTCAAGCCCCACAGAAACGATGTACTCAAATACCTGTTGACATTTAGTTTCCAGTTCCTTACGTTCAGCCGCTTTTCGTTCAGCATCTTCACGGCGTTCTTCAATAACAGTGTTGAGCTTTTCCTGCATGTCGAGTAATTGCTCAAAATCAAGTTCGCGTACATACGTGCGTAGTGAACGAATATTCGTCATTGTCCGACTGATGATGCTGTATTCTTCTTCTTTAGTCAGTTTGCACATAATTCCCCTCTCTTTTGCAATAAACGTGTTTTCTCTGGTGGGTTGATTACCCAGTCTTTTTTACTGTGTCTGACATTTTGTACTGTGGTGCAGTTGTAATGCAAACCTTCCGGGCTTTTGGGACACAGCATTTCAGTCCGGGCCCCATCATTACCATTTTGTTGATTCGAAACGAAAACCCTCACCAATATCGATCGATTTTACCGATCGATATGATCACATCGATCGGTTGTAACCATTTTACCCTGTCTTTTGCATGGTTTTAAAATAGGCAACCCTCTTTGTCGGGTAGGGCAAGAACCAACGGAGATGATTGAAATGAAAAAGGTTATTGCGGTTTCAGCGCTTGCAATGGCAGGCATGTTTTCGGCCCAGACTCTGGCTGATGAGAGCAAAACAGGCTTTTATGTGACCGGTAAAGCAGGTGCTTCTGTTATGTCACTTTCAGAGCAACGTTTCGTTGATGGTGAAGGGGCATGGGCGGATAAATATAAAGGCGGTGACAAAAGTGATACGGTTTTTGGCGCAGGCCTTGCGGTGGGATACGATTTTTATCAGCACTACAATGTGCCGGTGCGTACTGAAGTGGAGTTTTATGGCCGCGGTAACGCTGAATCAAAATATCGTCTGAGTTATTGGGAAAGTGTCGGTGGTGCCGAGTTTGATGATGCACAGAACAAGCTCAGTGTAAACACGCTGATGCTTAATGCGTATTATGATTTCAGAAACAGCAGTGCATTCACGCCATGGATATCTGCTGGTCTGGGTTATGCTCGGGTTCATCATAAAACTTCGTACATATATACCGATAACAGTCCGGCAGGCAGTGAAGTATATTCAGCTTCAGCGTCAAAATACGAAAATAACCTGGCATGGAGCCTTGGTGTCGGTGTTAAATACGATGTGACGCAGGATTTCAGCCTTGACCTCAGTTACCGGTATCTGGATGCAGGGGATTCCACTCTGACTTATAAAGATGAGGATGGCGCTAAATATAAATCCTCTGTTGATGTCAGAAGTAATGAGTTTATGTTAGGTGCAACATATAACTTCTGATGGCCATTTCTGCCTGCGCTTTGGAGCACAGTAAAGTGCAGGTATGACAAATCAATAACAGATATCCTGATGATATTCTCCCTCTGGCAACTAATAATTTCAGATGAATGAAATATAAATAGAGCAAAAATATTACTCTCGTTGATTTTTTACAGGGGGCAGGTAGCGCGCAGTATGGTTGTCAGTCTGTTAAATGAAAAAGGACTGTTGTTGGGACACGTTGTTTTTTGCTATATCAGCTCTTCCGGAAACAATAAACCTTATTACGAAAGAGGCACCTGGGATATCCGGTTTAAAGTTTGATTATAATCAAATAAAAATTTGTTGCCGGAGGGCGTAGTTTTGTGGAACTGACAAATGATGTCAGGAGTATTTATATAATTCACTTACACGAGAGTAATACTACAGGTGCAGTGATTTATGGCTGACTCAACGAGAAATCGCTCAGCGGAGCGTTTGATTGATATCCTTGTTGAATTACAGAATTATGGTGTGGTCAGTCGCCATAATTTGATGAAAAAATACAACATCACTGAGCGAACAGCATATCGTGATCTGAATATGCTTTCTCCCTTTATTGAAGCCTGTGGCGATGGAAAATACCGGCTTATTTCAGCAAGAGCAGGAAACCAGAGCAAAGAATCCCTGCACAAATCTCTGGCCAGGTTACTGGATACTGATGCGATTTTTCGGTGATGCTGCCAACTTACTGATTTAGTGTATGATGGTGTTTTTGAGGTGCTC
>JACXXQ010000652.1_pt1 | contig 16113 bp, 13 predicted proteins | sample 8621361 | NCBI WGS metagenome assembly JACXXQ01 (sample SAMN15503820, study PRJNA645414) | gut metagenome | isolation source: feces | host: Bos taurus | place: USA | collected 2016 | reverse complement strand
AGGACGAAATTCTTGGGTTACCGGAAGAGGAGAAACGCGCTCTGGCAGCACTTCAGGACAACGCAAGGGAACGGCAGAAGCAGAAGTTTCTGGAGGGATTTTTTATCGATGCTGCCTCTATTCCCGGCGTAGGCCCAGCGCGTAAAGCGGCGTTACGGTCTTTTGGTATTGAAACCGCCGCAGACGTTACCCGACGGAGCGTTAAGCAAGTAAAAGGTTTTGGTGATCATCTGACCCAGGCGGTTATCGACTGGAAAGCGAGTTGCGAACGCCGTTTTGTTTTCAGGCCGAACGAAGCGGTAACGCCTGCAGACAGACAAGCGGTAATGGCAAAAATGGCCGCCAAACGACATCGGCTGGAATCGGCGCTGACTGTCGGTGCGACAGAGTTGCAGCGATTCCGCCTTCATGCTCCAGCACGGACCATGCCGTTGATGGAACCGCTACGTCAGGCGGCAGAAAAACTGGCTCAGGCGCAGGCTGATTTAAGCCGTTGCTGAGCCAGTTTTCAATTAACGAAACACCACTTCCGCCCAGCGTGCCAGCCCGGCGGTGACGGAGCCAAAGTCATCGCCACCTGCAATCGGAATGCCCGGCAACTGTTCTGTCAGCGCTTTTTTAATCAGCGGTGAACGGGCGCTACCGCCGGTCAGATAGATAACATCCGGTTTTTCCTGGGCGTTATCCAGCGCCAGTTGCACCTGTTCCAGAATCCGCGCCAGTGGCTGGTTGAGGGCGCTTTCCAGCCCTTGCTGGCTAATCAGCGTAGCCAGTTCATCGCTGATAAACGGCAGTGAGGCGCGGGTTTCCGCTACGCTTGAAAGCGCAATTTTGCTCTCTTCTGCGCTACGTACCAGGCGATAGCTTAAACGCTGACGCCAGACTTTCTGTAACAGGGCCACTTTTTCCGGTTCGCGGGCATCGCGTACCAGATCGTTAAGCAGACGACCGTTGGCACTACTGTAGAAATCACTTTGCGCAGGTACGTCGTTGATGGCAACCGCATTCCACCACGGCAGAATCGGCAGGGCGATGCCTTTTTCGGTTTCGCCACCCATGCCCAGTAACGGCATCAGGTTTTTAAACGCCAGCGCGATATCCAGATCGTTACCGCCAATACGGCAACCACTGTGACCCAGCAGGCTGGCTTCACGATCGAGACGCGAACGCCACTGCGGCCCCATCAGCAGCAATGAACAGTCAGTCGTACCACCGCCGATATCCACCACCAGCACCCGTTTTTCTTCCTGCAAGGTGGCTTCGTAATCCAGCCCAGCCGCGACCGGCTCGTACTGGAATACCACGTCCCTGAATCCGGCACGCTTCGCCGCGCGTTCCAGAATCCCTTGCGCCTGGGCGTTTGCTTCATCGCCGCCCAGCCCCTGGAAGTTGATCGGGCGACCAATCACCGCCTGAGTAATCGCATCCGGCAGCTGCGCCTGCGCCTGCTGGCGAATGTGCAACATCATTGCGCAGACCAGATCCTCAAACAGCGCTACCTGCTGCGGTTTTAAGCCGCTGGCACCGAGGAACGATTTTGGTGATTTCACAAACCACACCTCTTCTGGATCATCAATGTACTGTGCCAGTGAGGAAAGACCGAACTGCACGCTTTTCGCCGTAACATCGATATCTTCTTCGCGGTTATAACGAATCGCCCGACGCAACAGCGCCTGCGTTTCATCGTCGTCTGCCGGAACATCATGATGGCGGTACAGCCATTCGCTTACCGCTTCACGCGTTGGCGCGCAAAGCATTGAAGGCAGCAGCGTGCTGTCGTTTTCCATTTTCAGTAATTGCGGCTTACCGTCGCGCATGACCGCCACTGAACAGTTTGCTGTACCGTAATCAAAACCAATAAACACGAAATAATCCCCATGCCGGTGAAGAAGGGGCGTGACTTTAGCGAAATGTTGCCGTCGCGACAACCGGAATATGAAAGCAAAGCGCAGCGTCTGAATAACGTTTATGCTGAAAGCGGATGAATAAGGAGATGCGATGTATACCCTGAACTGGCAGCCGCCGTATGACTGGTCGTGGATGTTGGGATTTCTCGCCGCCCGTGCGGTGAGCAGTGTGGAAACGGTCGCGGACAGTTATTATGCCCGTAGTCTGGCGGTGGGCGAATATCGCGGCGTGGTGACTGCTATTCCGGATATAGCCCGCCATACTCTGCACATAAATTTAAGTGCAGGTTTAGAACCTGTTGCCGCAGAGTGTCTGGCGAAAATGAGCCGCCTGTTTGATCTGCAATGTAACCCGCAGATTGTTAACGGTGCGTTGGGCAAGTTAGGCGCGGCGCGGCCCGGATTGCGTTTACCCGGCAGTGTTGATGCTTCTGAGCAGGGCGTGCGGGCGATTTTAGGCCAACTGGTGAGCGTGGCGATGGCGGCAAAATTGACCGCCAGAGTGGCACAGCTTTATGGCGAACGGCTGGATGATTTTCCGGATTATGTCTGCTTCCCCACGCCTCAGCGGCTGGCAGCAGCAGATCCGCAGGCATTAAAAGCGTTAGGTATGCCGTTGAAACGGGCAGAGGCGCTGATTCATCTGGCAAATGCGGCGCTGGAGGGCACCTTACCAATGACAATACCGGGCGATGTGGAGCAGGCGATGAAAACGCTGCAAACTTTTCCGGGTATCGGGCGCTGGACGGCGAATTATTTCGCCTTGCGCGGCTGGCAGGTGAAAGATGTTTTCCTGCCGGATGATTATCTGATTAAACAGCGATTTCCGGGAATGACACCGGCACAAATCCGCCGTTATGCCGAACGCTGGAAGCCCTGGCGTTCTTATGCGCTGTTGCATATCTGGTATACGGAAGGCTGGCAACCAGACGGAACGGACGAATTGTAGGCCTGATACGCCGCATCAGGCGATGGGGAAGCACGCCTTAGTTAATCGCGAAATAACTGCTATTCACCAGCAAATCCAGCGGTTGGGCATCGGCAATCACATCACCATAAATCAAATCGACGCCGATGCCAGAAAGCGTATCCATCACCAGGGGTAAAACTACTGGCCCGGCGATGGTCTTCATCCCGAGCCGCTGAGCGTGCCCCTGAATGATCGTAATCAGCATCTCATCCATCAAATTTCCCTGCACGTTGGCGCATAACTCACCATCAAGTAGTAGGTAATCTGCCATATTTACTTTCAGCGAGTTGAAGATTTGCAGATCGCGGCCCACCTGACTGAATACGATCCGACATCCCGCCAGCCGCAGTTTTTGCACGCTTTCTGCGTGATCTAAAATCGCGTCTGCCGGAATAATCAGATGTAATAACCGTGGTGGTAGAGGGCTATTTTCCAGCTGCTCAAGCAGATCATTCACCAGCGTGGCGCTACTCAAACCGGCAACGGAAAGGGGGAGGGCGATGCTTATGCCTTTACTGGCAACCGCTTTTGCGGCCTGCTGGAAAAATTCGTGGAATACCCGGCGGTCAAGAGCATGGCTAAGCGCCGGATCGCTGAAGCTACGACGAAATGTTTGTTCATCAATAATCTCGCCTTCGCAACTCCAGAGCTTAAGTGAAATCAGCCACAAATTACGCGCTTGCGGGATCCGCGGCGAAGCGATACCGTGGGCGATCATCATCAACTGATTCTCTTTAATCATCCGCCACTGTTCATCAAGCGACATCACCGCCCGTTCGCTATGTGCGGCAGCTTGCTGCGGTTCGTAAACCGTCACCCGGCCCCGTCCACCATTTTTGGAGGCATAACAGGCGATATCAGCCTGCGACATCACTTCAGCCGCCTGATGATTGTTGTCATCAATCAAGGTAATCCCGGCACTGGCACCTACCCGATGTACACGTCCTTCCCAGATAAAGTGATAGTCATTCACGGCGCTGATAATGCGTGTAGCGATAAAACGCGCACTTTCGACATTACAATCTGGCAGCAGCAGACCAAATTCATCGCCACCGAGTCGCGCCAGCACGTCGCTGGAGCGCAGCATACTCAGCATCAACGACGCCAGTTCGCGCAGTAAAGCGTCGCCAGCGGCGTGCCCGGCGCTGTCATTCACCGCTTTAAAGCGATCAAGATCGATAAACACCAGTGCATGTCGCTGATGTGTACTGTTTACCGTTTGCAGCAGGATGCGTAGTTGCTTCTCAAAACTGGCGCGATTGGCGAGATGCGTCAGTGCATCATGGGAGGCGCTGTAGCTCAGCTGGCGCAGCATTTTGCGCGATTCGGTGACGTCCTGAATCACCAGAACCGAACCAATATTGCTGCCGTCCAGAGTACTTAACGGCGTAATACTGTAATGCACGTCGTAGCTGCCGCCGCTTCGGCAGTGCAACACCACATCTTGTTCAATCGCGGAACGTGAGGTGTCGGCACTGTAAATGTTCTCCATTAATGGTCCGTTGTCGCCAAAAGTAATATGCAACACCGTCAGGAGCGGAACACCTAATGCTTCTTCCTGCGTCCAGCCGCTCATCTTCTCCGCCACCGGATTCATAAAGGTAATTTTCATCGCCATATCAATACAGACCACGGCTTCACCGATGGAATCAAGCGTAATGTGCAGGCGCTCTTTTTCCTGAAACAATGCCTCGTTAAGCTGTTTAACCTCGGTCATATCCATATTAATGCCGAGCAGACGTTCGACTTCGCCTTCTTTATTCAGTACCCGGTTGGCGAGGGCGCGGATATGGCGGATGCCATCTTTCACGGCAATGCGAAATTCCAGTTTAAAGGGAGAGCGCGATTGCAATGAATCGCGAATCACTTTTTCGGCGTGCTGGCGATCTTCCGGCAGCACGCACTCGTACCACACCTGCCAGTTCGGTTTGATATGCGGAGGAATTTCATACAGCTCGAACATCCGCTTATCCCAGCTATAAATATTCGGCTTAAGCACCCACTCCCAGATGCCAATCCCGCCCGCTTCGTTAGCCAGCGTGATGCGCTCCATCAGTTGCTGATTCACCTGTTCGGTGCGTTTTAGCTCGTTAATGTCTTCAATCTGAGCGATAAAATAGAGCGGCGTACCATCGGTGTGGCGCACCAGTGAGACGGCAAGCAACGCCCAGACAACATCGCCATTGCGGTTGTAGTAGCGTTTTTCCATTGAATAGGTGTTTATTTCACCGCTGATCAGCTTTTCAACCTGTTGCAGATCTTTATTGAGATCCTCCGGCCAGGTCAGTTGCTGAAAGGTGAGTCCGCGCAGTTCTTCCTGACTGTAACCGAGAAACTGGCAGAGCGCTTTGTTGGATTGCAGCCATTGCCCCTCGGTGCCCACTAATGCCATGCCGATGGCGGAATATTCCATCGCGTTCCGAAAGCGGGTTTCGCTTTCGGAAATGTGTTTGCGTTCCGCACGAAAGGCATACATCACCATGGTCATGATGTTGGCGGGCAGCAGGATCAGCAAAAACGGTAGCCACGGCATATGGCTCATCAGGTATGTACGCGGCGTAGCAAGCAGGGAGGGATCCGCGGCCATCATCAGTGACACCATCATCACCGTGGTAAGGAAGATCAAAAAGGCTTCCATTCGTGGCAGGCGCACGGCGCTCCACATCAACAGCACAATAATGAAAGTAAAAGGCCACGGCAGATACAGCATCGAAAGCCAGCTTAACGTCAGTGTGATGGCTAACGTGAGCAGCGACTCAAAAAGCAACCGTGGGTTGCGATGGCGCAGCAGATAGTGTGGTTTAAATAACAATCCCAGCGGCACCAGTGCCAGAGCGCCGATGGATTCTGACAGTACCCATATCAAAAATGCCCTGAGAGGATCGTCTCCGGGCGTCAGCAGGATAACCAGAACACCCCCTAACAGAGGTGGAACAATGGCGCTGCCGAGTGCCAGACGCAGTCAGTCAGCCAGATTTTGCAATGGGTTATACCACGGCAGCAATTTACGCAGTAGCACTGCCCCGACCACGGCTTCAACAATATTGATGGTCGTCCAGGTCATGTTCAGCGAGCTGGTGGAAAAAAGCAGGATGGATGCGGCGATATTTCCCAGCGAGCAGCTCAGCGCAATTCCCGGCCACATGCGCCCGGCATGGCGATAAAACGCCACCATCATGATGGACGTCGGGAACCACAGTGGGGCGAGTTGGGTGCCAAACTGCGAAAGCTCAAGCGAGAAAAGGGTAAAGATAAACGAGACTAAACCTAAACTGACCAGGTGAAGCAGCGGGTGGGGCAGGGCAATTAATACATGCTGTGATTGTTTGCTCATTACCGCTTTATCCGCAAGACCAGGTCGCCAGTATTCGTTTCTGTGTTTATGCTAGTACAAAAGTTTTACATTTTATATGCGAATTGCTCATAAAGTGACGTAAAGGCGGATAATTTGCGCAACTGCGTATAACATTTTTTACCTTGTATAAAACTGATCAACGTAATTTGCCACCGGGAATTCTTCGTCAACAATTAACTCTGAGCGCGCGGCAACGCTATTCGACTGGTATCAGGCGGATGAAATCCCTATAATTGCCGCGTTTGGCGCTTCGTCGCCCCCTTCCTAACATCCAGGTTAATCAGGTCGCTAAATATATGACTGATCAGTCTCATCAGTGCGTCATTATCGGTATCGCTGGCGCATCGGCTTCCGGCAAGAGTCTTATTGCCAGTACCCTTTATCGTGAATTGCGTGAGCAAGTCGGTGATGAACACATCGGCGTAATTCCCGAAGACTGCTATTACAAAGATCAAAGCCATCTGTCGATGGAAGAACGCGTTAAGACCAACTACGACCATCCCAGCGCGATGGATCACAGCCTGCTGCTTGAGCATTTACAAGCGTTGAAACGCGGCTCGGCAATTGACCTGCCGGTTTACAGCTATGTTGAACATACGCGTATGAAAGAAACGGTGACGGTTGAGCCGAAGAAGGTCATCATTCTCGAAGGCATTTTGCTGCTAACGGATGCGCGTTTGCGTGACGAACTTAACTTCTCAATTTTCGTTGATACCCCGCTGGATATCTGCCTGATGCGCCGCATCAAGCGTGACGTTAACGAGCGTGGGCGTTCAATGGATTCAGTGATGGCGCAATATCAAAAAACCGTGCGCCCGATGTTCCTGCAATTCATTGAGCCTTCTAAACAATATGCGGACATTATCGTGCCGCGCGGCGGGAAAAACCGCATCGCCATCGATATATTGAAAGCGAAAATAAGTCAGTTCTTTGAATAAGCTTGATAAATTGTGTACCGTTCAGTGATAACCTGGTATGCCCTTGACGTAATTGGCGTTAAGGGAGTGATGCGCGAAAGGAGAAAATGCCATGCGTCTGTGTGACCGAGATATTGAAGCCTGGCTTGATGAAGGCCGTTTGTCGATCAACCCACGTCCGCCAGTGGAGCGTATTAACGGCGCGACGGTGGATGTGCGCCTGGGCAATAAATTTCGTACCTTCCGTGGTCACACGGCAGCGTTTATCGATCTGAGCGGTCCCAAAGATGAAGTGAGCGCCGCGCTTGACCGCGTGATGAGCGATGAAATCGTGCTCGACGAGGGCGAGGCGTTTTATCTTCACCCAGGAGAGCTGGCGCTGGCGGTGACGCTGGAGTCGGTGACGCTGCCAGCCGATCTGGTGGGCTGGCTGGACGGGCGTTCCTCACTGGCGCGTCTGGGGCTGATGGTGCACGTCACCGCGCACCGCATCGATCCGGGCTGGTCTGGTTGCATTGTGCTGGAGTTCTACAACTCCGGTAAGCTGCCGCTGGCGCTGCGTCCGGGCATGTTAATTGGTGCGCTGAGCTTTGAGCCGCTCTCCGGCCCGGCGGCGCGACCTTACAACCGCCGTGAAGATGCGAAATATCGCAACCAGCAGGGCGCGGTAGCCAGCCGAATCGATAAAGACTAATTCAGGCCCATTGAGGATACCATGAGACGATTTCTGACGACGCTGATGATACTCCTGGTCGTGCTGGTGGCCGGGTTATCTGCGTTAGTATTGCTGGTGAATCCGAATGATTTCCGCGACTATATGGTCAAGCAAGTTGCTGCACGTAGCGGTTATCAATTGCAGCTCGACGGGCCACTGCGTTGGCACGTCTGGCCGCAGCTTAGTATCCTCTCCGGGCGAATGTCTCTCACCGCCCAGGGCGCAAGCCAGCCACTGGTTCGCGCAGACAACATGCGTCTGGACGTGGCGCTTTTACCACTGCTGAGTCATCAACTGAGCGTTAAGCAGGTGATGCTAAAAGGGGCAGTGATCCAACTGACGCCGCAGACGGAAGCGGTACGCAGTGAAGATGCCCCGGTTGCACCACGCGACAATACCTTGCCGGATCTGTCAGACGATCGCGGATGGTCGTTTGATATATCCAGTCTTAAGGTGGCGGACAGCGTGCTGGTGTTCCAGCATGAAGATGACGAGCAGGTGACAATCCGCAATATCCGTCTGCAAATGGAACAAGATCCCCAACATCGTGGCTCATTTGAGTTCTCCGGGCGGGTTAATCGCGATCAGCGCGATCTCACGATATCCCTTAACGGTACGGTAGATGCTTCTGATTATCCGCATGATTTAACGGCGGCTATTGAACAAGTTAACTGGCAGTTGCAGGGTGCAGATTTACCAAAACAAGGTATTCAGGGGCAGGGGAGTTTCCAGGCCCAGTGGCAGGAGTCACATAAACGCCTTTCATTTAACCAAATTAGTTTGACCGCCAATGACAGTACGCTGAGCGGGCAAGCACAGGTCACGCTGACAGAGCAACCGGAATGGCAGCTGAGACTGCAATTTCCGCAACTGAATCTTGACAACCTCATCCCCCTTAATGAAACAGCGAATGGTGAGAACGGTGCCGCGCAGCAAGGGCTGAGCCAATCAACGTTGCCGCGCCCGGTCATTTCTTCGCGTATTGATGAACCGGCCTATCAGGGACTGCAAGGCTTTACGGCTGATATTTTGTTGCAGGCCAGTAACGTGCGCTGGCGCGGAATGAATTTTACAGATGTTGCCACGCAAATGACCAACAAGTCGGGTTTGCTGGAAATTACTCAACTGCAGGGCAAGCTTAACGGTGGACAGGTTTCACTGCCGGGCACGCTGGACGCGACATCAATAAATCCGCGGATAAACTTCCAGCCACGGCTGGAAAACGTTGAGATTGGTACCATTCTGAAGGCGTTTAACTATCCGATTTCGTTGACCGGAAAGATGTCACTGGCTGGTGATTTCTCCGGTGCTGACATAGATGCCGACGCATTCCGCCATAACTGGCAAGGACAGGCACATGTCGAAATGACCGACACGCGCATGGAAGGGATGAACTTCCAGCAGATGATTCAGCAAGCGGTAGAACGTAATGGTGGTGATGTGAAGGCCGCTGAAAACTTTGATAACGTGACGCGTCTTGACCGCTTTACCACCGATTTGACGTTGAAGGATGGCGTCGTGACGTTAAACGACATGCAAGGTCAATCGCCAGTGCTGGCGCTGACAGGGGAAGGCATGTTGAATCTGGCAGATCAAACCTGCGACACCCAGTTTGACATTCGTGTGATTGGCGGTTGGAACGGGGAAAGCAAACTGATTGATTTCCTCAAAGAAATGCCAGTACCGCTGCGGGTTTATGGCAACTGGCAGCAACTCAATTACAGCCTGCAAGTGGATCAGTTACTGCGCAAACATCTACAGGACGAAGCGAAACGTCGCCTGAATGACTGGGCCGAGCGGAATAAAGATTCCCGCAATGGCAAAGATGTGAAGAAGTTGCTGGAGAAGATGTAAGACAAGTTATGCAGATGGCGGCGTCAATTTGTCGCCATCTGTATTTATAGCACTAAGCAGCATGTGGATATTGAATTTCAATACGTTGAATATGCAATCCTGCATGAGCCATCATGGTGATCAATTTATCGATACTAAAGATCTGGATCTTACCTCTGGCAAGTTCAGATATGCGAGGTTGAGTGACCCCTAAAGCAGAAGCTGCCTGAGCCTGGTTAAACCCTTGTTGTTCAATCCAGTTATTAATGATCGTTACAAGCTCGGCACGGATCCGCATATTTTCCGCTTGTCCAGGGGTGTCACTCACCGCATCCCACACACTATCAAAGGTTTCAATTTTCATTTTTCCGCTCCTGAACAAGTTCTTTATAGCGTCGTTTGGCTAAATCAATATCCGATTGACTGGTAGTCTGTGTTTTCTTTTGAAAACAATGCAATACGTAAACCGCTTCTTCAAATTTTGCGACATACATGACGCGATAGATCCCATCAGCATCGCGAGTACGAATCTCTCGCACACCAGGGCCGATAGTTGAAAAAGGTTTCCAGTCGTATGGGTTTAAGCCTTGTTGGATCCTGCCGAGTTGATAGCCAATTTCCTGTCGAGACGATTCTGGAAATGCGCGTAAATCGTCAAGACTGGTATCAAGAAAAGCCAGCTTTTTTCTCATTACTCCATCCTTAGATTATACTAAATTTTGTATAAAGCAAATGCGCAGTTTGAACCTGCGCATTTGATGTTTTATCACACCTCGTACTCCATCTCGCCATCCTCACGCAGCGGTATAATCTGCACCTTCTGCACGCGATGGCTTTCCACCTGCAACGTTTTAAGCAAATAATCCCCTACCTGAACTTCTTCGCCAGGTTTTGGAATACGCTGTAAATATTCCATCAACAGTCCGGCAATGGTGTGATATTCACGTTTTTCATCCAGCGGCAGCGGCACATATTGCACCAGATCCTCCAGCGGCATATGACCATTCGCCGTCCAGGAACCGTCCGCATTTTTCTGAATATCATGGCGGGCGTCGATCTCTTCCACTTCGTTCGGTAAGTTACCGGCAATGGTTTCAGTGACGTCACTTAATGTCACAATCCCTTCCACCGAGCCAAACTCATCCACTACAAAAGCAAAGTGCGTGCGGGCATTACGGAACTGCTCCAGGGCAGGTAACAACGGCAAGGTTTCCGGGAACACCAGCGGCTGGCGAATCAACACCCGCAGGTTGAGCGGTTCGCCGCGCAGTGACTGTTGTAACAGGTCGATAACGTGAACAACACCGAGCAAATCTTCTGCGTCATCGCCATCAGTAACGACCAGCCGCGTATGCTGATTTCGCTCCAGCAACTGGCGGATTTCTTCTTCCGGCGCGTTGAGATCGATATGCTCAATATCGTGGCGCGACGTCATAATGCTGCTGACGGTACGCTGGTTAAGATTAAGTACCCGCTCAATCATCCGCCGTTCCTGCGGATTAAAGATCTGCTGGTTACCATGATCCAGCAGCATGGACGCGGTTTCGGCGTCCAGTTCCGCATCTTCTTTTTGCCCGCTAAGCAGGCGCATGACCGCTTCGGTAGTCCGCTGGCGCAGCGTCTGGTTAGCGGAAAGAAAACGTCTCCGGTTAAAGATAGCCAACTGATTGAGCACCTCGATCATCACCGAGAAACCAATGGCAGCGTACAGATAGCCTTTCGGAATGACGAAGCCGAAACCTTCCGCCACCAGGCTAAAGCCAATCATCAACAGGAAGCTTAAGCAGAGAATAACGATCGTCGGATGACTGTTAACGAACTGGGTTAACGGCTTGCTGGCCATCAACATCAGGCTGATAGCGATAACCACGGCGGCCATCATGACCAGTAAATGGTCGACCATCCCAATGGCGGTAACCACCGAGTCGAGTGAGAAGATGGCGTCCAGTACCACAATTTGTGTCACCACCCCCCAGAACTTCGCACCTTTGCGTTGTGTGGGGTTATTGCTGTCTTTTCCTTCCAGCCGTTCGCTCAGCTCTATTGTGGCTTTGAACAACAGGAAGAAACCACCAAACAGCATGATTAAGTCGCGGGCGCTAAAGGTAAACGAGCGGAAGCTGAACAGCGGTTGAGTCAGAGTGACCAGCCAGGAGATAGAGGTCAGCAGCAGGAGACGCATCACCATCGCCAGCATCAGGCCAGTGATCCGCGCGCGGTCGCGATGGGCGGGAGGGAGCTTCTCGGCGAGGATAGCGATAAAGACCAGGTTATCGATACCCAACACCAGTTCGATAATCACCAGCGTGACGAGACCTACCCAGATTGACGGATCGGCAATCCATTCCATATGTATTAAAACCTGTACGACTGCGGTATGTGTTACCACGATCATGGATAAGATTAGTCTAAAATGCAATAACGACGCGGACATCGCTCTGCCGTGGGTGGATATATTTCCAGCGGATTAAGCGAACCGATAAGAATTATGTTCCGGAAAAGAACAGTGAAAAAATAACACCATGGCGGCGACCATGGAATAAGCTTTCCGATATCAGAACTTTATCCGCTGCGTTTCAGCGAGGGCGGCAAAAGGGCTTCCTCCCGCGGTTCGTCACGGCGAGCGCTGATGCGCAGAGCAGAAGCGAAGCGCGAAGCCCGCTCACAAAACCGGCATAATTCATATTATGAAGTGAGTGCAGAATAGGGCGGATCGCAGTTCACCGCCGCGGATTCAGGCTAATATGACGTCATATCCGGCTGTTTATACTGAAGTATATTGCCTGGCGAAATTTATTATCTATATATTCTTTTCGGGCATACGCGCGGCGGGTCCGGCGTCCAACAGGCCCCGATAGACGGGCATCTCAGCCACATCGTGCGGAGCAAAGGAACGAGCCGCTGAATAACCTGAACGAGAATAAGATTATTCTCAGTTTTAACTGTTGGTAAAAGGGAGTTGTGTGTATTCTTTTACGTGACAGTGAATTTAAGAATTTGGCGGGCAGATGCCCGGGCAGTATCCGTGTATTATCAGTTTCAATGGATTTGTGACATGTACAATTTTGCAAAACCGCGTGTTTTGCAACCAAACAGGTGAAGATGAATATGGCGAATTTGAAAGCGGTTATTCCGGTCGCAGGACTAGGCATGCATATGCTGCCGGCCACAAAGGCAATTCCAAAGGAGATGCTGCCGATCGTTGATAAGCCAATGATTCAGTACATCGTTGACGAAATCGTCGCCGCCGGGATCAAAGAGATTGTTCTGGTGACGCACTCCTCGAAGAACGCGGTGGAAAACCACTTCGACACCTCCTATGAGCTGGAAGCCCTGCTGGAACAGCGCGTGAAGCGCCAGCTACTGGCGGAAGTGCAGGCCATTTGCCCGCCGGGCGTGACCATCATGAACGTGCGTCAGGCGCAGCCGTTGGGCCTGGGACATTCCATCCTCTGCGCCCGCCCGGTAGTCGGCGACAACCCGTTTGTGGTGCTCCTGCCGGATATCATCCTTGACGGCGGCACCGCTGACCCGCTGCGCTATAACCTCGCCGCTATGATCGCCCGCTTTAACGAGACCGGCCGCAGCCAGGTGCTGGCGAAACGCATGCCGGGCGATCTCTCGGAATACTCCGTCATCCAGACCAAAGAGCCAATGGTGGCTGAAGGCCAGGTGGCGCGTATCGTTGAGTTTATTGAAAAACCGGACGAGCCGCAGACCCTGGACTCCGATCTGATGGCGGTGGGGCGCTATGTGCTGTCGGCGGATATCTGGGCCGAACTGGAACGTACCGAGCCGGGTGCCTGGGGCCGTATCCAGCTGACCGACGCCATTGCCGAACTGGCGAAGAAGCAGTCCGTTGACGCGATGCTGATGACTGGCGAAAGCTATGACTGCGGTAAGAAAATGGGCTATATGCAGGCCTTCGTCACCTACGGAATGCGTAACCTGAAAGAGGGCGCCAAATTCCGCGAAAGCATTAAAAAACTGCTGGCCTGAACGCCAGCCTGAGACCGAGCGACAGGATCTGAACATCCGTCCTGCCGCTCATAACGTTATGCAAAATTTATTCATAACGTAAATGTTATATCGATTGTAAAGAAATGTATGGCTTCGGAGACTTCTGGTAGTTTGTCTCTGGCATCTGTGGTGCAATAGTCGGAGTAGCGGCAATAATGCTTTATGAATAGTCACTTAGTGCGACAATTCCTAAAGTGCATGGAAAGCGGTCAACGTCAGCCAAAAATAAAACTTGACTGCGATCATGTTTCCGCTTTAAACATCTCACTTGCATGCATAAAAATGTGAAATGAATTGGCATGCGACCTGGTATAGACATTACGGATAATCCCTGAGCACGGCAGTGGACATTATCGAAGGATCACAGGTATATGAACTGGCAACTCATCTCATTTTTTGGCGATAGCACCGTTTTGCTGCCCAACTCAGCGGCGTTGTTTATTGTCCTGATGCTGTGTAAAACGTCGCGGTTGCTGGCGTGGCCGTGGAGTTTGCTGTTCGGTATCAATCGGTGCCATCGTCTGCGCCTCTAAACTGGCCTTTATGGGCTGGGGCCTGGGGATTCGCGAGTTGGACTACACCGGCTTTAGCAGCCATTCCGCGCTCTCTGCGGCCTTCTGGTCTATCTTCCTGTGGTTGCTCAGCGCCCGTTTCTCCTCCGGTCTGCGTAAAGCGGTCATTATTACCGGCTATGTTGTGGCCGCTGTGGTGGGTTATTCGCGGCTGGTCATTCATGCGCATTCTGTTTCGGAAGTGATTGCTAACCTGTTGCTTGGCGCCGCTGGCAGCGCTTTGTTTCTGCTGCTGCAAAACGTACCACTCATCCGGAAAGCGTGAATATCTCATGGGGCGGGGTTGCATGCCTGGTAATCGCCATTTGTTTTACAGGGGAAGTTAAGTTTTCGTCGGTTAATTAGACAAATAAGAAAATAATCCACTATATATCCGGTAATTGATAATTCATATTTATGAAATAATGAAGTGTTACTACATTGTTATTGAATATTTGCCTGGATATAGCCTTGATCAGACGTTTATTAAAAGCGCTGAGACGTTAGCTGATGTACATTCAATGAATATCTAGATGCAGGAAACTATTGGGAATAGTGGTTGACTATAATGCAATTATCTGATAATTAGATGGTACGCTATGGAAAAAGCCCTTTTTTACAGTAAGTTAGCTACATGCATGATGATGTAACAGTACCGGGAAAATTTCTGACCCTGGAAGTCAATGAATAATCTTAATTGATGACCCGCTTATTTTTTGTAAGTAGAACGATAGGCGGCATTAATTGATGGATATTTGGTAACAGCACTCCCAATTGTGACCGAAATCCCGTAAACTTAACGCCGCCAAAATCATGACCTGACCAATTATTCATCCACAGGTCGATGAATAATTAAGTCGTTCAGGTAGTCAGTGCGCTGGTAACTGCTAAGCCAGGGGCGGTAGCGTTGCTGAAGCCGCTTGCTGCTACACAGAGATTCTCTTCAACGGCTGTAAATATCGACCCGGTCAGGATGATCATCACCAATAGATATCTATCAATTTTCTACGGATATCCTCAGAAGTTGGCCAGGGGCGGCTGCTGATATCGCCTAGACATTAACTTTCCTGTCTCATTGATATCCTGTAGGGTAAAATTCGCCTACATTGTGAGCTGAGTGGATGTTATAAGGCTAACAAGCAGCTTAGGGTAAATGTACTTGCCTCGCCGGTGTTGCACAGCGAAGTCAGCTGGTGCCGCGAGCGCTTTCTATCTTGGTATTCCCCTCATTCTCATTGAGATACGACAGCGGGGCTGAAAATGGATCTTGTACAATGATAAAAATTGCGCGCATTGCCGTGACGTTGGGTTTGCTTTCCTCACTGGGACCCCAGGCTTACGCGGCCGGGTTAGTGTTAAATGACAACGACTTACGTAATGACTTGGCCTGGCTTTCCGATCGCGGGGTGATCCATCTGAGCCTGTCGACTTGGCCGTTGAGCCAGGAAGAGATCTCCCGGGCGCTAAAAAAGGCCAAACCATCCTATTCTTCTGAACAAGTGGTCTTGGCGCGTATTAACCAGCGACTGTCTGCCTTAAAAGCAGATTTCCGTGGCACCGGCTACACTTCGACCGACCAGCCGGGCACTCCGCAGGGGTTTGGTCAGACACAGCCAGCGGATAACTCGTTAGGCTTGGCGTTCAACAACAGCGGCGAGTGGTGGGATGTTCATCTGCAGGGCAACGTCGAAGGGGGGGAGCGGATCAGCAACGGATCGCGCTTCAATGTCAACGGTGCTTACGGTGCGGTGAAGTTCTGGAACCAGTGGCTCTCTTTTGGTCAGATACTACAGTGGTGGGGACCGGGCTATGAAGGTAGCCTGATCCGCGGGGATGCGATGCGAC
>JACXXQ010000638.1_pt1 | contig 16343 bp, 7 predicted proteins | sample 8621361 | NCBI WGS metagenome assembly JACXXQ01 (sample SAMN15503820, study PRJNA645414) | gut metagenome | isolation source: feces | host: Bos taurus | place: USA | collected 2016 | reverse complement strand
AACACCCTCATATACGCCGGCGACGAAGCCGTCATCGCAACGCTCGCGTCGTAGCCATCCCCACCCATAAGTTGCGGTGAAATAGGGACTGAATAGGCCTTCTAGCAGCCTAAGCAGTCCCTATTTCACCGCAAGTAATTAAGGGGATGGGTTGAAAAATATTTGAATTGACACCGAAATGAAAAAAGCCGGGAAAACGTCCCCGGCACTTGGAAGCCTTCTCTTTTGAGATGACCGACTTCTTTATATCACGAACGCTAGTTAGATGCCATTCATTGAGGGCTTTTTCTGGCGCGCCATCCCATCCACATGGCGCCATTTGAAAGCCGTCCGATCTCATGCTATAAAGAAATCGGTACCCTCCAAAAAGAGGGGCCTCCAAGAGCCGGGGTCTTACCCCCGGCATTTTTTATGCGAGTCAAGACTAAACAGTTCTCTAGAAACCACCGGCGCCCTTGCGTCAGCAATTTACGAGCCGCTCTACCCAACCTCTCGGCGGCTAAGGACTTTTCGCAGGTAGTTTGACGAACATATGTTTGCTTATTATAATTATACTTGAAAGCACCCCTTATCTCATGGTATAAAGAATATGGTTCCCTCCAAAAGAGGGGCCTCCAAGAGCCGGGGTCTTACCCCCGGCATTTTTTTTGAAAAAATGGAGGCCCACCATGAGCGAACTCTCCGTCTTTGTTGACGAATCTGGCGACCTCGGAGGCGTCTCCAACTACTACCTCGTCACCCTCGTTTTTCATGATCAAAACGATGCAATCGTTGAACGCATTGACCGCTACGAGCGCGCCCTGTCGCAGTCCTCGCTTCCCAATACGCCTTTTCATGCAGGACCCCTATTGAATGGAAACGGCGACTACAAAGATCTTCCCAAGGAGCAGCGAAGGCACATGTTGAGCGCATTTCGCGCGTTCATTCAGCATCTCCCCATACGCTACCTCTGCCTACAATACCGAATGAGCGAATTCACCGACAATCAAAACGGTCTTGCGGAAAGAATGAGGCGGGACCTCACGGTTGAGCTTTTCGACCATCTGGAATTCTTCCAACGATACGACACTGTTAAGATTTACTACGACAACGGTCAACCGATCGTAACAGAGGTCATCCATTCTGCGCTCGAGTACGTTCTAGCAAAGGACGTCATCGTATACCGAGAAGCCACGCCGCGAGCCTACCGGCTATTCCAAGTTGCTGACTACATCTGCACGATCGAGCTAACGGCTATCAAGTTTGACAGTAAGGAAGAAACCAAGACGGATCGGCTATTTTTTGGAACCCGAAGGACGTTCAAAAAGGGATTTCTCTTATATCTCAGGAAGAAACGGATGAACTGACCCGGAATCACCAGTCGTAAGACGCTCCGTAGTCATCGTCGACGGCAAAGTCTCGGAGGTCGAGGCCTTCGCATTCGGCTCGCGCTAGGAGCTCTTGGGGCGACTCATCCTCGATATCCGCTACGTCGAGCATGGCAGCCGGAAAGCCCGCACCCGCCGCACTCCCCGCGCGATCGAGCAGGCTCTCGCGCAATTGGTCTACATCAACGTCGATCTTCATGGTGCAACCTCCTATCGAGCCAAGCCCTTACTCACCAGCGCCAAGCACATCCACAGCAGAAACAAAAGCTGCCACCTGTTTATCGTCCATCTGCGTGGCCAGGCGCCCCACGGGCTCATCGTAGGCGAACTGCACCTTATCGATAAAGCAATCCCAAGCACGCTCATCCACGCGCACGGCGGCCTCGCAATACTGGCTGAGCTTTTTGAGTCCATACCAAAACGCATTCACATGGCGCGCGGGGTCCTCGTCCAGCACACCATCGTAGCGACGTCCGTTAAACTCACGCATGCGTGCCACGGCAACCTCGAGCGAGTCGCCGCCCTCGGCCGAAGCCTCATCCACCAGCTCGGGAATCGGAACCTCGCGCTGAACATTATGCCTGGTAGCACCGTCGTACTCGCCCACTAGCACGTCTTCGTCAAGCCGAGAATCGTAATCGAAATAGCTCAAGCCACTGCAAACCCCATGCGGCGAGCCCGTACCAAACGCACAGAACAACCCGCCGTCGGCAACAACGCGACGGTAGGTCTCAAACGACTTCTTAACCTGATCGAGCAGCTCGGAAAGCTCCCCGGCATCGCACGCCGTCTCGAACGCAACGCACGCAGACTCGGGCAACGATACCGGCTCCACCGTGCTCCCCGCAACGCGGGCGGCGCGCTCGGCCCGATACGCCTGCGCCGCCAAACGCGCTCGCTGCGCAGCGCCGCGCACGTTGGTAAGCTCACGCTCCAACGCCACGTCACCAGCTACATCAACAGCCAAATCGCCCGTAAACCCATCAGCGCGCTGCGGGCCAGTCGCACTCAGCTCAGATTCAAACGTCGCTGTGATCATGCCCGCAAGGTCCGTCGCATCGGCGGCACAGCGCATCTGCTCCAGCTGCGTACATAGCAGATCGGCATCCAAAGGCACGGCATCCACAACGCGCACGTCACTCAAACGCGCCGCGCCCTGCAACGCCAAAGCCCCCGCGGCATCGTACGCCGCGAGAACCCTGGCCGCAGTATTGGCCCGCAGCTTTACCTCGATAAACGCAAGTGTCTGCTCCAGGCGCGTCAGCAGCTCGGCCTTGTCCTCCATGCGCAAAAAGGCAGCATAGCGACGCTCCATCCGCAGCGGACCAACAATGCCCGTCTGCTTGCGAGCGCGTGCAAGCGCGGCGCTCTCAACACGGCGAACATACCCGTCAACAGCCCGCACGGCAGACTCGCGCGCAGCATGCTCGGCAGCCTCGACACCCCTAAGCACGTCCAGCAGCTCGCGGGAGCGCGCCTTGCGCGCCAACTCCCCGCGATCATACTGCTCAAGCGCAGCCTGGCGTTTGGCCACCGATTCAAAGCCAAACAGCTCGTCGAGCAGCTCACCAACAGAACGCTCGTCCGCCATGGCAGGCCTCCTCACGCACTACGCACCAACATGTTCGCGGGACACCCAGACACCGGACGCCCCGCACGCCCACACTCCTACAGATCCAGTGCCTTCTTCGCGGCGTCGACCGGGTCGCCATCCATGTAGAACACCGGGCTCAACCCCGAAATAATCTCGGACGAAACACTCTGCAAACCCGCAATAGCACTCAGCGGCAAAATCACACGCTTGGCACCGGCGTTTTTGGCCACGCGCATAATGTCCTCGAGCCCGCGGATCTCGTCCATAGAACCCGACATGCGCAAGATTCCCGGAATCGCCAGCGCGGGCATCACCGGGCGATTGCATGCCGCGGAGCACAGGCCCACAAACTCGGCGAGCGAAACTTCCTCGGACAGTCCCTTACTCTGCAGGTCGTTGTAGAACAACAGGTAATCCTTGGAGCCAATGTGCATCCCCGGCGCCACACGGTTCGCCAGGTTCACAAAGTTGTCGAACGCGGCCTCCAGCGTATCGCGCACCGGCTTGTTAAAGGCCACGCCCTCGTGCTTAAACTTGCACTCGCCGGCAACGGCCTTGTTCTCCAGCTTGTACACGGCAACCTCGCCGCCTTGCGACCTGCCCACGCCAAACACGTGACCGGACAGCAGCGGCCCGTCGGGAATCAGGGTGTCCTCGCTCTGCTCGGGCACGCGAACCACATGCACGTCCTGCGGGTTGTCGGCATCCATATAGCCCAGGTTGACGTCGATAAACTCGACGCCCGCCATAATCTTGAGCTGCTCCTTTACGCGGCGACGGCCCTCGATGGCGTAGTCCAGCAGCCAGCGTACGTCGTCCTTGTCCATGGCCTCGTCGGGGAACAGCAGCTTGGCAAGGCCGCTAAAGGTCTTGCGCACGGCGATTTCGTCACGCTTGTTAAAGTCGCTGTTAAAGCGGAAATACCGGTCGATATGGTGCGTAAAGTCCTTGCGACGCATCTCCTTGCAAAACTCCGACAGGCAGTCGGTGATCAGGCCATAATGCCCGGTCAGCAGGCTCGAGCGCATCTTGGGAATCTCCCAGCCCGGCAGGTAATAGTGGATACGGTCGAAAAAGGCCGAATCGTTGTTAAACTCCGGCGGAAACGGATCGAACAGGTGCGTGGTCTTAAGGACGTTTTGCACGGTGTCGTTGATGTTGCCCTCAAAGACCATGGAGGCATCGGCGTTAATCTGGTCGCGGCCGCGCGCATAGCTGCCGCTCGCCATGTAGTCCTTCATAATCTGCACGGCGTTGGTGTCCTTAAAGCGCATGCCGGCGACCTCGTCAAACGTCACGCAGTCCCAGTGGCCCACCAAGCCCACGCGGTCGGCGCGCATGGAGTTCATACGGCCGAACAGGTTGGCTGTGGTGGTCTGGCCGCCCGAAAGCAAGATGGCGTAGGGCGAGACCTCTTTGTAGATGTGACTCTTACCGGTGCCGCGGGGACCCAGCTCGCACAGGTTGTAGTTGCGCTCGATGAGCGGCACCATACGCTCGATAAAGTGCAGGCGCTCTTTCTCGGAAAGCTCGCTGGGTTCATAGCCAGCGGAACGCAGCAGCATGTTGAGCCACTCGTCGCGCGAGAAATACTGGCGCTCTTCGACCATGGCATCCAGGTCCAGGTTGGGCATCTGAATGGGCGTGAGCGACGCCACGCTAAACGGAGAGTCCTCGGGGCCGCGCTTTTTGCGCTTGGCCTTGGAGCGGCGCGGCGCATCGTCGCCAAAGACCTCCATACCAAACTCGTCTTCCTCATCCACGGGATGACGATACTCGATGCTCATAATGCACCAAATGCCACCCTGCAGAATCTTGGAATAGTCGCGCACGTACTCGGCCGGCATCACAAACGGCTCGATGGTCAGGTTGGCAAACGATGCCACGTAGATATCTTTGTACTCGTCGAGCTTGGCCGTCACCTTATCGATGATGGTAAAGCGGCCCAGTTCGCGAATCTTGGACTTAATGCGCTCGGACTCGTCGGGACGCACGTAGTTATCGGTGAGGATCCTGCGGATGCGATCCAGGCCCTCTGCCACAGCTTCCTCGTCATCGGTTGAGCAGTACATGCCCAGCAGATACTCAAGCACAAAGGTGGGCACGTTGGCGCCGCGCTTCATAAGGGCAGTCAGGTCCTTGCGCACGATCTTGCCAGCAAAGTGCTCGAGCAGCTTGCCGTCCAGCCCGTCCATGTCGTAGCCCTCATCCTCGGGAGCCTCGGCCACAGCTTGGTCATAGCCATCGGTCGAGGATTCGTCCTCGACGGGCACCGCAGCCTCAACGGGCGCGGCGGCAACCGGCTCCGGGGCAGGCGCAACAGCCTCAGCCGCCGGGGCCTCCACAGGCGCCGCAGCCGCCGCAGGCACGTCAACATAAATCGAGGGGACTTCCCACAGATCGTCGTCATTGCTATCAAACATAGGGCACACTCCTAAAAACCAAAATCAGCAACAGGTGCAAACGAAACAGCGATGGTGTACGTCTCGCGCCAAACGATCTTGCCCGTCTCGCGCTCGCGGCAGACCAGATAGTACGGACCCTTGGCCGAGAATCCATCCGCTGCATGCAACGCAAACTTGGCATGCACCACGCGCTCCTGCGAGTTAACAGAAGTCTTGTTAGCATGCGCCTTGACCGTATCGCTCACCTCGTTGCCACTTGCATCGGTCAACACCAGCTCGTACTCGCACGGCAAAACCTTGCCTTGGGCGGGTTCTTCCTGGATCAAGTTGACCGAGAAGAGCGAGTTGGTCACTCGGCGTCCCTCACTTAGTACACGCAGCGTCGCCGCGCGCGTGTCGACAAAGTCCTTGGAACCCGAGCGCGCACGCCAAAAACCGATAACGGGCACGCAAAGCTCCTGCAGGCTCATGCCGCCGTGGACGTAGTTGTTAGTGCCGCCGGGACGCTTGAAGTGCACATTCTCGCGCGGGGCAAACCCCTCAAAACCGGCGCCCAAACGTCCCATGTCAACATTAACAAACACCCCGCGTACCTCGTCCGAAAGCTCGCCCACGGCCTCGTTGGGCACCACCAGATGACGCTTGCCGCACATAACGGGAGCGTCAAGGACGGGAAGGTCTGGCTTGCCGAGCATCTGGCACTCGTTGAGCTCCCGACGCGTGTAGATAAAGCCGTGGTCCGCCGTTATAACAACACGTGCGCCCGGGGCGTCGGTGCACACACGGCGCGCCAACGTGGCAAGTTCCTCCACAGTGTCCGCGCAGGCATCGAAGACGTCATCCTGCGTAACGGCCTTCTCGCCCGTAGCATCGATCTTGTTGTGGTAGAGGTAGACGAGTCTTGAGTCCTTGAGCAGCGCCTTGCGCTCGGTTCCCGCCATGTTGAGGTATGCGCTCGAGCGTAAAGCGCGGGCCGTGGGCTCAACGTGGGCGAGCACGGCCTCGCGCTGCGGAGTCGTCGCAGTGGGCATGCCGTCAGCCAACACAAATGGGCCATCCGCTGCAAGCTCAAGCGCTTGGTGCGGCAGCAGCGCGGGCATACCCACCTCGGTAATGGAGGGAAAGACCGCCTGCATGCTAGAGACCTTGACGTTGCCGCCGCGCTCGCGCTCGAGCAACGCCGCAACGTCACGAGCCACCTCATAGCGCAGCGCGTCGCTCACAATAACGACCGTCGTTTTGGCAGAGCCCACAAAGGTGGGCAGCATATGCCAGTAGAACTCATCCTGCCGTGAGGGACCTTCGATGTAGCCGCAATCGGCCCACTCCCCCTGCGCAGCGGCCGCCCAACAGGCATTGGCGTCGGCCAAGAACCAGTTGCTGTAGAGATTCTCCGCCCAGTCCGCCACAGAGCGGGCAGGCTCCTCGAGCGCATCACACTCGACGGAGCGCGCCCGCAGATACGCGGTGCACATATGGCGATAGGCAGCGTCCATGGCATACCAATCGGACGTGTAGGCATCCCACACCTGCTGGGGTTGCGCCAGATGGAACCCGCCCGCGTGCGCCTGCCTAAACGCACACATATCGGCCACAGCGGCAAGCAGGTCAAAATAGCTCTCGACACGACGGTACCAGCTCAGGTCGCAACGGCGCGCAGCAAATGCGCGCGCATCCTCAACACGGTCCGCGCCCTGGGCAAACGAGCTGAACAGCTGCGAGAGCACGGCCTCGTTGACGCACGGGAACACGTCAAGCGAGGCCAGCGCATCGATTGGCAGAGTCTCGAACCGCGCAAAGAGCCCACGGGCATCCTCAACTAAGCGGCAAATCTCAAATAGGTCCTCGCTCGACGTCTGAGCATCGGCAGCCCGGTCCCACGTACGCACCGCCTCCAGGCAATAGGGGCCATAGGCGGGAGCCACATAGCTTTCGAGCCCCTTGAGCGCTCCCTCGGGAAGCGCAGTGGATGCCGCCGTGATGAGCACATGGGATGCTAGCGCAAGCAGCGAGTCACGCTCGTACAGCGGTCCATCAAACCCATAGCAGCGCAGCATAAAGGCAGAGAGAACATCGCGCACGCTGTACTTATCCACCAGCGCGGCCAGTGCCTCGGGGCCCTCGTGCAGCAGTGTGGTCATGCAGCCGCGCAGCACAAACGCGGGCCGAGCGTCGCCCGGCTCCTTGCCGCCAAAGATAACCGTAAGGATTCCAAGCTCGATATCGGATGCGCCCGAGGCACGCGGAACGCACGCGGCAAACTTAGCACAGCGGGTCTTGGCATCAAAGAACGTCTTGTGCTCGCGCAGACTCTCGCGCACGGCTTCGATATTCTCGATACCCAGCTGATCGGCCAAAAGCGAAAGATAGTCAGCCTGGAACCAATCGGCATACAGCTCAACATCGGCAAGCCAATCGCCCTCAAGCCTGCCACGCGGGGAACGGCGATACAGCAAGACATCGCTTGCAAGGTCATCGCGGTTGATAAGTTTTTTGACGGCAAACATGCGGCCCTCGCAGGCCTCAACAAACCGAACTGGGCGCTCAAAGTCACCGTGAGCGGGCATAACACCGCCATCGGCCCCCGCGCCGTCGAAACCCACGGCAGCCAATCGCTCAAACTCAGGAGAAAACTCGCCGTCCGCATCGTGCCAAACCACCACACGACGCGGCACGCATGAGGGCAACGGCTGCAAAAACCGCAGCTTGAGCTGTTCTTCTACATCGATCTTGGGCATGAATATCCTTACCGTATCTGCAGTTACTTAATCTTTGCCAGCACATCCTGAAACTTGGCGTAGTTGACCTTGACGCCGTCATCCAGGTCGATCTTAATCATCTGGTCTGCCAAGTGGTGCAGCTTCTCCTCGAAGGCAATAGTCTCTTTGAGCTGGTCGTTAAGCTTTTTGACGCGCTTGTCCAAGCGCACGCGCTCGCCGCGCTCGGCGGTGGCAAGGGAATCGTTGGCATAGCCGATCTGGGCACGGTAGCGCTCCTGCTGCCCATGCACATAGTCGGTGCGGATGCGAGCCAACAGGTCGGGCTGATAGCGATGCATGTAGACAAGGCACTTAAAGCCATTTTTCTTGCCGCTGTCAAACAACCAGTAGATGGGGCGCTTCTTATAGGTCTGGCAGTGGTCCTTAAAGAAGTCCTTCAAAAAGTAGGCGCGGATTACCTCGCGCGGGGTACCCTTGCCGCCGAGTGCCTCGGCAATAAAGGCCAGGTTCTGCTCGAGCGCCTCCTCGCCATACACGGTGCGCACAAAGTCGATAAAGTAGCGCACGATGTCGTCATCAAAGTACTCGTCATCGGTAATGGGCAGCACGTTATCGCTATCGGGCATAAAGGTCACATGGTCAGAGTTGGGCATCTTGGCCAGATAGTCATCGACTGTGGCGCCCTGATCGGCCAGGACCAGCCCGTCCACATCCAGCGAATAGCGGCCAAACATGCAGCCCACGGCATAGCTAATGAGCGAGGTGATCTCGTCGCGCTTGGTACGCACGTATTTGTTACCCTTATAGCTCTCGGGAATCTCGTCGGCGGTGTCGAAGATGCGCGCCACCGAGACGTACTTATCCTCGACCTCGATGGGCACCTCACCCTCCATGTTGTAGATCTTGGCAAAGATTCGGTTGAGCTCTTCCTCGTTACTGCGAAGCTGCTCGAAGCGAGCATTGACCTCGGCCTTGCGAGCCTCGTATTTATCGGCCAAAAGCGTTGCCATTGTGCTGCCTTCCGTTTCCATGGTCTTGCAATTAATCGGTCACCGTAAAGGAATCAGGCTCGGAGCTCAGCCCTATGCGCCGCGCGACACCCGCGTATCTCTTGCTCGAAAGCAGCTGATTCGTCTTAATTGCGCGATATGAAATCGCTCTCCTATCCAATGGAAGCTTTCAAATCGACTTCATGCCACACGTATCTGCCAAACACTCCCAATGCTGGACTAAACTCAAATGCGCATTCTCGAGATTCGCTCCTTTCCGAAATTACAAGGAGCAATCGAGATCCCCCCAATAGATCGCGAGCGTTCCCACAGCGACAAATCGCATGGTAATCTTGCGAACCGACTGTCTTCTCGGTAATCAAAAATGAAAGCGTTGCTAAACCAGACGGATCAAAATAAGGGGTACCATGAGCGGAAACGTTGCACATGTGCGGCTCCCCACACATTATTAAATCGAGCTGCAAAACCGCATCCGTTATCGCAAAGTCCTCTGACTTTTCCTGCTCAACGCACTTCAGCTCAATGCATATTTCTCTGGTCTCACCACGGAGAAAACGATCGACCGCCTGTAGGTCGTAATTTTGAGGTTCATAAATACAACAATCAGACATGGTTATTACCTTTCGAAACTACGGCGTCCTTGCGGAAGCAGCTTATCTTTGGATAATTTGATTTATTGCACTTCCGGCAATAATACCCACGGCATCGGCAGTCCACTTCAGTGCCGTAGGCGTCTCATTTATAGCCTTGTCATTCTGACCGCGGCCAATCAAAGCAAGGCCCTTTTTCGTTATTTGTAAGCCAACACCTTCTTGTGAAAACGCCAAATAATCGGCGTCTTTCAACGATTGAATGCACCCAGCGATATCAACTGCCGGAATACCCCAAGCAGAAACGTCGATTTCGGAAATACGCTCGTTTTCAAGCTCGATTATCTGCCACAGCAGCTCCCTTATGATGCATGCATCTATGGGACGCTTCGCATCACAGGGGATGATCCACCTGAACGGGAAGGAGGTTTCTTTTACCGCACCAGAAATCAAATCAGCTCTACACCAGGCAGAAACATCTCGTTTATCGGCATTCCACTTTTCAGCACACTCCGCTGTAGTTCGTTTCGTCTCTTCGACAAGTTTGTAGGATTTAGCCACAATGCTCACCTACAACAGCGGATGACGTTTGAAATCCCAAGAGGTTTCAAACGAGTCCCAATCTATCTTCGAAATATCTGACGATTCGGCAACGATTCCACTCACTTTGCTCACCGATTTCGGGTCGCCTTCAACATAGGGGACCGAAGCTATATCAGACACCTGCATATTCATCGTTGGATTCTGCGCCGAAAGACACAGAGCAGAAAGAGAGCTGTTCAACAGGCCCAATATATAATTGAATTGTGGCTCCTTCGGAAAACAACAATGTGCCGCAATGTCATAAAAAGAATCTTCAGGAGCAGACCTGAAGCCAGGTCTTCCCGACGTCAGCATTGTGCATGTAATCTTAGGCTTTCGCAGCATTTCGAGCGGTAAAACGCGGGCATGAGGTTGCTCGAGGATGTAATTCGGATCATTGTTGTAGAAAAGCAAATACTCTAGATTGCCGTTCCATTTTCGATATTTACCTCCCTTAAGGTATTTAATCCACTTATGGTTCGAATCGTTTTGAGTCGGTGACCAATCTGTTTCCCACCACAAACGAAGAAACTTTTCGTTATTCGAAGTTTGCATCCCAACTTTAGGATGGGCCGCCTCGTCAATAAATCGTCCGGAGGAATAAGCCTCCAATAGCCCATCCCCCAACCAGTAGGCTATGGGGGTGCCGGGGATTTGTTTGAAGGTGTCGGCGTCGCGACGGTAGAACCAACCACAGTCGGGGTTTTGGATGGCCTCCAGCGCCTTGGGAGCCTGAACCGCGGGACCAGTAAAATCGGCAAGACGAACGTATCCGCCCTTATAGCCATCGATATGCGAATTGTGATAGGTAAATGTGCAGATAGGCACGGTTGCCCCTGCAAAGCCAGAATACTCGAGCTGAATGAGCGTGGTTAGGGTCTTATCATCGATAAGCCTATTTCGAAGCTTCTCGTAGCTACCGATAAACATCCAAACAAACGGAGTCATCATTCCGATTTCGCCGTGCTCGCCGGCAAAGTCCATAATACGCACGATGAACGAAGAGAACAGGTCACTCTTCACGTCGGGGTAGTTCTTCTTGACCCACTTGCTCATAAAGGGGTTAAAGCTGCTGCTGCCCATATACGGAGGATTCGCCACGACGCAGGTAAAACGACGGGACAGTTTCTCGCAGATGACGGCAACGCTTTCGAGCTTAGTTTTGGTCGCAGAAGCAAAAAGATCGTCGGAACAGCTCGCGGCGGCGGCCTTAAGCTCGTCAATCTCGTCCTCTGAAGGATTAAGAAGCGAGCCGATCTCGCCCAAATGGCTCAGTTCCTCGGCGAGCTTCTTGTTACCCGGCAGCTCATCCTCTCCCAGTGGAATGCTCGTGAGCACGATAACATCGGCGCGAACACCACGCCTAAAGAAGCGACGGTCGTGCTCGCGAGCGCACATGGCAAGCGCCAGCTCGGCGATCTGAGCCGCACGGGGATCGATCTCCATGCCAGCGAGGTTTTTGGTCAGGATGAGCTCCGGGATCTCGCGCTCGCGGTAGCCGCGCTCCTCGTACATGGCAAAGAGCAGCTCAAACGCATAAACCAGGATATGGCCCGAACCGCACGCTGGGTCGCAGAGCGAAATCTCCTCGGGACTCGAGATGCGGATGAAGTCCTCGTGCTCAGCATCGGGCTCGATGTAATATTTCATGTGCTCGCGTAGCGAACTCCCCGGGTTGTTGAGCATCCACAGACGGCCGAGTGAGTTCTCGACCATATAGCGCACGATCCACTCGGGGGTGAAGAGCTGCGTGGCGGGCGCGATGTCCTCCGCCGCTGCCTTGCGCTTGGACTTGAAGAACTCGTCTTTAACGTCAGCGTTGTAGTACTGATACATCCAACCCAGAACGGTCACGCCCTCGCGCCAGTCCTCGTCAGCGAGGACGGCGTTGAGCTTGCCCACCACGCCGTCGGACATCATGAGGCCCTGGGGCAACAGCAGCTCCATGGCTCCGCCCACGCGTTCAAAGACACCCGGCAGGCAATCGGCAAGCTCCTCGCACTGAGCAACAAACAGGTAGCGCCACAACGGTTCATCCAAGCCCGCCATCTTGAGCTCGGCTATGCGATCGGTATCGACCGTCGTTATTTCCACGTCCAGTGCGTTCTCCACGGCCTCGCTGCCATGGCTGCCGTCCGCACGACTTAGCATGCGCATACGGCTGGGAAGCCATCCGCGTGCATCCATGAAGCGAATGGCCACGATGCGGTTGAACCAGGTGTAGGCAGCACGGTCGCGCAGTGCCTCGTGACCCACCTCTGCCTGCATGCGCAGCAGTTCGTCGCGTTGCTCAATCTCAGCCGGACTTAGGGGCAGGCCGTTGACGGCCTCGGACCCAGCGGGCGCAGGTGCAGGTTCGGTGATGCCGTAGCGCACCATCTGCGCCTCCACGCCTTTGATGAGCTCCGTGCGGGCCCAAGTGCAGAAGCTCTTAAGAGCAGAATCGTTCATGGTTGATGAGCCTTTCTAAACGCCATAAGCCACCGGTGCGCGCTTTGGTGCCAGTGGCTCTGCGGGCTAGTTGATACGAATCTCGTCGTTTGCAGCGAGTGCTTGCATAAGGCGGGAGCGCAGGTCGTCCACGTAGCGCTCCACGTCCTCTGCGGACAAGAGACGACTCGGCTTGGCCAGATCGGCGCGGCGCACAGTCTTGATCTTGCGCTGGGGCACGGGTGCAGGCGTGGGCGCTGACGACGCAACGGCCTTGTTGGAGATCTTCTTGACCACCTCACCCGTACTCGTGACCTCGGTGGTGCGGCGCTCGTTGTCCATACGGATGCGGGCCGCATCCACAGCGTCGTACATCCCGTTGGTTGCTGCGCTGAGCCAGTTGGCCCAGTTAGTCGCGGCAACACTCAGCTCGTTGAGGCTTTGAGCGCTGTGGGCACGGTTTTTGAACGACTCGTATTTGGCGCCGGCGTCTGCTATGGCATCCTTGGCTTGATTGACAAAGCCCTTTTGACTCTCAGCCTGTGCCTGCAGGTCTTGCAGATCGCTCTCGATTCGGCACAAAAACTCATTGCGGCGGATGCCCAGCAGCTTTTTCATGTCGTCCTCGACGGGATCCATAAGCGGCTGCAGGTCTTTAATGCGGCCGTAGGGCTTGGGATCCTTGAGAACCTCACGCACCTTTGCCACATTCTCAACCGCGCTGGGAATGTCATCGGAGGCATACTCGATACCCTCGGTGCGGCTCAAGAAATCCTTGGCGTGGTCAAACGCTGTTCGTTGGTTGGACTCGAAAAACTCAACCACCTTGTCAAAGTCTTCCTTGGCATCGAGCAAGCGCTCCTCATGCTTGGTGAACGTGGTCAAGAACGCCTCGGACTCGTTCTGGTCCTTAAGGACGTCGACGACCTCAGAGCGCATCTTATCGCACTCACTCTCGCCAGGATACGGATAGAGCGGTTTGATGCCCGTATAGAAGCCGTGCGCCATATCGAGGCAGGCTTGACGAAGGCTCTCAAGGCGCTCTTTAAGCTCGGCCAAGAGCTTATCCTCATCGGAGGGCACGGTATCAAGGTCAAACAGGTCACGCATAAGATCGCCCGTATCGCGCAGCAAACGGTCACTCATACGCACGCGTAGACGCACCTGCACCTTATCGGCATCCTTGCGCAAGAACGCCACCATTCGATTGTCGTTGGCTTGGATCGTCTGACCGCCAAACAGCACTTGCGCGCGTTGCTCAACCACAAGCTGCGCCACCACATTTGCGATATTGACCTCGCGCCAGCCATAGGGCTTTTGCTGGTACTTGCGCTGAATATCACCCATAGCGGTATCCAAATGACGCTGATGCTGCACTCTGAGGTAATCCTCGACATCCTTGAGGGCACGCGCATTCCCAGCGTCCATGCCATCAAGCCCAGCTTGAATATTGCCCGCCAGCGTGGAGCGGATATCGGAATCGCCCTCGACCGGCGCGCCGATATAGCCAGCCTTACCAAAGATTACGTCGCACAACTGCGCGAGCACCTGGTCGAAGACCTGCGCAGGCTTGGTGGCACGGACCTCAACCATGCGCCCGTTGACGGCGCATCGTGCATGAAGCACCGCCTCGGTCAAAAGGGTGTCAGCCTCTTTCTCGTTAGAGTCCTTCTCACGCATTTTGGCCTCGACAATCTGGCGGGTGCTCGGCGGTAACTCCTGCAGGTTGCGCGTCTGGGCGTACATGCAAATCTTGGCGGCGTTGACGAGTGGGGTCCAATAATCCACCTCGTCGCTCAAGGCCACGATGGCTTTATCCACAGATTTCAATGCTAACTCGGCATCGTCGGCGCAGCCCAAGTCACTGGCCATGGTCACCACGGAAAGTTCCATACCGCCCATGCTGGATCCATGAATCGAGCCATCCACGTAGCGGTCAAAGGGGAAGTCGTTGGCCTCGCGGGTGAGCTTGCGCGCAGTGTAGATGCTCTCGAACAGGCGCTTCTTGATAGACTCGATCACCTTTGCGTTGTCGATCGGGGTTTGCGCGATCTCCTGTGCAATTTCCTGCTCCTCATCGGTAAGGAAGCTGTAGGTATCACCCTGGCGCGCAACGTAGTTCTCGTGCTCCAAGCGGGCGAGGGATTCCTTGACGCGGTCCTTAAGGGCGCGCTTGTCCACGTCAAGGCTATCAATCATGAAGATGGAGATGTTCTCGACCGAGGCCTTAACGTAGCCGATGTAGCGGATCAAGTACAGGAGCTTAAGCACCCGAACATCGTAGCTCTCAAGACCTTCTGCGTTTTCAGCTGCGCGCTCCGCGCAGACGACGACCTGAATGATGCCGTGCTCCAGGTCTTTAGAGATTGTGTCGAAGAAGCGCCAGAAGGGCACGAGAGCGCCGGTCTGCTCATGCTGGATAGCCTGAGCACTCTCCTGGAAAGCGCTCAGCATGGAGCGCTCGCCCGTGGACATGTGTTTGGCCTTGACACCGTGCTTGCGTACCTCGGTCATGACGTCGGGCAGCAGCTTGAACTGATAGCCTACAAACGGGTAGCTGGCGACAAACTCCTTGGCGTTGGCATAGCCCGCAAGATCGGCGCGCGAGCCTTCAAATGTGAAGTTGTTTTTGAGGACGGCGGAGTCCTGCTTATAGAGTTGGGCAAGCGCATCGGCCGCCGGTGCGGTCTTCTCCAAAATACGGCGCTGAATGACCTCGTCAGCGCTGGAGCTGGAAAGCGAAAGGCGAGTATCAAATCGACCCAAGATCTTAGAGAACATGCTCGTATCCAGCCCGCCCGGTAAACCGAGATTGTAGATGTCTTCTTGACTCGAAACCATCACCCAAACACGGCCACCACAAACTGATCCGAGTTCCTCGACTACCGTCTGGAGACTCAACAGACGATCCGAATTGCCGCCGTTAGCAATAAACTGGCCAACCTCATCAACCATGAAGACCAAGCGAAAATCGCCACCATTGGCAGCCGCCTGAGCGTCAATGTACTCCTTAACCTTTTGAGCAAATTCATCAGGCTGAAGAAGCTCGTCATCAGGAGCAGAGACCCATGCACTAATTTCATCGTCGCTCATGCCCAGAACAGATTTAAGAAGCTTACGAAAAGCCTTGTTATACCTATAGGTCTTGCGATTTTCGAGCCATGTTTTTCCTGTTAGACGCTCAAATTCGTCGCGAAACTCTTGAGTTTTACCTATCTCATCGATGTACTCCTCAAGCTGAGCAAGCTTGGGCTTAACGCCGTAAAACCCTCGCGCCTCATAAAACACGCGCTGGAATCCATAGAGAACAGCAACAGATGCCTTATCGCCCTTCCACGACCCCGCCTTGGTGTCGATATTGAACAGTAAGGTTTGCGTAGGAACGGAACAGGCGTGCTCCATGGAAGCAAACACCAACGGATCGGCAATCTTGCCATCAAAAAAAGAGATAGCGCGCTTCCCATCAACATTGAGATTCCCAAGCAAATAGCTCAAGATTTTAAGAAAGTGTGACTTACCGGACCCATAAAAACCACTGACCCATACGCCCATTTTGTTGGTAGGGTTATACAGAGAATCGCCGTAGGCTTTAAATAAGGCTCTGTTAGACCAGGATTGACATACATGTGTCCCCACGGTGCCATA
>JACXXQ010000631.1_pt1 | contig 16506 bp, 19 predicted proteins | sample 8621361 | NCBI WGS metagenome assembly JACXXQ01 (sample SAMN15503820, study PRJNA645414) | gut metagenome | isolation source: feces | host: Bos taurus | place: USA | collected 2016 | reverse complement strand
TGCCAGCCGAAAAATTTTATATTTTTTCACTGTCCTCTTGACGGGGTGCGGTTCATTTCCGGGCCGCCTTTTTCGTTTCTCCCCACCAGAAACAAACAGAAAAAGCCCCGGCAAAACCCGCCGGGGCTTTTTCTGTTTTGTGTGTATATGCAAAGAAAACGAAAAGGTTCAGTTGTTGACCAGCTGGCCGCTCACGATGTAGACCACCCACTCCGCCAGGTTGGTGGAATGGTCGCTCATGCGCTCCAGATACTTGGCGATCATCAGCTGATCCACCCGCTGGCGCACCTCCTCCGGGTGCTTCTGCATCCGGTCGCACAGCTCCTCGCACACCTGCAGGAAGTAGTCGTCCTGCAGATCGTCCTGGCCGATCACGGCGCGGGCCTTGTCCTCGCTGAGTTCCACAAAGGCGGTCACGGTCTCCTTGACCATGGTCTTCATCAGGCAGAACATCTTCTCCATGGGGGCGGGCAGTTCCACGGCAGGCTTGGCCGCCAGCTGCACGATGTATTCGGAAATATCGCTGCAGTGGTCGGCAATGCGCTCCAGATCCGAGATCATGCGCATGATGGAGGCAATGCGCCGCCAGTCACCGGCCACCGGGGTCTGGGTGAGCACCAGCTCCAGGCAGGCTTTCTCGATGTTGCGTTCCATCTGGTCGATGGCTTCGTCGCCGTCGATGATGGCCTGGGCGGTTTTCACGTCCAGCTTCTGCAGGGCCTTCCAGGTCTGGTCGATGGAAGTCTCGATGGTCAGGCCCATCTGCTTCACCGCGTCGTACAGCGCCTGCAGGTCGTTGTTGTAGTTGATGCGTGTCATCATAATATTCAGATTCCTCCCTTAGCCGAACCGACCGGTGATGTATTCTTCCGTCTTGGGGTTCTTGGGGTTGGCAAACAGATCCCTGGTGGGGCCGTACTCGATCAGAGAGCCCAGCAGGAAGAAGGCGGTCTGGTCAGAAATACGGGCAGCCTGCTGCATGTTGTGGGTCACGATGACCACCGTGTAATCCTTTTTCAGCTCGTCCATCAGATCCTCGATGCGCAGGGTGCTGCCCGGGTCCAGAGCACTGGTGGGCTCATCCATCAGCAGCACGTCCGGCTGCACCGCCAGCGCGCGGGCGATGCACAGGCGCTGCTGCTGGCCGCCGGAAAGGCCCAGCGCACTCTTCTTCAGCCGGTCCTTCACCTCGTCCCAGATGGCGGCGCCGCGCAGGCTCTTCTCCACCAGCTCGTCCAGCTCCTTCTTGCTGTGGTTGCCGTGCAGGCGGGGGCCGTAGGCCACGTTGTCGTAGATGCTCATGGGGAACGGATTGGGCTTCTGGAACACCATACCGATGCGGCGGCGCAGGTCGGTCACGTCCACGTCCTTATCCAGAATATTCTTGCCGTGGAACAGAGCCTCGCCGGTGATGCGCACATTGGGAACCAGATCGTTCATCCGGTTCAGGGTCTTTAGGAAGGTGGACTTGCCGCAGCCGGAGGGACCGATCAGGGCGGTGATCTTCTTTTCAGGGATGGCGATGTCGATGCCCTTCAGCGCCTCGGTCTCGCCGTAATAAAGATGCAGGTCCTTTGCCTGCAGGATCGCGTTTTCGCTCATGTTGGCTGCTCCTTTACTTCTTCTGCTTCATTTTGACCTGTACCAGACGGGTGGCCATGTTGATCAGGAATACCAGAATCAGCAGAATGGCCGCGATGGCAAAGGCCACCTCGAATTCACCGCGCTCGGCGGCGTACATGTACAGCGCGACGGACAGGGTACCGCCGCCCCGGGTGTAGGCTTCAAAAATGTTGGAGGCGATGATGGTGGCGCTGCCCGCGGTGAACAGCAGGGCGGCGCTTTCGCCCACGATGCGGCCCACTGCCAGAATGCAGCCGGTGATGATGCCGCTGATGGAGGAGGGCAGCACGATGGTGCGGATCATGTACCACCGGGTGGCGCCCAGACCCAGCGCGCCCTCCCGGTACCCGGCGGGCACAGTTTTCAGGCTTTCCTGGGTGGTGCGGATGATGGTGGGCAGGATCATGATCACCAGCGTCAGGCTGCCGGACAAAAGGCTGGAGCCAAAGCCCAGCATCTGCACGAACACCAGCATGCCCACCAGACCGTAGATGATGCTGGGGATGCCCGCCAGCGTCTCGGTGGTGAACTCCACCACCTTGATGAAGGTCTTGCTGGTGGCGTACTCGGTCAGGTAGACCGCCGCGCCCACGCCCAGAGGCAGAGCGATGATCAGGGTCAGCAGAATGATGTACAGGGTATTGAGCAGGTTCGGCAGGATGCCGATGGTGTCCTTGATAACACTGGGTTTGGTGGAGAGCAGCTGCCAGGTGATGTTGGGGATACCCCGCACGAAGATGTAGCCCAGCAGAGCCACCAGAACGGCCACGGTCAGGAAGGCGCTGCCGTAAACCAGCACCTTCAGCACGGTCGCCTTTGCCTTGCGTTTTGCGGAATGGCTCACTGTTTCTCCCCCCGTTTCAAAAAGGTATTGAGCAGCCAGTTGATCAGCATGATGAACACGAACAGAACCAGGCCGATGCTGAACAGGGCCTGCTTCTGCAGGCTGCCGTCTGCGGCATAGCTCATCTCGCTGGCCACGGCGGTGGTCAGGAAACGCACGCTCTTAAACAGGCCGGGCATGTTGGCCACGTTGCCGGCCACCATCATCACGGCCATGGCCTCGCCCACGGCGCGGCCGGCGCCCAGCACGATGCCGGCCACAATGCCGCTGCGGGCGGCGGGCACGCTCACCTTGAACACGGTTTCGATCCAGGTGGCGCCCAGGCCCAGGCTGGCCTCCTCATACTCCGGCGGAACGGCCCGCAGGGCGGTCTCGCTCACCGAGATGATGTTGGGCAGAACCATGATGGCCAGCACCAGAATGGCGCTGAGCAGGCAGCTGCCGCTCTTCAGATCAAAGGTTTTCATCACAGTGGGCACCAGCACGATCATACCGATCAGGCCGTAAACCACGCTGGGGATGCCGGCCAGCAGCTCCACCGCGGGCCGCACCAGAGCGGCCAGCTTCGGGGGGGCCAGCTTTGCCAGGAACACGGCGGTGAGCACGCCCACCGGCACGCCGATGATCAGCGCGCCCAGCATGCCCCACACGCTGGTCAGGATAAAGGGCAGGATGCCGAACTGAGGCTCGGCAGCGGTGGATTTCCAGACGGTACCCAGCAGAAAGTCCACAGGGCCGATCTTGATGATGGCGGGCAGGCCGGCCCACACCATGTAGATGGTGATCAGGGCCACCGCCGCGATGGAGACCATTCCGCAGATGAAGAACACTGCGTTCATGATCCGCTCGATGCTCTGTTTCAGTTTCATAGCGCTTTTCCTCTTCGTTACTCGCTTTGCACACACTGCGGTTTTTTGCCGCAAAAAAGCCGCCGGAACCTGCGTAGATACGTATTTTCCGGCGGCGATGCCTAACAAACTTGCTTCATTTCGCCGGCATGCCGACCTTTTGGGGTGTCAGGCGAAGGCATATAGCCTTCTTGTTAAACCATGGGTACCGCGCCGGCGGCAGCGATCAGCTCAGCAGCGTCCTCGCTCAGGGCGAAGTCGTAGAAAGCCTGGGCCTGAGCGCTCAGCTCCTCGCCGTCCTTGGTCACGAACACGAAGGGGCGCTGGATCTTGTAGCTGCCGTCCTTCACGGTCTCTTCGCTGGCGGTAACGCCGTCCACGGTGACCATCTTCACGGTATCGTCAACGCTGGCCAGAGAAACGTAGCCGAAGGCGTTGGTGTTGGCGGCCACACCGGCCAGAACGGCGCCGGTGCTGGTCAGCTCCTGCTCGTAAGCGCACTTGTCTTCCACGCCAACGATGCTCTCGAAGCCGTCGCGGGTGCCGCTGCCGGCCTCACGGCCGATCAGAACAACGGGGGCATCGGGGCCGCCCACTTCGCTCCAGTTGGTGATCTCGCCGGTAGCCAGCTTTGCAATCTGCTCCAGGCTCAGGTCTTCAACGGTGTTCTCGGTGTTCACCACGATGGCGATGCCGTCCAGCGCGAAGGTGGTCTCCTTCAGGCCCTGGGCCTTCTCCTCGTCCTTCAGCGCACGGCTGGACAGGCCGATGTCCAGGGTGCCGTCGGCAGCACCGGTCACGCCGGCGCCGCTGCCGGTGGGATCATAAGTAACGTCCACGCTGGGGTTGGCTTCCATGAAGGCCTCGCCCAGAGCGCCGATCACCTTCTCCACGCTGGTGGAACCGCCGGTGGCTACCGCGCCGCTCAGGTCGGCGGTGGTCTCTTCGGCAGTGCTGGCGGTGGTGCTGGTGGCAGCGGTGCTGTCGGTGGTGCTGGTGGTAGCGGTGCTCTCAGAGCCGCCGCAGGCTACCAGACCGGCAGCCATAACACATGCAATAGCCATTGCCATAAAACGCTTCATTTTCATTTTTCTCTTACTCCCTCTTCTTCTCAATTCATTCCAATGAATCTCATCCGGTCTCCCCGCTCCTGTAAGCGGATTTTCGGTCTCGTTTGCGCTTCGCTTTCCCGCGAAACTGGTATCATTATACCGCCCGCTTTGCAAAATCCGCCCGCATGGTTCGGTTAGGCTTTTGTTAAACCGCCCAATTTTTTGTAAAGAAATTTTACGAAACCACCAATCCACGCCCTTTCCATCCGGGGGAATGTTAAGTTTATGTTTGTGAGGAATTCCACCACCCCGCAGCCCGGTATTCCGGCCAAAACCGGCGGCTTTCCTTATTTATATAGGCAGCCGGCGGATTCGCTCTGCTAAATCACCCTTTTAAAGCAAAAAAGCCTTGACGGAAGTGCCAAACAGGTTCTATAATGGTCACATTATAAAAGCCAATCACAGGCGGCGGCGCATATCCACCGGCCGCAAAAGGGAGGACCTGTTTCATGTTGGAGATCAAAGTAACCAAAACCACCACCCCCAAGGAAAAGCCCGATCAGAACAATCTGGGCTTCGGCACCCATTACACCGACCACATGTTCCGCATGGACTACACCGAGGGCCAGGGCTGGCATTCGCCCCGCATCGAGCCCTACCAGCCTATTTCGCTGGATCCTGCCGCCATGGTGTTCCACTACGCGCAGGAGAGCTTTGAAGGCATGAAGGCCTACCGCACCGCCGAGGGCCAGGTGCAGCTGTTCCGCCCGGAAAAGAACGCCGAGCGCCTGCAGAGCACCCACGAGCGTCTGTGCATCCCCACCATTCCGGTGGAGGACTTTGTGCAGGCCGTGAAGGCTCTGGTGGATGTGGACCGTGACTGGGTGCCCAGCGCCCCCGGCACCAGCCTGTATCTGCGGCCCTTCACCATCGCCACCGAGCCCCATCTGGGTGTAAAGCCCAGCGCCACCTATGAATTCATCGTCATCGCCTCCCCCTCCGGCGCCTACTACGCCGAGGGTCTGGATCCGGTGAAGATCTATGTGGAGGACGAGTATGTGCGCGCCACCCCCGGCGGCACCGGCTTCATCAAGTGCGGCGGCAACTACGCGGCCAGCCTGGCAGGCCAGATGAAGGCCCACGAGCTGGGCTACAGCCAGGTTCTGTGGCTGGACGGCGTGGAGCGCAAGTATGTGGAGGAAGTGGGCAGCATGAACTGCTTCTTCAAGATCGACGGCGTGATCCGCACCGCCCCCACCGTTGGCACCGTGCTGCCCGGCATCACCCGCATGAGCTGCATCGAGCTGCTGCGTGACTGGGGCTACACTGTGGACTGCGACAGCCGCCTGTCCATTCAGGAGGTCATGGAGGCCGCCCATGCCGGCAAGCTGGAAGAGGTGTTCGGCACCGGCACCGCCGCGGTGGTCAGCCCGGTGGGCAAGCTGTACTACGAGGGCGACGAGGTAACCGTGAACGACGGCAACATCGGTCAGGTGACTCAGCGCCTGTACGACACCCTCACCGGCATCCAGTGGGGTGTTCTGCCCGATGAAAAGGGCTGGATCGTGAAGGTCTGATCACTTTTCAACACAAAAGAAAAACAGCCGTGGGAAACAGTGTTTTCCACGGCTGTTTTTTTACTGCATCCAGTCTGTGATGGCCTTTGCGGTGATGTCCCACTGCTGTTCCGGGGTGATGGATGCTTCCCCATCCCCCTTCTGGGGGCCATAGCTGCCAAAGCCCGCATGGTTGCCGCCCTCGATCACCTGTTCATCGGCGTTCGGCACGTTGGCAAGGCAGCTGCTGTACTTTTCCCGGTTCAGCACGCCGTCCTCGCTGCCATACAGCAGCAGCACCGCCAGTGCGCCCAGCAGAATCCGACTGCCGGTCAATCGTTTTTTCTTCATTCCATTTCCTCCCGTTTTTCGCTGGATTGGTCTGGTTTTTATTCTTCAGTACAGCACAGGCAGGCCGAAGGGTTCCAACCCGGCCCCTGCCGCGCAAAAAAGGCATCGGAAAGATTCCGATGCCTTTGGCGCCTTTTGCCGGCTTCAGCCCTGCCGGAAGCGGGCCAGAAATTCCGCGGTGCGCTCGCTTTTGGGGTTCTCGAACAGCTGGTGTGGATCGCCCTCCTCGCAGATCACGCCGTCGGCCATGAACACCACATGGTTGCTCACGTCCCGGGCGAAGGCCATCTCGTGGGTGACCACGATCATGGTCATGCCCTCGGCAGCCAGCTTCTGCATCACGTTCAGCACCTCGCCCACCATCTCCGGGTCAAGGGCGCTGGTGGGCTCGTCGAAGAGCAGCAGCTCCGGCTCCATGGCCAGCGCCCGGGCAATGGCCACACGCTGCTGCTGGCCGCCGGAAAGCTGGCTGGGCTTTGCGTTCACATACTCGGCCATGCCCACCTTTTCCAGATAGAACAGTGCCTTCTTCTCCGCCTCGTCCCTGCTGCGCTTCAGGGCCTTGCGCTGGCCCAGCATGCAGTTTTCCAGCACGGTCAGGTTGGAGAACAGGTTGAAGGACTGGAACACCATACCCACCTTGGTGCGGTAGGCGGGAATGTTGCCGTTTTCGCTGATGTTCTGCCCGTGGAACAGAATCTCACCGCCGGAGGGCGTCTCCAGCAGGTTCAAACAGCGCAGAAGGGTGGACTTGCCGCTGCCGGAGGGGCCGATGATGGTGGTCACATCGCCCTTGCAGACGGTGAAATTGATGTCCCGCAGAATTTCCCGCGGGCCGAAGGATTTATTCAGGTGGCGCACCTCTACGATGGCGCCGTTCTGGGTGGTATTCATCTTGCTCGTCCCCCTTTTTTCACAGATCCAGATTGCCGGTGCGCGGCTTGCCGTGCTCCACATAGGGAGGGGCGTTCAGGCCGCCGGTCTGCTTCACCAGCTCGTAGCTGGATTCGCCGTCCATCCGCTTTTCCACCCGGCGCAGAATGGCCGAGCAGACCAGAGTCATCACCAGATAGATGGCCATCTCGATCACCGCCGAGGGGAAGTAGGCATAGGTGGCGCCCACCACGCCCTTGTGGATGCTGAACAGCTCGGCCACGCCGATGATGAACAGCACGGAAGTATCCTTGATGTTGATGATCAGGTTGTTGCCGATCTGGGGCATGATGTTGCGCAGCGCCTGGGGCAGGATAATGCTGGTCATGGTCTGCACATGAGTCAGGCCAATGGCCTTGGCGCCCTCGGTCTGGCCCACCGGGATGGACAGAATGCCGCCGCGCACCGATTCCGCCATGTAAGCGCCGGTGTTCACCGATACAATCACCAGCGCGGCAGTCCACATGTCCAGATTCCAGCCGAACAGGAAGGCCGCGCCGTAGAAGATGAGCACTGCCTGCAGAATCATGGGGGTGCCGCGGAATACCTCCACATACACCCGCAGCACGGCGCGGGCCGCGCCCAGCAGAATCTTCTTGCCCATGCCGTCCCGCTTTTCCACCGGGATGGTCTGCACGATGCCGCAGGCAAGGCCGATCACGCAGCCGATGGCGGTGCAGATCACCGCGATCACCACGGTGATGCCCGCGCCCTTCAGGTAGCTGGTGCCGTAGTTCTTCAGCAGATAGCCGATCTGGGCGAAGAAGCCTTCGGGCAGGCCGTTGCTCAGCGGCTGGATGGAAATGGCCTCGTCCATCATGGCATTGTAGTCGTCCTCGGTCATGGTGGCCAGCACGCCGTTGATGGCGTCCTTCAGTTCGGTGTTGCCCTTCTGCACCGAGATGCCGATGTTCACATCCTCGCTGGAGACCACGAAGTTGTCCTCGCTGTCGTTGAAGTCCAGCAGCACAAAGTCGCTGTAGGCATTCAGGGCCGCCTTGGCGGTGGGGATGTCGGTAACCACCAGTTTTACCCGGCCGGTCTCCAGCGCCATCAGCATGGCGGGGGCGGATTCCTGCGGGGTGAGGATGGTGGCGTCCGGAATCTGGGGCAGGCAGCCATCGTACCAGATGGTGCCCAGCTGGCTGGTGGCGGTGGCGCCCGCCAGATCACTCAGGCCCTGCGCCTGGGCATAGGGGCTGTCGGTGCGGGTCAGGCCCACGATGGAAGCATAGAAGTAGGGGGCGGTGAAGTCCACCGACTCCAGCCGCTCGCTGGTGATGGACTGGCCCGCAATCACGCAGTCCACGGTGCCGCTCTGCACGGCGGGCACCAGCGAATCCCAGTCCAGCCGCACGATCTCCAGCTCCATGCCAAGAGCGTCAGCGATCTTTTTGGCCATCATCACGTCGTAGCCGTTGGCGTAGTCGGCGCTGTCCTTGATAGGCACCGCGCCGTTGGAAGAATCCGGCTGGGTCCAGTTGTAGGGGGCGTAGGCGCACTCCATGGCCACGGTCAGGGTGTTGTCGTCCAGCACGCTGCCCTCGGCCGAAACGGCGGTGAGACCACCGGGAATTCCGGCAAACAGCAGCAGCGCCAGCACAAGGCTTGCGATCTTTTTCATTGTGTTTTTCCTCCTTTTGCTTTACCGCTGCCCGCCACGCAAAAAACGGGGCTGCTTTCCTTTCGAAAAGCAGCCCCGCGGAAGTCTCTGTGCGCCCCGCGAACGAACGCGGCGCGTTGCAGGCAGCCCCGGCCGGGCCGCCCCTTCGGTTTCCCTTGGATAGCGCTTCACGAAAAATTTCGTGACAGTCCGGCGGATCTTCTCCGCCGGCCCAGGCAAGCGCCCCCCAGACCGGGTTCGCTTCCTTCGGCGGTGTTCCCTTTTGCAGCGGCGGGGGTCTGCCCCGAATGCCGCGTGCTACTCTTGAACACCGCGCCTCTATCACAGCGATATGGATTTAGTTGTCATATTACTCTATTTTCCACCGCTTGTCAAGCAATTGTGGAAAACCTGTCCTTTTTGTAACCAAATCCGGCTTTAAACCGTTTCGATGTAGGCGTTCAGCAGCTGGAAGGTGGCCATCATGCCCTTCACATGGCTGCGCTCGTAGCCGTGGGAGGCGTACACGCCCGCGCCGATCAGGCCGTGGCGCACGTCCGCGCCCGCCCGCAGGGTGGCTTCCACGTCCGAGCCGTAGTGGGGGTACACGTCCACTGCGTAGTCCACACCGGCCTTTTTCGCCGCCTCCACCAGACCGCTCACCACGTCGTAGTGGTAGGGGCCGCCGCTGTCCTTGGCGCAGATGGACACCTGATGCTCCTTGCAGGCAAGGCCCTCGCCCACGCAGCCCATGTCCACGCTGATGGCTTCGCCCACGCCCTCCGGCACCGAGGCGGAGCCGCCGTGGCCCACCTCCTCAAACACGGTGATGTGCTGCCACACCGCCCGCCGGGTGGTCTTGCCGCTCTCCTTCAATGCCCGGGCATAGCCCAGCAGGATGGCCACGCTCAGCTTATCGTCCAGAAAACGGCTCTTGATGTAGCCGCTCTCGGTGACGGTGGTGCGGGGGTCAAAGCAGACGATATCGCCGTTTTCGATGCCCAGTGCGTGAACCTCGGCCTCGGAAAAGACCATCTCGTCCAGCAGCACCTCCATGGTGTCCCAGCTGCGCTCGGTCTTGGAGTAGTCGCCGTTCACATGCACCGAAGCGTCGGTGAGCTGGCACACGCCGGTGTAGACCTTGCCCTCCCGGGTGTAGATGCGCACGTTCTCGGCCTCGGCGTTGTTGGGGTTCATGCCGCCCAGCGCGGTCAGCCGCAGCCGGCCATTGCCCTTTACGCCGCACACCATGGCGCCCAGCGTATCCAGATGGGCCTCCTGCAGAATGCCGTCGCCGGGCATGGAGCCGTCGCCCGCGCTCAGCTGCACCAGCACGCCGCCCTTGCGGGTAACCTGAGGCTCATAGCCCAGGGCCTTGTATTCCTTTACCAGATAATCCACTGCGTTTTTGGTGAAGCCGCTGGGGCTGTCGATGGCCAGCACCGCCTTCACCTGCTGCAGCATGTATTCCTGATCGTTCATCCTGTTTTCCCTCCCGATGAATTTACTTACAGATTCTGTTCCAGCTCCTCCACCTGAGCCAGCCAGAGGGTGGCGCAGGCGTCGCTGGGCATCCGCCAGTCGCCCCGGGGCGACAGGGTCACGGTACCCACCTTGGGGCCGTCCGGCAGGCAGCTGCGCTTGAACTGCTGGGCGAAGAAGCGCCGGTAGAAGTTGCGCAGCCACTGCACCAGCACCGCGTCCTCATAGACCCCGGCAAAGGCCCGCCGGGCCAGCCAGAAGATCTTTTTGGGCGCAAAGCCCCAGCGGATGGCGTAATAGAGGAAGAAGTCGTGCAGCTCGTAGGGGCCCACGATGGCCTCGGTCTGCTGGGCAATCTCGCCGTTTTCCCTGGCGGGCAGCAGCTCGGGGCTGACCGGGGTGTCCAGAATGTCCTGCAGGACCTCCCGCAGGGCGGGCTCGCTGTTGGCCGCCACGGTGGCCACAATGTGCCGCACCAGCGTTTTGGGCACCGAGCCGTTCACGCCGTACATGCTCATGTGGTCGCCGTTGTAGGTGGCCCAGCCCAGCGCCAGCTCGCTCAGATCGCCGGTACCGATCACAAGGCCGCCCAGCCGGTTGGCCAGATTCATCAAAACCAGCGTGCGCACCCGGGCCTGGGTGTTTTCATAGGTCACATCCAGCACCGACTCGTCGTGGCCGATGTCCGCAAAGTTGCTGCGCACCGTGTCCGCAATGTTCACCTGGCGCAGGCTCACGCCCAGCGCCTCACACAGCTTTTCCGCGTTGGATTTGGTGCGCTTTGTGGTGCCAAAGCAGGGCATGGTCACCGCCACCACATCCTTGAGGGGCTTGTTCATCAGCCGGAAGGCACGGGTCACCACCAGCAGGGCAAGGGTGCTGTCCAGCCCGCCGGAGATGCCGATCACCGCGGTGGCGGCGTGGGTGTGCTCCATCCGCTTGCGCAGGCCCTGGGCCTGCATCTCCAGAATGGCCTCGCAGCGGCGCATGCGCTCGCTCTCGCCCGCGGGCACAAAGGGCGCCGGGTTCACCGGGCGCACCGGCTGCCAGCTCTCGCAGGTGTCCGCCAGCTGCACGGTGGTGTAGCCCTCGTCGTTCACTGCGGCAAAGCTGGTGTTTTTCAGCCGCTCGCCCGCCAGCTTCTCCAGATCCACCTCGCTGACGATCATGCCGCTGCCGAACAGCTGGGTCTGGGCCAGAATGGCCCCGTTTTCACAGATCAGGTCGTGCCCGGCGAACACCAGATCGGTGGTGGATTCGCCCCGGCCCGCGTCCGCATACAGATAGCCGCACAGCAGCCGGGCGGACTGACCCGCGATCAGCTGACGGCGGTATTCCGCCTTGCCCACCACCTCGTCGCTGGCGGAAAGATTCAGGATCAGGGTCGCCCCGGCCATGGCGTGGCCCACGCTGGGGGGCAGCGGCGCCCACACATCCTCGCAGATCTCCACCGCAATTTTAAAGCAGTCCGCGCTGGGGTGGCAGAACAGCAGCTTTGTGCCGAAGGGCACGGTCTGGCCCAGCACCTCCAGCGTGAAATTGCCGGCGGGGGCGGCGGTGAACCGGCGGCCCTCGTAAAACTCATTGTAGCTGGGCAGATGGGTCTTGGGTACAAGGCCCAGCAGCCGCCCGCTCTGGCAGACGGCGGCGCAGTTGTACAGCTTGCCCCGCACCGCCAGCGGCAGGCCCGCCACAAACACCACCGTGGTGTGGGCGGTGGCCTTCAGCACGGTGTCCAGCGCGTCCAGTGCGCCCTGCTGAAGCACCGGCTGGAAAAACAGATCCTCACAGGTGTAGCCGGTCAGGCCCAGCTCCGGCAGGCACAGTACCTCCACACCCTGTTCGGCGGCCTGTTCCACCGCATGGATGGTCTGGGCGGCATTGTAAGCGCAGTCCGCCACCCGGATGTCCGGCGTGGCGCAGGCGGTTTTCACAAACCCGTATCGCATGGTATGATCCTCTCCTCATCCCGTTTGTTTCAAAACTCTTTTGTAAGTATAGCACACTTTTGTTCTGTTTTGAATGTATGAACCCTCTCACCTTTTGGCTGCGTTTGCGCTATACTTTATTTCACTAATCTGCAAAAGCAAACAAAGGAGCGATGGGAACATATCGATGGAAGCAGCCAGAGCGCATCTGGAACAATCCGGGCTTGAAGGGCGCATCCGGGAATTTTCGGTGTCCAGCGCCACGGTGGAGCTGGCGGCGGTTGCCGTGGGCTGCGAGCCCGCCCGCATTGCCAAAAGCCTTTCCTTTCTGGTGGAGGACAAGCCTATTCTGATTCTGGCGGCGGGGGACGCCAAGGTGGATAACCCCCGCTACAAGGCCCGGTTCGGCACCAAGGCAAAGATGATTCCCGCCGATCAGGTGGAGGAGCTGATCGGCCACGGGGTGGGCGGCGTGTGCCCCTTCGGCACAAAGCCCGGCGTGACCGTGTATCTGGATGAATCCCTGCGCCGGTTCGATGTGGTCTATCCGGCGGCGGGCACCGCGGCCAGCGCGGTGGAGCTGAATCTGGCCGAGCTGGAAAAAGCCAGCGGCGCATCCGGCTGGGCGGACGTGTGCAAGGGCTGGCGGCCAGAGGAATAATGGAACAACGTCAAAACAAAAAAGGCTCCCCGGTCGGGGAGCCTTTTTCTGTAAACATCGAAAATCAACCGGCGGTGAAGTAGCCCTTTTCGCAGAGCACCTCCAGAAAGAAGTTCACCGCTTCGTCGTCGAACAGGTCGGCGTAGTCGTTTTTGGACGCCACCGCTTCGGGCGACAGGTCCAGCCGGCCCTTGGCGGCCAGCCGGTCAAAGGCTTCGCTCACCGCGCCCCGGCGTGCCTGCTCAGCCATGGCCCGCGCCGGGCCCCGCTTTTGCAGAAACGCCAGAAAGTGCGCTGCGTCCCAGCCGCAGACCAGCTTCGCCTCGGCGGCCCTGTCGGTGACCTCCTGCAAGAATTTCTGTTCCAGATCGCTCATACTCGATCCCTGCCTTTCGCTTGCTTCGTTATTGCTTCGCGCCATTTTTCGGTTACAGCGCGATCACGTCCAGATCATAGGGCACATGCAGATCGCCCTGATAGTACTCTTTGCCCTCGGCGGTGTACAGCCGCTGGCGATCCTCGTAGGTTTTGTCCTCGGTGTGCCAGAGCACCAGATGGGGCACCGCCAGCTGGGCGGCCAGCTCGCAGGCCTCCTTCACGGTGCTGTGGTGCTTTTCGTAGGGCTTGAACTTCTCCCGGTCGCCGTACAGACAGAACGCCTCACACAGCAGCCAGTCGCTGCCCTTCACATAGCCCTCGCACAGGGGGTTGTAGGGCTCGTCGCCCAGGCAGGTGAGCTTTTTGCCGTCCTTCTCGGCGGTGAAGCCGTACTGCTCCATCTTGGTGGAGTGGATGTCAAAGAAGGTCACGGTGTGGCCCAGAAGCTCCGCCTGCTCGCCGTCGGTCACACCGTGCAGCAGAATCCGGTCGCCGATCAGCTTTGCAAATTTGCCCTGCACGGTCAGCCGTACCAGTGTCTCGATGGTCTCGGGCAGGCCCCTGTGGCACCAGACGTGGAACTCGCCCTCGTATTTGCCGTCCAGCATCAGGGTGGCGATCTTGCGGATCACCCACACCACGCCCAGAATGTGGTCGGTGTGGGCGTGGGTCACGATCAGATTGTGGATGGATGCCGGGTCGATGCCCGCCTTCTGCAGCTGCACCAGAATGCCGTTGCCGCCGCCCGCGTCCACCAGCAGCACGTCGTCGCCCTGATGCAGGGCGAAACAGGTGTTGTAGCAGCGCAGGGCCATGGCGTAGCCGGTGCCCAGAACAGTGATCTTTTCCATTGGTCTTTCCCTCTCCTCGTATGCCTGTTATTTTATTTCCCTTCCCGGATGAAGCGGCAGGCGCTGTCCATGGCTTCCGCCGCCTTCTTGATGGGGAACATCTGGAACACATGCCACATGCCCGGCCACTGCTCCAGCCGGCACAGAACGCCCTGCTCCTGCATGGCACGGCGCAGACCCAGCGAATCCTCCAGAAGGATCTCGTTGTCGCCCACCTGAATCAGCGTGGGCGGGAAGGCGGTAAAATCGCCGTACAGGGGCGAATATTCCCACTTGGACCAGTCCGCCCCGGGGGCGTAGGCCTGCCGCACCGCGCAGATGTAGTTTTTGGTGAGCATGGGGTCGGTCTCGCCCCGGGTTTCATAGGTCTCGCTGGTGGCGGTCATGTCCGTCCATGGGGAGAACAGCACCAGCTGGCCCGGCAGCCTGCGGCCCTCGGCCCGCAGCCGCATCACCAGCTCCAGCGCCATGTTGCCGCCGGCGGAATCGCCCGCCAGCACCACATCCGCCGCGCCCCAGCCCTGATGCATCAGGTAGTTCCAGGCCTTTTCCGCGTCCTTCAGCGCCGCCGGGCAGGGATGCTCCGGGGCCAGCCGGTACTCGAAGGCCAGCACCGGGCAGCCGGTGCCCTGGGCCAGCTTTGCCGCCAGCGGCCGGGCGTAGCCCAGATTGCCGGTGGTGTAGCCGCCGCCGTGGCAGTACAGCACGATTTTTCGGGGGTGTTCCCCCTGCTCGGGGCGTACCCATGCGGCGGGCATGCCGCCGATTTCAAAGGGCTCCCAGCGCATGCCCAGCATGGGGGTGACCATGCGGCCCAGCAGCTCCTGCCCCTTGCGCTGCCGCTCCAGATCCTCCGGGGTGGTGGAGTCCGGCGAGGTGGCGGAATGGATGGCCTTTAAAGCCGCGGTCAGGGTGGTTTCAAAACGTTTTTCCAGCGAAAGAGCGCTCTGCTCCGCGTCGGGTCGATTGATTTTCAGCATAGGTTCTCTTTTCCGGCCGGGATCGTTTTTACCGGCCTTTTTTATTGTACCATACCCCGGCAGCTTTTGATGGACATTCTGAGAATTTTACAGCCACTTTGCCCAAAACGTGGTAAAATAAGGGAAATCGTTCCAGTTTTTTTCGGAGGTGAATGCCATGCCTTCCCTTTCCGGCGGCTGGTCCCGGCTGGACAATGCCGCCCTGATGTATTCCGCCCTGCAGCGGGAGGACTATTCCGCCGTCTACCGGTTTTCGGCCCTGATGCGCCAGCCGGTGGACCCGGTGCTGCTGCAGCAGGCGGTGGACACCACCCTGCCCCGCTTTCCCGGCTTTGCGGTGCGCATCAAGCAGGGGGTGTTCTGGTATTATTTCGAGCCCAACCACGCCCCCGGCCCCTTCGTTCAGCCGGACATTGCCAACCCCTGCCAGCCGGTGCGCTTTCGCAAGGGCGAGGACTGGCTGATCCGCTTTTTTCTACTACGAGCGGCGCCGGTTCCATTTTTAAATCACTCTGGACAGTAAAAAGAGGCACGGAGCCTGGCTCCATGCCTCTTTTTCTCTCTATTTTCGTTTATCGCTTCGGCCGACCAGATAGTCCAGCGACACATGATAAAATTCCGCCAGTTTGATTGCCAGCCCCAGAGGCAGTTCCCGTTCTCCCCGCTCATATTTGGAATAGAGCGACTGGTCACACAGAAGCATCTGCGCTATCTGTGTTTGTGTCAGATCAGCGTCCTCCCGCAGATCACGCAATCGGTTTCTCATTCGTCAATTCATCTCTTTTCGATCGGTTCGGCCCAGAATATAGTCCACGCTCACCTGATAAAAATCCGCCAGAGCGCAGAGCACATGGGGCGGCACCATCCGCTGCCCGCTTTCATAATAGGCATAGGTCCGCTGGGGCACATTGATCGCCCGGCCCACCTGGGCCTGCGTCAGATCATGATCCTCCCGCAGGTCTCGAATTCTCTGATATCGTTCCATCATGAATCACCAAGGCCAGTATAGGTTAGAACAAATCGTTCTATTTACATATTGAACATATTGTTCTAAGCTATATGAGCGGGAGGTGATTCCATGCCGGATTATAAAGAACTGTATCTGACCCTGTTTGACGCCACCGAGAAGGCGATTCGCGAGCTGATTGCCGCCCAGCAAAAATGCGAGGAGCTGTGCCTTCACACTCCCTTGAACGAGTCGGTTCTGCTGCCCTTCCCCAAAGAGCCGGTGGAAAAATAACCGCAGCAATACAAAAGGAAAAGCCCGCAGGAAACTTCCTGCGGCTTTTTGGCGGAGAGTTAGGGATTCGAACCCTAGGTCGGTTTTACCCGACACGAAATTTCGAGTCATTTCCCGCTTATGACTTTTGGTGGAAATTAAGCGAAGATGGAAGTACACAACGGAAGCCCAAAAGC
>JACXXQ010000624.1_pt1 | contig 16610 bp, 16 predicted proteins | sample 8621361 | NCBI WGS metagenome assembly JACXXQ01 (sample SAMN15503820, study PRJNA645414) | gut metagenome | isolation source: feces | host: Bos taurus | place: USA | collected 2016 | reverse complement strand
GCAGAAAAATTCTTATCTGTACACCATCTACGTAGGATAATTAAGAAATTGCTTTCCCCTACGGTCTTGGATGAGGCTTGAATAGGTCAAGCACCAACCAGAATCTTACTAAAAAGTTAAGGTCGTAGATTATAGAGATAACCTACGACAAAGTAAAGCAGATTATAAGCTGCTTTGATCGATTTCAACACCAGCACCCATAGTTGTTGAAAGGCTTACTTTCTTGATGTAAACACCTTTCGCTGTGCTTGGTTTTGCTTTGTTTAATGCAGCCAACAATGCTTGTAAGTTTTCTTTGATTTGATCAGCTTCAAAGTTTGCTTTACCGATAGTAGTGTGGATGATACCGTTTTTATCATTACGGTAACGAACCTGACCGGATTTTGCATTCTTAACAGCTTCTGCAACATTTGGAGTTACAGTACCCACTTTAGGGTTTGGCATTAAACCACGTGGACCAAGGATTTGACCTAATTGACCGACAACACGCATCGCATCCGGAGAAGCGATAACTACGTCGAAGTTCATTTCGCCTTTTTTCACTTGATCTGCTAAATCTTCCATACCTACTAAATCAGCACCAGCTTCTTTAGCCGCTTCAGCATTTGCACCTTGTGTAAATACTGCAACGCGTACAGAACGACCTGTTCCGTGTGGTAATACAGTAGCACCACGAACGTTTTGGTCTGATTTACGTGCATCAATACCTAAGTTTACAGCCACATCAACGCTTTCAACGAATTTTGCTGTTGCTAATTGTTTTAATAAAGCAACTGCTTCGTTGATTTCGTATGCTTTAGTTGAATCTACTGCTGCTTTGATTGCTTTCATGCGTTTGGTTAGTTTTGCCATTGATTAGTCCTCCACTACCAAGCCCATTGAACGTGCAGTACCTTCAATAGATTTCATCTTAGTTTCAATTGTTGCACCAGTCATATCAGCCGCTTTAAGTTCTGCAATTTCACGGACTTGTTGACGAGTTACTTTACCCACTTTATCTTTGTTCGGTTTACCTGAACCAGATTTAATACCAGCTGCTTTTTTCAACAATACTGCTGCCGGAGGAGTTTTAGTGATAAAAGTAAAAGAACGGTCTGCATATACAGTGATTACAACCGGAATCGGTAAACCTTTTTCAATGCTTTCAGTACGCGCGTTGAATGCTTTACAGAATTCCATAATATTCACACCTTGTTGACCTAATGCTGGACCAACCGGTGGAGAAGGGTTTGCCATACCAGCTGCAACTTGCAACTTAACGTAGGCCTGAACTTTCTTTGCCATAGTTTTTATTTCCTCATTATGGGTGATATCGCCTTTCGGCTCCCCGTTGTTTTAAAAGCACGCCATTCTAAATAAAGAAATAGCGTTTTTCAAGTAAATCAGTTAAAAAATCAGCTCAATTTTTCAACTTGACTAAAATCTAATTCGACAGGTGTTGCGCGACCGAAAATGGACACCGACACTTTTAAGCGGCTCTTTTCATAATCCACTTCTTCCACTGTGCCATTAAAGTCGGCAAATGGTCCTTCTTTAACACGCACTTCTTCGCCAGGTTGGAACATTGTTTTCGGTCTTGGTTTATCGCTGCTCTGTTCTAAACGATTTAAGATCATTTCCGCTTCACGGTTGGAAATTGGTGCAGGATGATCCGGTGTTCCGCCGATAAATCCCATCACTCTTGGCACACTGCGTACCAAATGCCAAGTGTCATCATTCATTACCATTTGAACCAATACATAGCCCGGGAAGAATTTTCTTTCACTTTTTCTGCGTTTTCCACCAACGTTTTCAACCACTTCTTCAGTTGGGACTAACACTTCACCGAACAGCTCTTCCATATTGTGCAACTTAATATATTCACGCAATACGGTCGCAACACGTGATTCAAAACCTGAAAACGCTTGCAACACATACCAACGTTTTTGTGTTGTATTTTCACTCATAATTAGAACCTCAAGTTGGTGATAAAGTTAATTAAAGAAACAATGATAGAATCTAATCCCCATAAAATTAAAGACACAACTACCGTTACCCCCATTACGACTAACGTAGTTTGTGTTGCTTCTTGGCGAGTAGGCCAAATAATTTTTCTTAACTCAATGCGAGATTCTTTTAAAAATGTTCTTGCTACAGTTCCCTGATTAGTGATTGCCGCTACAAACAGCGCCAACAACAATAACACCACCATTGCAGGAACACGCACAACAGAAGAGAATTGATCACCAAAATAGATATTACCGACTGCGGCGATAAGAACCAATATCACACAGATAATCCATAATGTGCTATTAAGCCCTTTGCTTTTAAGTCCATCCTCTACAGAAGAAGATGCAGATGCTTTCTTTTTCTCGATTTCTACACTCATTCTAAACCCACTAAAACCTAATAACTAACTTATAGGGAGATTTTTAAGCCCGCAATTCTAGCACTTTATTGCTAGTTTTCATACAAAAATTATTTGTTGTTTTCATTTTTGCTTGATCACGGCATAAAAGCAGATTTTATCCTTAAACGACCGGTTTTCTACGATAGAAAAGTTGCCCCGGCAGTGCCAGACCAAATACCAATGCAGCAAGGATAAAGCCGGTTTTAATGAAATATTCCAATGCCTGTGCCAATAACGCTTCGCTATAGCTGTAATGGTTAATCTGTACAATCGCGATCATTGCTTTATAGGCATAAACACCGGGAATCATTGGAATAATCGCTGCAACCGTAAACACTTTCGGATGCGCTAAAAAACGTTGTGAAAGATAGACACCGATAAAACCGATTAATGCCGCCGCAAAAAATGTAGCGAAAACCACTGGAACATCACAATAATTCACTAATATGGTTCTAAAACAATGCCCTAATGCACCTAAAGTGGCACAATATTTTAAAGCTTTAGGCGGTACATTAAAAATTAAGGCAAAACCGACCGCCGGGATGGCAGCAAAGAAAAGATCATCCAGCAATGTTAATAAAATATCCATTATTACCCCCACGCATTGATATGTAGCAACGCTAATGCGAACACGATACCGATACAAGCACCGAATGTCAGCACTGTGGCAATCGTCCATCGGCTGATGCCCATACTGATATAGCCTTTCAATACATCTGAAAGCGAATTAATTAGTGGGAATCCGGGCACCAACAATAATACACTCGACGCTAAAGCGATTTCTGGTGCATTGCCCAAATTATGCAACAGTGCCTGACCGGAAATACAGGAAGCCACAAAGGCGGTTACCGAAAAGTTAATCAGTGGATTATAATGCCGTTTACCAATCTCCTGTCTAACAAACATTGCCACTGCTGAAGCCCAAAAAGTAATAAAGGAGATCATTACATCACCACCTGCCAATCGGGCAAAACTGGCACAAGACAACCCCACCATTAACACCACAAACCAACGATTATATTTCAGTGGTTTTACTTGTTCTAATTTCTTATGTACTTGATATATACCATAAATTTTATGTTCCGCAGCGATGATTATACGCTGCACCTGTGTCACCACCGCCATATTAATGCCGCTATCATAATTTCTTCTGGTCGTGGTAATACAGTGATCTTGATAACGTGTCGTTACAATAATCGCATTCGGCGTTAAAGCACATTCAACACTATCCATTCCCAACGCAATTCCTAATCTGGTCGCAGCTTGATCGACTAAAATGCTTTCCGCACCATACTGCAACATCAACAACGCTGCTTTAGCGCAAAGTCGCGTTATCTCTTGCTGATCTTCTTGTGATAATTTAGCCATACTTTTTACCCTATAAATTTTGAGTCGCTATTATAAAAGAAACTTTCCTTGACAACACTTAACCCAGATCAAACCTTTTTAAAGCTACACTTTTCCACGCTGAATAAATGAAAAATCAGTATACGAAGTTTTCATTAAGTACTACTATTAGCCCGACGCTAAGAAAGACAATAAATAAAAAATAGGAACAGTTAAATTAGATGTTAGCAAAAAATGTTGTTCGCCGTATTGAATATACTCGTGTCATAGTCATGGCATTTGCCGCTTTTGTATTCAATACCACAGAATATATTCCTGTCGCACTCTTGAGTGATATTGCCGACAGTTTCCATATGCCGGTTTCTGAAGTTGGCTTAATGATTACGGTATATGCTTGGATTGTGGCATTGATGTCATTGCCTTGTATGTTGATGACCTCAGCATTGGAGCGCCGCAGTTTGCTCGTCAAACTCTTTATTGTTTTTGTTGCTTGCCATATTTTATCCGCCTGCGCTTGGAACTATTGGATTCTGTTGCTTTCCCGAGCCGGCATCGCCTTAACCCATTCAATATTCTGGTCAATCACAGCTTCATTAGTAATGCGCGTTGCTCCGCGCGACAAACGCACTCAGGCATTAGGTTTGTTGGAAATGGGTACCGCCTTGGCAATGGTTCTTGGCTTGCCGCTAGGCAGAGTGATAGGACAATGGTTAAGCTGGCGTACCACTTTCGCCATTATCGCTATCGCTGCGGCAATCATTATGATCATTATTGCGAAATTGCTTCCTCATCTGCCAAGCAAAAATGCCGGTTCAATCGAAAGTTTGCCGATCTTGGCTCGCCGTCCAATGTTAATGGGCATTTATCTACTCACTGCCATTGTGATCGCTGCTCATTTCACAGCCTACAGCTACATTGAACCTTTTATGATACAAATCAGCCATATTTCCGACAGTGTGGCGACAGCAGTATTGTTAATTTTCGGTTTATCCGGTTTAGTCGCCAGCCTATTATTTAACCTGTTTTATCATCTTAATCCGACTAAATTTTTACTTAGCTCAATGTTGATATTACTGCTCTCGCTCGCACTACTGAACCAACTTGGACAGCATTCAACCGCAATATTTTTACTGGTATTTATCTGGGGAATCGGTATTTCTGCGCTCGGCTTGGGTATGCAAATGCGCGTTTTACAACTGGCCCCCGATGCCACTGATGTCGCGACCTCTATTTTTTCCGGAATCTATAATGTCGGCATTGGTGCAGGTGCATTGATCGGCAATCAAGTAATGCATTATTTAGGATTGAGTTATATCGGCTCAATCGGCGCACTCCTTGCCATTGTTGCGGTAATTTGGTTTATTTTTATACAACTCAAATTTGCACATACGCTAGTAAAAACATCGCACAAAATTTAGCCCATTGGGGAGTGTGTCGTCTATAGCATAAACACATTGACTTTTATTCGCTTTTTGAAGCGTTTAATGCTAACTTAATCGCTTTCAAATCAATCACGCATTACTATGAAAACTATCGTTTTAAAATTCGGCACCAGCGTACTGACTCAAGGTTCATCAAAGCTGAATCGACCACATATGCTTGAAATCGTGCGTCAATGTGCCACGCTACATCAGCAAGGCTATCGTATCATTATTGTCACTTCCGGTGCAGTTGCCGCCGGTCGTTATTATCTGAACAATCCGCAATTACCGGCAACAATTGCCTCTAAACAATTATTGGCTGCCGTTGGTCAAAGCCAGCTCATTCAAACGTGGGAACAACTGTTTCAAATTTATGATATTAAAATCGGACAAATTCTGTTAACTCGTGCTGACTTTGAAGATCGTGAACGTTTTCTTAATGCACGCGACACCTTAATGGCAATGTTGGAAAATCAGATTATTCCAGTGATCAATGAAAATGATGCAGTAGCAACAGCAGAGATTAAAGTCGGTGATAATGACAATCTCTCGGCATTAACCGCTATTTTGGCGCACGCTGATCAACTCTACTTATTAACCGATCAACAAGGTTTATTTGATTGCGACCCACGCAGTAATCCAAATGCAAAATTGATTCCTATTGTGGATAAAATCACGGAAGAAACCAAAGCCATCGCCGGCGGCAGTGTGTCCGGCTTAGGCACCGGAGGAATGTCTACTAAAATTACCGCTGCCGATATTGCTACTCGTTCCGGTATCGAAACCATTATCGCACCCGGCGGTCGCAAAAATGTGATTCTTGATTTAGCCAATAATTTAGCTATCGGTACAAAATTCACCGTGCCACCGCACGCTATCGAAAGCCGTAAACAGTGGTTATTTGCTGCCCCGATTACTGGTCATATCACAGTTGATGACGGTGCCGAGCAAGCATTAACGATACAACATAAATCATTACTGCCGGCAGGCATTCGTCTGGTCGAAGGCACTTTCTCTCGTGGCGAAGTGGTGCTGTTACAAAACCAACAAGGCAAACCTTTAGCCAGAGCAATGGTGCGTTATAACAGCGATGCGTTGCAACGTATTAAAGGAGAACAATCAAGCAAAATTAATGATATTCTCGGCTATGAATACGGCGCAGTAGCGGTGCATTGCGACGATCTGGTCTTATTATAAGGAGTGGAAATGGTAGATTTACAACAAATGGGACAACAGGCAAAACAGGCTGCTTATCAGCTTGCGACACTCTCTCACCAACAAAAAAACAGTGCATTGGCAAAAATTGCCGAACAATTAAAAGATCGTCAGAGTGATATTCTTGCCGCCAATGCTAAAGATATTGAAAATGCACGCCAACAAGGGCTTAGCGACGCATTAATCGATCGGCTACTGCTTACAGAAAGTCGCTTGGACAGTATTATTCACGAAGTAAAACATATTATTTCGCTTGCCGACCCGGTTGGTAATATTATTGATGGCGCTGAGTTGGACAGTGGCATCCGTATCCAGCGTAAACGCGTGCCGCTAGGTGTTATCGGTGTGATTTATGAAACCAGACCGAACGTGACCGTAGATGTTGCCTGCTTATGTTTAAAAACCGGCAATGCGGTTATTTTGCGTGGCGGTAAAGAAACCACCCATAGCAACCGGATTTTAGTTGAGATCATCCAACAAGCCTTGCTCCAATCGCAACTGCCCGCAACTGCAGTACAAGCCATTACCGATCCGGATCGAAACCTAATCACACAATTATTAAAACTGGATCGTTATGTCGATATGATTATCCCGCGCGGTGGTGCCGGCTTGCACAAACTGTGTAAAGAGCAATCCACTATTCCGGTGATTGTTGGCGGTATTGGCATTTGTCATCTTTTTGTAGAAGAAAGTGCTGATATTGAAAAATCATTAAAAGTGATCCACAACGCAAAAACTCAACGCCCAAGCACTTGTAATACGCTGGAAACATTATTAGTGCAGGAAAGTATTGCCGAAACATTCTTGCCTCGACTTGCAACTTATAACCAAGCGCCACAAATCACCTTCCACGCAGATGCGGCTGCCAAAGCAATATTACAACAGCACTGTGAACGCGTTTATGCATTAGATGAAAAATCACTCTCTGAAGAGTGGCTGTCTTATGATTTGAATGTGGTGATTGTGAAAGATATTGAGCAAGCAATCGCCCATATCCACCACTATGGAAGCCAACATTCTGATGGTATTTTAAGTCAAAATCCGCAATGCTTAATACAATTCGCGCAACAGGTTGACTCTGCTGCGGTTTACCTTAATGCAAGTACACGCTTTACTGACGGCGGTGAATTCGGCTTAGGCTCGGAAGTTGCAGTCAGCACACAAAAATTGCACGCTCGCGGTCCGATGGGATTGGAGGCACTCACAACCTACAAATGGATTTGCCAAGGCGATTATGCTACCAGAGCATAAAATCTGGCAAATTTTGGGTTATTAACCCTGATTAAATTCCCAATTTTCCATATTTAACAGATATTTTCACTATTTTTCTGAAAATATCTGTTTTTTCTGTTTTCTAAAACTTTTTCTCTTCTATACAAATGTCAATTCTACTTTTTTAGGAGTAGTTTTTTGTATCTAGATCAAAAAAGATTTAATTAATTTAAATCTTTTATTGTGTTCCAAGTCAAAAACTTTAATATCAAAAACGTTGTATCCGGACGATTGTTCGGAATTTTTTATTTTTTACTTGACTAAATTTAGGAGTGATTTATGTACTGTATTCAATGCGAACAAACAATGCGTACCCCTGTCGGTAACGGCTGTAGCTATGCACAAGGGATGTGCGGAAAAACGGCAGAGACCTCAGACTTACAGGATTTACTTGTCGCAACTTTGCAAAGCCTTTCTGCTTGGGCATTAAAAGCACGTGAATTAGGCATTATCGATCACGAAGTTGATTCATTTGTGGCAAAAGCCTTTTTCTCTACATTAACCAACGTAAACTTCGATTCTCAACGCATCGTTGAATATGCACAACAAGCATTGCAATATCGCGACAGCTTAATTCAAGGCTGTAAAGAAATTGATCCTACTGTTGAATTAGAGCATCCACTTGCTCATTTAACCTTACAAGGCAACTCCGTAGATGCATTGGCACAACAAGCAAAAGAGTTCGCATTGAATATCGATCGTGCAGAAATTGGTGAAGATTTACACGGTGTACGTATGCTCTGCCTATACGGTCTTAAAGGTGCAGCGGCATATATGGAACACGCTCACGTTTTAGGTCAATATGACAACGAAGTTTATCATCAATTCCACCAATATATGGCGTGGTTAGGCACACAACCGAAAGATCTCGATGAATTATTACAAAATGCGCTCGGCATTGGTAATATGAATTTCCAAGTAATGTCATTGTTGGATCGCGGTGAAACTGAAGCTTTCGGTAATCCTGTTCCTTCAACCGTTAATGTTAAACCGGTTGCCGGTAAATGTATCCTTATTTCAGGACACGATCTTAAAGACTTAAAAGCCTTGCTTGAACAGACCGAAGGCACTGGCATTAATGTTTATACTCACGGTGAAATGTTGCCTGCCCACGGTTATCCTGAATTGAAAAAATATAAACATTTGGTTGGAAACTTCGGTAGTGGTTGGCAAAATCAACAAAAAGAATTTGCTAAATTCCCCGGTCCTATCGTAATGACCTCTAACTGTATCATCGATCCAAACGTCGGCAATTACGCTGATCGTATTTTCACTCGCAGTATTGTAGGTTGGCCGGGTGTTACTCACCTTGAAGATCGTGATTTCAGCCAAGTTATTGCCAAAGCTCAAGAAATGGACGGCTTCCCATATAGCGAATTAGAACATCAAATCACTGTTGGTTTCGGTCGTCAAACTTTATTAGATGCATCCGATGCAGTCATTAATCTTGTTGCAGAGAAAAAATTACGCCACGTTTTCCTCGTAGGCGGCTGTGACGGTAGCAAAGATGAACGCAGTTATTATACCGACTTCGCCCGTAAAGTGCCGGAAGATTGCGCTATCTTGACTTTAGGTTGCGGTAAGTATCGCTTCAACAAATTAGATTTCGGCACAATTGAAGGCTTGCCACGTTTATTGGATGTCGGTCAATGTAACGATGCCTATTCAGCAATTATGCTTGCCGTAAACTTATCACAAAAACTCGGCGTAGGTGTTAATGAATTGCCATTAACTTTAGTGCTTTCTTGGTTTGAACAGAAAGCGATCGTGATTTTGCTCACACTGCTTGCTCTCGGCGTACAAAATATTTACACCGGTCCAAGTGCACCGGCATTCTTAACCGATAATGTAATGTCATTATTAAATGAAAAATTCGGTTTACGCGGTTTATCTACACCGGAACAAGATATGGCAGAAGCTTTAGCTCACTAATCTCATTAAAGTGCGGTGGCTTGATGTCTTCACATCAACTACCGCATTTTTTATAGGAATTATTTATGTCTAACCAAAATCCACTTTGTACCAATGAAATGTTTGTGCATTCCATTGTTCAAGAAACCGATGATGTTTACACCTTATCATTAATCACACAAGATTTTTACCCTTATGAAGCGGGACAATATGCTTTAGTCAGTATTAAAAATACACCGGATATTGCTAGAGCTTATACACTGTCATCCACGCCGGGACTTAGCCGCTTCGTTACACTTACCGTTCGCCGCATCAACAACGGTGTCGGTTCTAATTGGCTCACTTCTGAAGTTAAAGTTGGTGACAGCTTATGGCTTTCCGATCCTATGGGTGAATTTACCTGTTCAAAAATTAAAGCAGATAATTATTTATTAGTCGCCGGAGGCTGTGGCGTCACTCCGATTATGTCAATGACGCGTTGGTTATTGGCGCATCGTCCAGAAGTCAATATTAAAGTGCTTTACAGCGTACATTCACCAAAAGATGTGATTTTTAAACGTGAGTGGGAATTACTGAAGCAGCAATATCCACAACTCAATCTATTTATGAATGCCACAACTGATATTGAAGAAGGCTTTCTTGCCGGTCGTATCAGTCCTGAGATGCTATCCGAAATTGTACCGGATATTGCTGACTATACCGTTTTAACTTGCGGACCGGAAAGTTATATGAAAGATTTACAGGCAATGACCGAAACACTTGGTGTGCCGCCGGAACGTTTTTTCTTGGAGCAATTCCACTCCTCATCAGAAAATTGCCTGCTTGATAACAGCAAACAGCTCACATTGACGATTACCAATCCGGTGCCACAAACATTTTCTGTACCGGTCGGAATGACCTTGCTGAATGCATTGGAAGAGAACAAAATGCCGATTATTGCCGCCTGTCGCAGTGGCATTTGTGGTTCCTGCAAAACCAAAGTTATCAGCGGTGATTTTGAAACCAGCACCACAGGCCCATTGACAGCCGCAGAAATCGAGCAAGGCTATGTTCTCGCTTGCAGCTGCCACTTAAAGGGGAATATCAGTGTCGATTTAATGCCGTAGTTATTATGCTCTACTGCACCACTTTCAATTGTTGATACAAGTAGTGACGATAATCGGCAAGGCGTTGCAAGTTATTACTATCGCTTTCTTGCAACGCACCATTTAATTTTCGCATTGTTATATTGGCGCGGAAAAAATTATCCGCTTTTAATCCAGCCGCTTCGATTAATACTCCCCCAACTTGAGCCAAATCTAATAATTTCGGCAGTTGGATCGGATTGGTATCAAAATTTGCTCTTAATGTGAATTGCGTAATGTAATCCGGATATGGGAAATCCGCTACCGACGCTTGATAAGTCAATTTCTTTTGTTCGAAATTCGGTTGATGATCACCGAAATATCCTAACAAATAAGGCTTCCCTCGTTGTTGCAGATATCGGTTAAACGCCTCCATACATTGATCCAATCTGGTCAATCGTTGTACATAATCATTCACTAAACCAATATGATGCTTTGATAATGAAGGAGCATCAATCTGATAAATATTTTCTGTACCCGCACAATATGGGCCGTGTTCTCTCATTGTTAATACGTAAACGAACATCGGCTGATCAATAGGTTCCAACAAAGGATGCTGTTTTTCTAAAATCATCTGCGCATATTTCGCCATTTCACTGCTTTCAATATGCCACAGATTTTTCGATAAAGGTGCCGGATAACCTAAATCCTGTGGCTGTAAAAACAGATCAAAACCAAAATGATCATAGGCCGCCTGTGCATTATAATTTCCTTTCGTAAAAGGACTTAACGCTACACAAAAATAACCTTCTGCCTTCAAATTTTTAATTAAACTATATTGAGTATGCGGCGCAACAGAATAAAACACAGAACTTGCCATTACACCAAAATCTGTTGACGGTAAGCCACAAAGAAACGCAAATTCCGATTTCCACGTTGCCCCACCAAAGGTATGAACACGCAATAAACTATGTAACTTTGTATCTTGCTGATGTTGATACATTGCTAATAACGGCAATTGTTCCGAAGTAAAAGAAAACTGTTGTGGCTCAAACGTAGATTCGTGTAACCAAACCACAATATCCGGTTTTTCCTTTTTAAGCGGATAATCAGCTACAGTTGCCATTTCTTGTACAAAGTTTTCACCGTTGCCTGCAAACTGTGGAATATGGAAAGAAACACCACGTATAGACATCGGTAAATTAAAAAAGACATCACGCCCATCATCCGGAAGGGAGTCTAACCAAACTTTAATCGCATCAGGGTGCTTATTAAAATGCGCCATAATTCCACCGGAAAGAAGGAACAACACCGCACCGATGCAATGACCGGCAACACCTAATGAATCAACAGAGGAGAACCCAAAAACCGCATAAACCAGCAAAGCCAATAAGCCGGCGATAGCGAAAATCGCACTTTTATAATGTAAAAGCGTATCCCAATTTCGAGGATCAAATGCCAAGATAAAATCTGCAATCAACAATGGCTGTTTATAATAATGAATTTTCAAACGGTGAAACAGCATCAGGATCACAAATAGAATGGATGAAAAATTCAATGCCCGTTGCCATTGAGCGGTAAACATCAACATTAAACCAAAAAAACAAAAAAATAGTGAAACGGCAAAGAGATAAGTCCAGCGATAGTGAGAATTATAGATAAAAATTAATGCTACCAGACTAAACAGACAAAGAAAGAGATATTCCATAAATTTATTCAACTTATTAAGTCGTTATTTTAACTGAAGATTAGTCTATCTCTCCCCAAAATACAAATAAAAAAACCGCCTTATTGATTAAACAAGGCGGTTCTTCAATCTATTTCTAAGATTAAGAGCGTTTCATCGCTTCAAAAAATTCTTCATTGGTTTTCGTCATCGACAATTTATCAATTAAGAATTCCATCGCTTCAATTTCACCCATAGGATGCACAATTTTGCGTAAAATCCACATTTTTTGTAATTCATCTGGAGTAGTAAGCAACTCTTCTTTACGTGTACCTGAGCTATTGAAATCAATTGCTGGGAAGACGCGTTTTTCTGCAATTTTACGAGAAAGATGAAGCTCCATATTCCCGGTTCCTTTGAACTCTTCGTAAATCACTTCATCCATTTTAGAGCCGGTATCAACCAATGCAGTAGCGATAATAGTTAAGCTGCCGCCCTCTTCAACATTACGCGCAGCACCAAAGAAACGTTTCGGACGATGCAAGGCATTTGCATCTACCCCGCCGGACAACACTTTGCCCGAAGCCGGAGTGACTGTGTTGTAAGCGCGCGCTAAACGTGTAATGGAATCTAACAAAATGACCACATCTTTCTTATGCTCAACCAAACGTTTTGCTTTCTCAATCACCATTTCAGCTACTTGCACGTGGCGTGCCGCCGGTTCATCGAAAGTGGAAGCCACTACTTCACCTTTCACCAAACGCTGCATTTCTGTCACTTCTTCCGGACGTTCATCGATCAGCAGAACCATTAAAATACATTCCGGATAGTTATAAGTGATGCTTTGTGCAATGTTTTGCAAAAACATTGTTTTCCCCGCTTTCGGTGGCGCAACAATTAATGCACGTTGCCCTTTACCAATCGGTGCAGCCAAATCAAGAATACGCGCGGTTAAATCTTCGGTTGAACCGTTACCGCGTTCCATTCTTAAGCGATAATTAGCGTGAAGCGGCGTTAAATTTTCAAATAGGATTTTATTGCGGGAAATTTCAGGACGGTCGTCATTGACTTGATTCACTTTTAATAAGGCAAAATAGCGTTCACCCTCTTTCGGCGGTCTGATTTTCCCCTCAATCATATCACCGGTGCGCAAATTAAAACGGCGAATCTGACTCGGCGAAACATAGATATCATCCGGACCAGCCAAATAAGAGCTGTCTGCGGAACGTAAAAAACCGAAACCATCCGGCAAAATTTCTAAAACACCATCTCCGAAGATATCTTCTCCACTCTTTGAATGCTGTTTTAAAATGGCAAAAATGATGTCCTGTTTTCTTAGACGTGCTAAATTTTCTAGCCCCATTTGTTCTTCGCCTAATTTAACCAGCTCAGAAACGGGCATATTTTTTAATTCTGTTAAATTCATAATGACTGAAATGTTGTTAGATTAGATTAAAAAACGAATTGTAAAGTTGGATATGAGAAAAAATTTAATGGCGCAAAGTTACCATTAAATAAGACTAATGTCCAGTTTTAGAGTAGAATTTCTCGCTGAATTCAGCCTATTCAGCAGAGATTTTTTTAATTTATTATGGAACATCAATATTTAACTTCAACCAAATTTAGTGATTTTAATCTTCATCCGAACATTCTCTCGGCTTTGCAAAAAATGGGAATGACGTATTGCACACCGATTCAAGCAGATTCCTTGCCTTACTCATTGGCAGGCAAAGATATCGCCGGACAAGCACAAACAGGCACAGGGAAAACCGTTGCTTTTTTAACAGCACTTTTTCAGAAACTCATTCAAGAGCCGGCATCTCATCACACATTGGCCGCCATTATTCTCGCACCGACACGTGAACTTGCCGTACAAATTTATCACGATGCCCAACACTTTGCGCAAACTACCGGATTAAAACTGGGTTTAGCGTACGGCGGCGATGGTTATGACAAACAACTTCAAGCTTTGCAACAAGGCGTGAATATTCTTATCGGCACCACAGGTCGTGTGATTGACTATATGAAACAGCGCATTATTTCGCTCGATCACGTTCAAGTTGTGGTGCTTGATGAAGCGGATAGAATGTTTGACCTCGGCTTTATTCGCGATATTCGCTATATTTTGCGCCATTGTCCGCCTCCGAGTGAACGTCTAACAATGTTATTCTCTGCCACGCTCTCCTTTAAAGTACGCGAATTGGCTTTCGAAGATATGAATGATCCGCATTACATTGAAATTGAATCCGCCTATAAAACTGCAGATACGGTCAAAGAAGAGCTGTTTTATCCCTCTAATCAGGACAAAATGAAATTACTGTTGACCCTTTTGGAAGAAGAATGGCCGGAACGTTGCATCATTTTTGCTAATACCAAACATCAATGTGAAAAAATTTGGCAATATTTGCTAGCCGATCAATTAAGGGCGGGCTTACTCACCGGTGATGTGCCACAGAAAAAACGCTTCGCTTTATTGGAACAATTTGCGAATGGGCAGTTGGATATTCTGGTTGCCACCGATGTTGCGGCAAGAGGATTACACATTCCACAAGTCACACACGTTTTCAATTATGATCTGCCGGATGATTATGAAGATTATGTGCATCGCATCGGGCGCACCGGACGCGCCGGAGAAAACGGTATTTCCATCAGTTTTGCCTGCGAAGACTACGCCGTTAATCTGCCGGCGATTGAACAATATATCGGGCATTCCATTCCGGTCAGCCATTACGATCCTTCTGCACTGTTGCCGCTGCCGAAACGAAGATTTCCACGCAAAGCAAGATCGTGATACAATTCGCGCCTTAAAATTTTAATTAGGACTATTTTTTAACCAAAAAAGGGTTTTTACGTGTTAGAAACTATTGTCGAACAATTAGACAATCTGAAAGCAAAAGATATTTTAGTGCTTGATGTAAAAGGAAAATCTCCGATTACCGATGATCTTGTGATCTGTACCGGCAATTCAAGTCGCCACGTTGCCTCTCTGGCTGAAAATTTGATCGCTTATTGCAAACAGCATCAGATTGAAAGTTTCGGTGCAGAGGGCTTTAACACCAGCGACTGGATTGTGGTCGATTTTGGGCAAGTGATGGTGCACATTATGCAAGAAGAGGCGCGCACGCTTTACCAATTAGAAAAACTGTGGGCATAACAATGAAATTACAGTTAATTGCCGTCGGTACCAAAATGCCAGCTTGGGTCACTGAAGGATTCACCGAATATCAACGCCGTTTCCCGAAAGATTTACCTTTGGAGTTGATCGAAATTCCTGCCGGTAAACGTGGCAAAAACGCAGATATAAAACGCATTTTAGAGAAAGAAGGTGAAGCAATGCTAGCAGCTTGCCCTAAAAATAGCTTAATTGTAACCCTTGATATTCCCGGTAAGACTTGGACAACACCTCAATTAGCACAACAACTTGAAAGTTGGAAACAGGACGGGCGTGATGTCTGTTTATTAATCGGTGGGCCTGAAGGATTATCCCCCGAATGCAAACAGGCTGCTGAACGCAGCTGGTCACTTTCAGCCCTCACTATGCCGCACCCGTTAGTGCGCATTGTGGTTGCGGAAAGTTTATACCGCGCCTGGAGTTTAACCACAAATCATCCTTATCATCGAGAGTAATCCAGATGAAATTAATGAAATTTTTGCAGGAAAAAGAGACTATTCGTGACAATCAAGCAGAAAGCAATCTGTTTGCGCGCCGTGCATTAATTTCATTTATCGGTGTACTGATTCTCACCGGCGTACTTTTAACCAACCTATATCATTTGCAGGTCGTGAATTATGACGCCTACCAAACACGTTCCAACGGTAACCGCATTAAACTGCTCCCGATTGCGCCGACTCGTGGCATTATTTACGACAGAAATAACAAGATCTTAGCAGAAAACCTCACTTTCTTCGGTTTATATATCGTGCCGGAAAAGGTGGATAATCTGGAAGAAACCTTCAATCAATTACGGCAAATTGTCGGCTTAACTGATGACGATATTGATGCTTTTAAAAAAGAACGTCGCCGTTCACAACGTTATACACCGATTTTATTAAAAGCTGATTTAAGCGAAGATCAAATTGCGCGCTTTTCCGTAAACCAATATGCATTTCCAAGTTTAGAAGTAAAGCCTTATTTTAAAAGACATTATCTATATGGCGAGCCACTCACACATATTCTCGGTTATGTTGCACGAATTAATGACCGTGATGTTGAACGCTTGAAACAAGAAGAAAAAGAAGCCAATTATTCTGTCCCTCACTCCTGTGGGCTAGTTGGGCTCAGCTGGTTGCTTCTGGCTGGGGTTGCTGCTGCAGTGGTGGATCAG
>JACXXQ010000614.1_pt1 | contig 16868 bp, 16 predicted proteins | sample 8621361 | NCBI WGS metagenome assembly JACXXQ01 (sample SAMN15503820, study PRJNA645414) | gut metagenome | isolation source: feces | host: Bos taurus | place: USA | collected 2016 | reverse complement strand
GCGCCGAATGCTCGCCATCGAAATTTATCGATGGCCTATTTCAGACTGTAATGGGTGCCCTCGCAGCTGAACCGCCGCTTCCCAAAGAAAACCAGGTTGTGCGCAGGATCCTCGCGGTAATGTCGCCCTCTCATCTCAAAGGCGCGGGACAGCGACCGGGACCAGTGGTCCGATCAGCCAAGTCCGACTCAGACAAGGAACCTCGCCAGTAAGCGATGCCCAAGAACCGTCAGCTGGGTCACCGCAGGCCGGGGCCGGGTTTGGTTTTGAAAACACTCCGCAGCGCGAGGCCCGTCTTTCCGTTGCTCCGCAGGAGCAGGAAAGACGGGCCTCATGCGCGAGGACGTTTTCAAAACCAAACCCGGCCCCGGTCGGAGGGGCCACAACCAAGCTAGACGTTCTTGACACCCATCGCGCGCATGGCGTTCAGAATGGCGATGATCGCTACGCCTACGTCGCCGAACACGGCGAGCCACATATTGGCGATGCCGAGCGCCGCAAGCACCAGAATCAGCAGCTTAACGCCCAATGCAAAGATGATGTTCTGCCAGACAATCGTCATGGTCTTGCGCGCCACGCGGATGGCACGGGCGATGTTGGACGGCTTGTCGTCCATGAGCACGACGTCAGCCGCCTCGATGGCGGCATCGGATCCCATGGCGCCCATGGCGATTCCGACGTCGGCGCGCGTAAGCACAGGCGCGTCATTGATACCGTCGCCGACAAAGGCGAGCTTGCCCTTGCCGTTCTCTGTTTCAAGCAGCGCCTCAACACGCTCGACCTTATCGCCCGGCAGCAGCTGCGCATGGAACTCGTCGAGCCCAAGCCGCTTGGCCACGGACGCTGCAACCTCATTGCGGTCGCCCGTGAGCATGACGGTGCGGTTTATGCCGGCGGTGTGCAGGTCGCGGATCGCCTGCTCGGCATCGGCCTTAACGGTGTCGGCAATCACGATGTGGCCGGCGTACGCGCCGTCAACGAGCACGTGCAGAATCGTGCCGACAACCTCGCAGTCCGGTGCTTCAACACCGGTCGCGGCAATCATCTTGGCATTGCCGACGACGACGTGCTTGCCGTCGATGGTTGCCGTGAAACCGTGACCCGCGACATTGGCGGAGTCGCTCACGCGATTCTGGTCGAGCACACCCTGGTAGGCGGTACGTATGGACCGTGCGATGGGGTGATCGGAAAACGACTCGGCAAGTGCCGCGACTTCGAGCAGCGACTGCTCGGTATAGCCGGCCTCGGGGTGCACCGCGACCACCGAGAACGTGCCGTTGGTGAGGGTGCCCGTCTTGTCAAAGACGACGGTGTCCACGTCGGCGAGCGTCTCGAGGTAGTTAGATCCCTTGATGAGAACGCCAAGCTTGGAGGCGCCGCCAATGCCGCCAAAGAAACTGAGCGGCACGCTAATCACCAACGCGCACGGGCAGCTGACGACCAAGAAGGTCAGGCCGCGCAGGATCCAGTCGGACCACGCACCGGTGACCAGGCCGCCGCCGAGCGCGAGCACCACGGCCGCGCCGGTGACGGCGGGCGTGTAGACGCGGGCGAAGCGCGTGATGAAGTTCTCGGTGCGTGCCTTCTTTTCGCTGGCGTTTTCGACGAGCTCCAGGACGCGTGCGACGGTGGACTCGCCAAACGGCTTGGTGGTGCGCACGTGGATGAGGCCCGTCATATTAATGCAGCCGCTGATGATGTCGTCGCCGGTTTTGACGGGGCGGGGAACCGACTCGCCGGTGAGCGCAGCGGTGTCGAGTTGGGTCTCACCCTCGACGATGACGCCGTCGATGGGTACGCGCTCGCCGGGCTTGACCACGATCACGGTGCCGACGGCAATGTCATCGGGAAAGACCTGTTCGAGTGTGCCGTCGGCTTGCTCGACGTTAGCGTAGTCGGGCGCGATGTCCATCATGGCACTGATCGACTTGCGGCTCTTGCCCACGGCGTATGCCTGGAACAGCTCACCGACCTGGTAGAACAGCATGACGGCGGCGCCTTCGGCCATGTGCGGGTCGGTATCGGGGAAGAGTACCATGGCAAACGCGCCGATGGTCGCGACTGCCATGAGGAAGCTCTCATCGAAGGCCTTGCCGCGGCGTATGTTGTTGAACGCCTTCTGGAGCACGTCGTAGCCGACAATTAGGAACGGCACCAGGAACAGCACGAAGCTGGCGTAGATGTCACCCGGCTCGCCAAATACAGCGGCGAGGGTGCCGATCTCGTCGAGAGCGTACACTACCGCAAAGATACCCAGCGCAACCAGGATACGATTGCGTTTATGCTCGAGGGACTCTTTCTTCTTGCGCTTCTTCTTTTTCTTCTTGGGGTCGGCGGCTGCCATGATTAAACCTCCCATTTGAATGTATGAACACTTGCTCATATGATTTCGCGAGCAAAGGCCGCGGCAAGCGCGGCCTTGCGGGTCGGCGTAAACCTGGGCTAGAGAATGATCTCGCAGGCCGGCTCGGCGTCGGCGGTAAACTCTACGACGCGGTCGAGCACCTCGTCGAACTCAGCGTCTTCGGCCTCGAGCGTCAGCTTCTGCGTCATAAAGTTGACGGACACGGACTTGACGCCCTCGAGCTTGGCCAGCTCGTCCTGAAGCTCGCGCGCGCAGTTGGCGCAGTCGATCTCGTCGAGCTTGAACTGCTTTTTCATGATGGGGTCCTTTCCCTGTGTTAGCGGCCTGGGTGCCGGTCGCGCTTGTTGACGTGGTCGATTGCTATTCGCAGATATGGCTCATGCCCTGATTGAGCATGGTGTAGACGTGGTCGTCGGCGAGCGAGTAGAGAATGTTGCGGCCGTCGCGGCGGAACTTGACCAGGTGCGACTGCTTGAGCGTGCGCAGCTGGTGCGACACCGCGGACTGCGAGGTCTCAGTTGTCTCGGCGATGTCTGCCACGCACAGCTCACGGCCCATGAGGGCATAGAGGATCTTGATGCGCGTGGTGTCGCTGAAGACCTTGAACAAGTCGGCAAGGTCATACAGCAGCTCCTCGTCGGGAAGATCCTCGGGCGAGCAGGTGGTGGGGATCACGGGTTCGGTGGCCTCGATGTCGGGTTTCGTGTCATCAACACGGACGCTCATTGCAATATCCTTTCATATGAACATGCGCTCATATAACTTACTTCCGATTATATGAGCGCATGTTCATATGTCAATGCTATTTGTGGCGATATTTGATAATTGCTTGCTGCCGTAGTGGGACTTTTCTAGTCGCGCATGGCTCGATCCAACGTCCATCTGCAAAAATCGAGTTGCGCGGTCGATGGGCTATTCGCGGGCTCCTCGTAAGTGCGCATTTGGTCATTTCGATTCAATTTTCTGGTCAATAATGCAATAAATTGTTCAATCTTAATATTTAAGTGCGCTGTTCCAGTATTTGGATAGCCGGATTGAGCCATTTGGGGACGACTCGCGTGCTGCCGTGACCGCGCAACTCGAAAATTGCAGTCGGGCAAAAGCGGAAACAGGCTTTAGAACAGCAGGCCCTCGATCAAATCGAGAATCATGTCGTCTTCAGTGCGTGGGCCGACTGATTTCGCGTGCGGGCTAGCATCGTCAACCAGGTTAATCTCCTCTGCTAGTTCGTCAACATGCTGCATGTCATCGGGTTCGGGGACCTCATTGATGCTCGGGTCGTCAATCTGCGGATACTGGCTCGCGATTTCTTGCCCTGTTGCCTGCGCCTCTCTGCGCTCTTCGAGGATCCGGCGACCATATTCGAAGTACCGCCGCAAGACAAATTGGCGAAGATCCTCCTGGAGGGCTGGAAAGCCATCCGGGAGACGCCCGGGGCAGATCTTCTCGCGAATGCGAATCGCTTCCATAACCCGTCTAAAGGCGGACTGTTTGAAAAACGAATGGCGGCAGACGGTGATAACAACATACCCCATGTTTCTGAGTGTGTTTCGACGCTCCTCATCAATCGCCTGCTGCTCGGGCTCATCATGGAAAAAACCGTTGTATTCGATGTCGGTCATCGATTTTTCGAGCAGCGCGTCGAAGTAGAACACGGTGCGCCGTGTGAGGGCAGAGTACCTTTTGGGAACTGGGACCGGAAAGTCAGTTTTGATGGCGCGAATACCAAAGCCGCCCGCGGATTTGGGCATTGTGAGCATCATGACGAAAGCCGTTTCGAGTGGAGAGCGGCAGCCGCCGCGCACATATCCAAGCGCCTTGATTGCATTGTTTGAGCCGCGATAGCCCGATGCCTGGGAAAAGAAGTTCCTGAGCGCTTCGGTGGTGGTTAGGGCGGGGCGCTCGCGATACCCCGTTTCGTCGGATGCATCGAGTGTGTAGGAGCCACAGATTTCAAAGTAGTATTCAACAAGTTCCCGTAGGCTGAGATCGTTTGCGGCTTGCAGGGCACACAGTTTGATGTCAACGATATAGACGCCAGCCTCGAGCTCAAGGTAGCTTTCTGAGTCGAAGGTATAGCGCGTGCGATGGCAAACACATCCATCGCAATGCCTTCGGGCGTTATTGGAGTACGTCAGTACGTGGACAATTTTGGATTCGATGCCTTTTCCTTTCAGCCACGATTGGGCCGTCTGCAGGTCGGGTTCGGTTGGGATGGATGCCCTTATCTTTTCCATGGGTATGCGGTCGGTCGTGAATAGCGCGACCGACTCGGCTGCTTGGTATACGGCTCGTGCCGTGGCATGTGATAGAACGATTCCCATATGTGCATCATGACATAGCTTGCGTTCTGCACGCTGAGGGCATCGGGTAACGGCGCCGAAACGAGGCGCTTCTTCTGCGAACGGTAGTTTTTACCCGATGCACGGTTGAACGGTTGGCGCCAATGGAGAGTTTTCTGTCACTTGACCTCATTCGGGCGAACTCTCGTAGATGCCATCTGCATTTTTCGAGTTAGGCGGTTTTGGCTCATCTAAATAAGTCGATGGGAGTGCGTCTATCGTCCTATTTTGACCGGAGCCAGGCGTTAGGGCGCCAAGCCAGTCGGATTCAGAATGGTTTTTGACTCCGCAACGGCGAAAAAGGCCTCGGCGGGGAGCTGAGTAAACCGCGCAACTCAAAAAATGTAGATGGACATATTTCAAAATGGTTGTAAGGCGGCGTTCTTTGCCGCGAGAATGCAAAACGGGACGCGGCCGAAAGGCCGTGCCCCGTTCTCTGCGCGTTCGTCTGGCTTGCTGCTGTTTGTGCTGTGCCGCTATGGGTGTTGTCGTGACCGACTTCACTACTTCGCGAACAGGTTTTTGAGGTTGAACTCGGCTTGGACGGTTCGGAGCATGAGGTCGGTGTCGTCCAGGCCCAGGTGCTGCTCGTTGGCGTCGGCGGCGAGGGTGCCACGGCGGCGCGCCCAGTTCTCGAGCGAGGCGGGTGCGGACTCGCGGGGGAGCGAGCGCGCGTCGGCGTCCAGGCTGCGGCAGATCTGGCGCGAGTCGATGACGATGATCTTGCCCGCGCGGCGCGCCTCGGCGTAGCCGTCCAGGTGGATCTTGAACCAGCTGTCCTCGAAGGCGGCGTTGTGCGCCATGTAAGGATATTTCTTCATGAGCTTGAGCAGCTGCTTCTGCAGCTCCTTGTTCTCGCGGAAGGGCTTTTTGCCGTCGATGTCGTCCCAGGTAATGTGATGGATATTCGACAGCGGCACGTCCTCGCCGCGGTAGATGTCGGGCAGCCCGCAATAGTGCGCCTCGGCGTCGTGGGGGACGGCGTCGCTGGTGAGGTCCATAATCTCCCATCCAACGTTGATGATATAGCCGCGCTCGGGCGCACGACCGGTGGTCTCGATGTCGATGCCGAGCACGGTGCCCTGGATAGGCTTGCGGGCGTAGGCCACGCCGAGTGCGTCGCGGTCGCCGCGGATCTCGCGCATGACCGATGCAGCGGTGCGCTTTTGCATCTTGCCGATGGCCGCGCAGGTGTCGGCATCGGACAGACCGCGCGAAAGCGTCGCGGGTGTCACGTTGCGCAGGCGTGCCTCGCCAATCTGGTCGCACAGGTCGCGGTTGCGGTCGGCCAGGTCTCGCACGGTGGCAAAGTCGAAGCCGGGGTCGCCCTCGGCGGTAAAATACTCGGTCTCGAGCACCTTGAGGGCTTCCTCACCCTTCTGGCGCTCGGACTCCATGGCACCGTGATCGCCATAGATAAACATGGGGATAAACGGTTGGCGCTCGTATTCGAGTGCTTGCGAAACGTTCATAGGCTGCTCCTTGGACGGGCCGTGTCACGCGGCTCGGTGGCATTGAGTTATGGCGAGATGATAGTTTACCATGGGCAACTATTGGCATCGCGCCTAGGACAACTACAATACCCTAGTTGACCGCTAGGACTTTTACAATGCTGCCGAAAGACATGAAAGGTTCCATCCGTCATGGATTTACTGATTGATATGCTGCTCGACGCCGGCAAGGACACGCTGTCGCTGGTGCCGTTTTTGTTGGTGACGTATCTGGCGCTCGAGACGCTCGAGCATGTTGCGGGCGATCGCGTCAATGGCGCCATCAAGCGCGCCGGCGCCGCGGGTCCCGTAGTGGGCTCGCTGCTGGGCATGGTGCCGCAGTGCGGCTTTTCGGCGATGGCGGCCACACTGTACGCCGGCCGTGTCGTGACGCTGGGCACGCTGGTCGCCGTGTTCCTCTCGACGTCCGACGAGATGCTGCCGCTGTTGCTCGCCGAGCAGGTTCCCGTGCAGACCATGGCGATGCTGCTTGCCTCGAAGGCGCTGATCGCACTGGTCACGGGCTTTATCGTGGACGCGGCTATCCGCGGCCTTCGTCGTAACGGTCGCGCACATGAGGCGATTCGCCGTACTGTTCTGGGGACCGCGGCCAATCCGGCCCATGTGAACTGCGCACACGATGACCATACCGGGGGCGATATCATCGACGAGGTAGCCGAGGCCGGTGTAAGTGCCGATCACATCCACGAGCTGTGCGAGCGCGACCATTGCGGCTGCGATGAAGACGAGGACGAGCACGGGCATGGGCACGGTCACGAACACAGCCATGAGCACGGGCACGAGGGCGATCATGCTCACGAGCACGGCTGCGCTTGTGGCCACGAGCACGGCCACTCCCACGAGGGAGCGCCCGTCCTGTCGATCATCCGCAGTGCGATCTCGCACACCGTACAGGTATCGGTATTCATTTTTCTGGTGACGCTGATTCTGGTCGCCGTGCTCGAGACGTTTGGCGAATCGGCGATTGAGCAATTCCTGCGCGGCAACGAGACACTTGCCGTTCTGGGCTCGGCACTCGTCGGCCTGATCCCCAACTGCTCGGCTAGCGTGGTCATTACGCAGCTGTACCTAGAAGGCGCGCTGCAGCTGGCGCCGATGCTCGCCGGCACGCTCATTTCCGCCGGCGTGGGCTATCTGGTGCTGTTCCGCACCAACCGCAGCGCCCGCGAAAACGCCGTGTTCCTGGTCATGATGTATGTCATCGGTGCCGGCTGGGGACTCGTCCTATCCGCCTTTGGCCTCTAAGTAGGCCTAACAAAACGGGCCTCAAAATAGCCATGCTCGACGCCTGCACAAAGCGGCGCGGTATGGCATTTTGAGGCCCGTTTTTTTGAGCCATGAACCTGAACGGCCGCACAGCCCGAACCAAAAAGGTAGATTTCCGGGCATGTCCCAAAAATCTACCTTGGTTAGCGCAGCAGCTCGGTGAGGTTGCGTTTAAAGCGGGCGCGGTCTTCGCTGGTAAATGCCGCCGGTCCGCGAGTGCGGCCTCCGGCGCGGCGCACCTTCTTTTCCTCGTGGCGAATAAACAGCTGCATGTCGATGGTCGCTTTGTCGTAGACGCGCCCGCGCACACCGATGGCGGCGGCATCGCGCCCGAGCACCATGCTCGCCAGGCCAATGTCCTGCGTCACGACCACGTCGCCCGCCTGCAGGCGCTCGACAATGGCAAAGTCGGCACTATCGGCGCCCACGCTTACGTCGAGCGTTGAGACCCAAAAGCCGCGCCGCGCGTGCTCCGCATCGCGCGGGTCGTCGCGGCGAATGTGCCGTTCCAGGTTTTGCGTGCTGTTGCCGGCGATAACAACGGCGACGCCCGCCCTCCGCGCGCAGTCAATCGACTCGCGCGTGACCGGGCAGGCGTCGGCATCAATAAAGAGCGTTCGCGGCATCTAGTGCACCAGTTTGCCAAATTGAATAGCGCGAACAATCAGCGTTACGCCAAATACCAGCAGCGCGGCGCCGCTAAAGATGACGAGCATCTTGGCCGACCACAGCGGATAGATAAACACGAACATACCGGCGATGATGGAGAGTGCGCCGCTCAGGATGGCGAGGGCACGGTTGGCGGAAAGCTCGGACTCCAGAATGGACATGACACCTTCGACAATCCAGCCAAAGCCGGCCACGACAACCACCATCGTGGTGAGCGTCGCGGTCGAGAAGGCCTGGTTGCGCAGGATTATGACGCCGCCCAGGATAATGAGCAGGTTGGAGATGATGCTCGTCACGCGCCAGCCGGTGGGCAGCAGCGGCTCAAAAATGGCAGTAAACAGCCTGATGGCCGCCGTGATTACAAAGTATAAACCCAGGACAGTCGTCAAAAAGACGAGGGTCTTGGCGGGCGCAAAAAGCAGTGCGATGCCGGCGAGGAGCGCGATAACGCCCGTGATGGCGTAGATCCAGCGTACGGCCTTGACGGCCTTGCCAGCCATGCTTTTCTCGTCAAATCCAAACTGGCTCATTTTTTGGTCATCGTTCTTAAAGAGGCCCATAACGTCTCCTTTCCGTGTGGTGCACGTCGCGTTCATTGCCCTCCGTGCGGCGTACGCCAAAAGTGCTGCAACAAGTATCGCCCAAGGGTGCCGATGCATGGGGCGGGAAGGACGAATTGTCGCCCCACATTCCCGAATTGTTACTTTTGTTCCCGCTCCAGTGAGGATTAATCAACAGCTGTAGAACATTATTCCGCTGTATGTAATTGCCTACGTTTTAGGTTAGATTTTCCTAAGGACAATTGGCTTGTATTGGGGGTCCCTATGAACGAAGCAGTTCCCGAGGCGCCGGTAAGCGCTGGGTCGATGGCAAAACAGGGTCGTGAAAAGCTTGGCTTGGACGCGTTTGACGCGCTGGTCCGTCGTGCCCGCACGTGCCGCCGCTTTGACGAGTCCATGCGCGTGCCGCGCGAGTTTTTGCTTGAGCTGGCGGAACTGGCGCACCTGGCTCCGTGTGGCGCCAATGCCCAGCGCCTTCGTTTTCATGTGGTGAGCGGTGCCGAGGACTGTGCTCGCGTGTTTGATGAGCTCGCATGGGCTGGCGCGCTCAAGGACTGGCCGGGCCCCGATGAGGGCGAGCGCCCGACCGGCTACATCGCGATTCTTGCCGAGCGCGCCGTTCCGGGCAAGCCGGCCGCGCCCATCACCGAGGTCGACACCGGCATTGCCGCCCAGACGATGATGCTCGCCGCTCGCAGCGCCACGCCCGAGGTGGCGGCCTGCATGTTCAAGGCCTTTACGCCCAGCGCGGTCGATGCCATGGGGCTCGATAACGACAAGTATGAGCTCAAACTGATCATGGCCTTTGGCGTGCCGGCCGAGACGCAGGTGATCGACGCGATCGACTCCAACCCGGATGGCTCTATCAACTACTGGCGCGATGAGGCGCGGGTGCACCACGTGCCCAAGCGCCCGCTCGCTGACGTGCTGGTGTAGCCGAGCGTCGTTGCGGCGCGATCTGGCGGTAAAACCACCGCAAAGGTGCCTGTCCCCTTGGTGGTGGTGCGAGGGGAGGGCGTGTGGCCGATCTGTATTTGGTGCGGCATGGGCAGACCGAGCTCAATGTGCAGAACATTTTGCAGGGCTGGCATGATTCGCCGCTCACAGCACGTGGGCGCGAGCAAGCGCTGGCGACGCGTGCGGCGTTTGCGGCGCGTGGCGTGACCTTTGACCATGTGTATTCGTCTCCGCTGGGGCGGGCGCGGTGTACGGCTGAACTTATTGCTGGCGAGGGCCGTTCCATTGAGCTGGTCGATGACCTGCGCGAGTGGCATTTGGGCTCGCTGGAAGGTGCATCAAATCGTGAGATGCCGGCTCAGCCCTGGGGCGATTATCCGGTGGCCTTTGGCGGTGAGTCGGAAGCGCAGCTCCGGGCGCGTATGGTCGCGACGCTGTCCCGCATTATGGCGCGGCCCCAGCACAACTGCGTGTTGGCAGTCTCCCACGGCTCTGCCTGCCAGGAGTTTCTTAGATGTGTGACCGGCGGGGGAGAGCAACCCGACAACGGCGCTGTGCTGCATTTTGATTACACGGACGGGGCGTTTTCGCTCCTTGAATGGTAACGAACGAAAGGACCCCCTATGCATAAAGACCTGTATCTGGTCCGTCATGGGCAGACGATATTCAACCTTAAGCGCATCATTCAGGGCTGGAGCGATTCGCCGCTTACGCAGCTTGGATGCGACCAGGCGGCACGCGCCGGCATGTTCTTGCGTGCGCGCGGCATTGAGTCCGACCACGCCTACACCTCCACGCTGCACCGCACCGAGCAGACGATCGCCAACCTGTGTCCGGGTCTGGCGTACGAGCGCCTAGATGGCCTGCGCGAGTGGTTCTTTGGCGACTTTGAGGCCGAGCGCGTGATGCTGATGCCCGAGCGCCCGTGGCGCGATTTCTATCGTCGGTTTGGCGGCGAGGGCCAGATGCAGGTGCGCGAGCGCATGGTGGCGACGCTGACTGAGCTTATGCAGAAGCCCGGCCACACGTGCGTACTCGCGGTGAGCCACGGATCGGCCATCAAGGAGTTCATGGACCACGTAAAGGGTGCGGCGGCAGACGAGCGCGACCGTGTGCCGGGCAACTGCTCGGTGCTGCATTTTGCGTTTGACGATGCGGCCGGTACGTTTGAGCTGGTCGAAGTCTTTACGCAGGAGGATTACGCGCGCGAGCTGGGGCTAGAGCCGCTCGTGGCAGCGGCGGGTCCACAGCGCGGATGACGTGGGCGGGGCGGCGCGTATAGCCGGTTAGCCGCACGATGCGAAAGGGGCGGGGATGCATGCGTCGGCATTGCATTCCCGCCCCATGTTTGTTGAGCTGCTGAGTCGTTGCGCTGGGCGGTTGGGTCTTGTTAGAACCGTGCGATTTGATGCATGAGCAGGCCCGTTGGAACCTGCGGTGCACCGCCGCTGATCTGCGCGGCGGGGAACAGCACGGCAACGGCAAAGTTGAACGGCTCTTTGCCCGTGTAGGCGCCGGCGGTGCGGGCCTCGTCGGCTAGGAGCTGCGATGCCCCGGCCAGTGCGACAGCAAAGGCGGGGTCGTCGGCCAGGACCGGCTCCGGCGCCTGATCGAGCATGGCACGGATGGCGCCGACGGCGTCCTCGCGCTTGACCTCCCACACGCGGTGCGTGATGCCCGCGGGGTCGGTGACGGCGTAGAGCGAGGCGCCCTCTTTGGCGGCGCCGAGGATGATATCCATGACGGGCGATGCCTCGTAGGCGAGCGACACGGGACGCGGCTGCACCTTGAGCTCAGCGATTGCACGGGCGGCGGCGGTCGCATCGGTGAGCGCGCCGGCCGCCTCATCGGCGCTTGCCAACACGTCAACAGGGCAAATCGCCACGACGCCCGTCACGCGCCCCGGTTCTCCCGAGCATTCGTACACGTAATACGCCGCGCCCGGATCCTTGAGCATGAGCCCATCGGCAATGGCTCCGCGCAGGGCGTCGTTGCTGCTCAGAATGCTGTCCATCTGCGGCAGCGCCTCGAGCACGCGATCCTGAGCCGGACGGATGCAGGGAAACGGAAGTGCTTTCATGGGCGGTCCTAACGCGCGAGTCGGTTTGTTCGCGGCTTATTATGCCCCAACTTGGCTGTCCACGTCCCAGAGCGTGTTGTCGGCGAGCGCGATTAGCACCTGCTGGCAGCGAACGATGTCGGCGTGGGGCACATATTCGTTGGGCTTGTGGGCGAGCGCGAGCGAGCCGGGGCCATAGCTCATGCAGTTACGGTTACCCGTCTTGCCGGCAGTGACGGCGGTGTCGGTATAGCCGGTAAAGAAGCCGACGGTCGTCTCCGCGCCCGTTACGCTGTCGGCAGCATGCTTTAGCGCTGCCAGAAGGGGAGAGCTCGGGTCGCGCTCGATGGCGGGGCTGTCGCCCGTCACGGTATAGCTGCCATGGCAGCCGGGGACCGCGGCTTCGGCACCGGCGATGGCCTGCTCTACCATGCGCGTCGCGGCTGCCGTATCAGTCGGCGGAGTCAGGCACATATCGGCTCAGACCTTGGCGTGGTCGGGCACGACATAGGGACGGTAGCCACCCTCGATCTGTCCAAACGTGATGGTCGATGGTCGCAGCTCATCATGTACGGGCAGCGCCGCGAACGCATGGCGTAGCGCGCAGACGGCCTCCGCCATGGCGGCGTCGGCATCCGCGCCCTTCCAGGGCTGGCTCGCGTGCGCCGTGACGCCGGCCATTTCAATTTCGAACCATGTACGTCCCTTGTGCGCCACTTGAATCTGCCCGTCGGTGGGCTCGGTGTCCAGCACCCATTCGCGCGAGCCGACACAACCGGCATCGATGGCCGCCTCGGAGCCGCGCATAAAGTCTTCCTCGTCGACCGAGCAGATGAGCGAAAAGCCGCGGCGGGGAAGCTTGCCGCTTGCCGCCACGTGCTCGAGCGTATGGGCAAGCGCGGCGATGGCGCAGGCCAGGCCGCCCTTCATGTCGCAGGGGCCGCGGCCGTAGAGCTTGCCGTCGCGCACGACCGCCCCAAGCGGCGCGATGTCCTCGTCCCAGCCATCACCCAAGGTGACGGTATCCATATGGCAGATATAGACGAGTCGCGGCTCGTCGCTTTGGCCCGGTACGGTGACCATTAGATTGCGGCGCCCGGGCATCACCTCGAGTTCCTCAGCCTGCACGGCATGGAGCACCGGATGACTCAACCGCTCCAGCTGGGCCTCAACCAGCGCTTCAATATACCGCTCAATCTCGCCTTCATACGCGCCCGGATCGGAGCTATCAATCTGCACAAGGTCCTGCGCAAGCCGCCAGGCAAAGTCCTCATCAACCATATGCAACCTCACAATCAGTATGCCTTCCAAACCAATTGTAAGCCTCCTGAGGTTTCCACGACATGCGCATGGCAGAATTTACCGTTCGCAGGTCGAGCCATCGCGTTTGCCGTCTGGACGGTTTCACGGGCGACACGATGGGTACGTACCCGTCATGGACGACATGCTGTGTGACATATCTGCCTTTCGGTATCACCGGATACCTCCACAGGTCTTGGCAATAATGCCGGATCTGCCCGATTCTGCGGACGATCCGCGCAGGGAGCACCTATGTGAGCATCCGCTCGTCACGCATTTCCTGCGCACCCCGTTACACGTGTTGGCACAGGGCAGCTGTGGGCGAAAGGGCTATCGCATTGTCAGGCACGTTTGGAACGGGGAGAGGCCGTTTGGCTCCGTGTGCCAGACGGAGTTTGGCTTCGAGGCTGCGTCCCCGCTCTTTACCCTGCTGACCCTGGCTTCCTCGGTCTCAAACGAGCGTCTGATCATGTGCATGTATGAGATGTGCGGCACCTTTGCCGTGTGCAAGATTGCGCCTCAGGTAAAGTCGGCACTTGAGCAGGCATATGGCAGCCGGTGGGGTGACGTACAGCTGGGCTGGGAAAACGTAAAAGATGCCTCCGGAAATCCAACGGACTTGTGGAAGCGACCGCCCTTGATCGAGCTCTCTGAACTTTCAGAGTACGTCGAAAAGATCTCGGGGCTCCGCGGTGCTAAATCGTTCACACGTGCCGCGAAGTGCATTACGGGGATGGCGGCATCGCCGCTCGAGGTCCAGGCTTCGATGCTGTTTGGCCTTTCGAGGTTGCGCGGCGGCGAAGGGCTGCGCCTTACCAATAACGTCGAGATTCGCATGACGCGCAGCGCCCGCCTGATTTCGGGGCTTGATAGGCGCTACGCCGATATCCTGCTGGCAAATAGGGACGGCAGCCGAGAATGCCTGGTTGAATGTCAAGGCAAAGCCATTCACGGATCCATAGAATCCAAAATCTCGGACTCCGATCGAACGACGGCCCTGCAGGCGATGGGATATCCTGTCGTTCTGATGACTTATGGTCAGCTGGTCGACCCCGATGCCTTCCGCGTGGTGATGGAGCTCATCATGTCCTATCTCGATGCGCCGTTGAAAGACAAGACGCCGCGGCAGCAGAAGCTCGAACGGCAGCTTCGTGAGGAGATATTTATCGATTGGGCGGGAATGTAGTCGCGCGGGCGGAAAACGGTCTCGCGAGTTAGAGTTTTGACTGCGAAAAGGCTTCAGTCTCTCCTTGGGAGGGCTTGAAAAGTGCTACCCAGAATAAGTTGTTTCGGAAAATAGACAGTCAACCTGAAGCTGGCACATGGAGATCGGTTTTTGCCTACTAAAACCCCAGATAAAATAGTTTATCAAAGCTGGGGCGCTCAGGGATTTGGCTCCCACTATCTATTATCCGAAAAAACTTATTCTGGGTAACATTATTAACGGCGCCTAGAGCACGAATTCGGCCCCCGTTTCGTGAAAACGGGGGCCGAATGGGCTTCGTGGCCTGTCTGACAGGTTTGGCGACGGCGCTATTTGATCACGCGCACGCGATACATCGACGGAATCTGCTTGAGAGCTTCGATGGTGCTGCTGTCCAAGTGCTCGTCGGTGTCGAACATGGTGTAGGCGTTCTCGCCGGCGGACTCGTTGGTCATGCGCTGCACGTTGGCGTTGTCCTTGGCAAGAATTGCCGTGATCTGGCCGATCATGTTGGGCACGTTGGCGTGCAGGCAGGCGATGCGGCTTGCGGCGCGCGCCTTGCCCATGCTGCAGGCGGGGTAGTTGACGCTGTGCGCGATGTTACCGTTCTCCAGGTAATCCTTGAGCTCGCTGATGGCCATATCGGCGCAGTTGGCCTCGGCCTCGCCAGTGCCGGCGCCCGAGTGCGTGGTGATAAACGTGTTGGGCATCTTGACTGTCTTGGGCGTGGCGAAGTCGCAGCTAAACCAGCTCAGCTTGCCCTCGCGCAGGGCAGCGTCGACGGCGTCCTCGTCAATGATGGTCTCGCGCGCGTAGTTGATGAGGACGGCGTTGGGGGCCAGCAGGTCGATCTGCTCGGTGCTGATCATGCCGATGGTATCGGCCTTGCTGGGCACGTGCACGGTGAGGTAGTCGCAACCGCGGCACAGGTCCTCGAGCGTGCCCACGCGCTGCACCTCGCGGCTCAGTACCCACGCGTGCTCGACGGAAATGAACGGATCATAGCCGTAGACGTCCATGCCCAGATCGACGCAAGCGTTGGCGACCTTGGAGCCCACGTTGCCCAGACCGATGACGCCGATACGCTTGCCCTTGAGCTCGCGGCCCACAAAGGCCTTCTTGGCCTTCTCGGCATCGACCTGAATCTCGGGGTCGTCGGCGTTGTCGCGCACCCAGTTCATCGACTGCACCACGCCGCGGCTCGAAAGCACCAGCATGCCCAGGACGAGCTCCTTGACGGCGTTGCTGTTGGCGCCGGGGGAGTTGAAGACGACGACGCCCTTCTTGGCGTATTCCTCGACGGGGATGTTGTTGACGCCGGCGCCGCAGCGGGCGATGGCGCGGATGCCCTCGGGCAGCTCGTAGCCGTGCAGGTCGGTCGAGCGCATCAGGATGGCGTCGGCCTCCTCGGCGGTGCTCACAAACTCGTAGCCCTCGCCAAACTCGACTTTGCCGTCTTTGGTGATGTCGTCGATGGTCTTAATCTTACGCATGGAAAACTCCTTAGCAGATTTGTTTTAGACAGATGGTTTGAAGTGGCTGGTCGGCCCGCGCGTTGCGGGCTAGTTAGATCGCGGACTCAAACTGTGCTGCGCTTCGAAGTCCTTCATGTATGCGGCCAGCGCCTGCACGTCCTCCATGGTGACGGCGTTGTACACGCTGGCACGCATGCCGCCGACGAGGCGATGGCCCTTGACGTTTTGGATCAGGTGCTCGGCAGCGCCCGCAACAAAGGCGGCGTCGAGGTCGGCATCGCCGGTGCGGAACGTGACGTTGGCGATGGAGCGGCTGTCTTCCTGCGTGGTGCCGTGGAACAGCTCGCTGTCCTGCAGCAGGTCGTAGAGCAGGTTGGCCTTGGCCCAGTTGCGCTCGGCCATGGTGGCAAGTCCGCCGGTCTCCTCGACCCAGCGGAACACCTTGCCGCATACGTAGATGCCAAAGGTGTTGGGCGTGTTGAGCATGGAGCCCTTGGCGGCCTGGGTCTTAAGGTCCAGGTACTGCGGCGTCTGCGCAAAGGCTGGGCCGTCTGCGATGAGGTCGTCGCGCACGATGACCACGGTCACGCCCGCGGCGCCGGCGTTTTTCTGTGCGCCGGCGTAAATGAGTCCGTAGCGCTCGACGTCGAGCGGCTGCGACAGAAAGCAGCTCGAGACATCGGCGACCAGCGGCACATCGCCGCAAGCGGGCAGCTCGTGGTACATGGTGCCAAAGATGGTGTTGTTCTGGCAGATGTAGACGTAGTCGAGCCCGTCGCCCGCGGCCTCGGCGGCAATGCGCGCGTTTATGTCGGCCATGGTGGGAATGCGGTCGAAATTGGTGTCCTCGGAGCTCGCGAGCAGCACGGCCTCGCCGTACTTGGCGGCCTCCTTGTACGCCTTGTTGGCAAAGTTGCCGGTCACGACGTAGCCGGCGCGGCCGCGGCGCATGAGGTTCATGGGGATGCCCGCAAACTGCAGCGTGGCGCCGCCCTGCAAAAACAGGACACGGTAGTTGTCGGGGATACTCAGCAGGCGGCGCAGGGTGGCCTCGGCGTCGTCGATGATCTGCTGGTACATGCTAGATCGATGGCTCATTTCGAGCACGGACATGCCGCAACCGCGGTAGTCCATCATCTCGTCGGCGATCTCGGCGAGCAC
>JACXXQ010000613.1_pt1 | contig 16891 bp, 13 predicted proteins | sample 8621361 | NCBI WGS metagenome assembly JACXXQ01 (sample SAMN15503820, study PRJNA645414) | gut metagenome | isolation source: feces | host: Bos taurus | place: USA | collected 2016 | reverse complement strand
GAACTCTCATTGTTCGGTGAAGAATTATGTGATGCACTGTCAGATGCAATTCTAAAACAAAAGCTGATAGACTCCGGTTCACTTCTTGACTCTCTCAACTATTCTTCATTCATGGAAGGGAACAATCCTGGGCAGCGTGTATCCTTCTTCAGTTATGGCCGCTGCGTAGATATGTCCGGTTACAAAAAAAACAAGATACAGGTTGACACCAATCGCGAGGTCTGGGGTATACGTCAGAATACGAATAAAAAAAATCGCTGGTATGCCCGCAACATGTATGGTGGACTGAATCGTCTGATAGGCCGAGTCATGTATGGTTTGTCTGATCACGAGATAGCCCGTCTGAAAGGAATATTGGAAAATCGTATAAAAAATGAATAAGAAAATAGGTAATATCAATTTTGTAGAGACAGCGGTCGGCACATATGCCATCCGTATGGACTCTTTCCGTGACTCCCTGACACATCTGTTCGGATCAGCTGTATCTGACTGGGATTGCAGCCCGGCTACCGTAGCAGGTATTCGTATTGTTCCGTGGGGTGCTGATAACAGCCTCCCCTCTTACATCCGCAATCTTCTCGAGAAAAACAATCTTGCTCCTGGTATACTTGCCCGCAAGACAGGCTTGTTGTACGGACAGGGGCCAATGCTGTATCGTGTAGGCATTGAGAACAACGAACGCGTTCAGATGTGGACAACTGATCCGGAAGTCCAGACATGGCTGGACAGCTGGGACTATCGCAGGTTTATCCGTGAGGCGTTCACCGAATACAATCATCTGAATGGTGTGTTTGTCAAGTATACTTCAGCACGGTCTGTCCGCGTAGGCCGTCCATGGATCCACAGCCTTGAATGCCTTCCCTCTAAGGATTGCCGGTTATGCTGGCCGGATAATGACGACCGGTATCTGAATGCCGTTACCCACATTCTGAATGGAGACTTTGACTTTTACGGCAGTCAGAAATATATCAGGTATCCTGTTTTTGACCGCTATCATCCGGCTAAGCACGAGATTGCGGTAAAATATCACTGCTTGCGCAGCTTTGGCCGGAATATGTATGCGGTATCCTCATTTTTCGGATCCATACCTTGGATGCATGATGCTAACTCGTTACCGGAGATCATTGAGTATCTGAACAGGAATATGATCGCTGCAGCATATGTAGTTCATGTTCCGGAAGTATATTGGAACGAAAAAGCCGATAAATACAAGTCCAAACATCTGGATGCAACAGATGATCAGGTTTATCTGTATATGGAAACTTTAAAGGATCAGCTTGCACGTGAACTGGCAGATGTTATGGCAGGCAAGAACAATGTCGGTAAGTTTTTCATGGCAACCGACTATGTAGATCCGGTAGACGGCAAGACACACCAGTTCCTGATTGAACCCATCGAGATGAATCTGGATAAGTACATCGAAGCGCTCACCAAGATATCCCGCATTGCTGACTCCAGCACGACCAGCGGACTGGGGCTGAATCCTTCTCTGGCCAATATCATTATTGACGGTAAGGGCGACTCCGGTTCTCAGATGCTGTATGCACTGAAGCTCTTTTACGGAGCCGACACACAGATTCCGGAAGATGTTTGTCTCGAGGCGATCAATGATGCAATACACATCAATTTCCCGGACAAACAGGACTTGTTCCTGGGTATATACCGAAAAGTGATCAACAAAGAAGATAATGTAACGGCTTCCGACAGAGCCACAAATCAGGTGTGATATGAAACATAAAGAGATAGACTTCCCGGACTGCTGGGAAGAATTACAACCGGCAGAATTCGCTTACTTGCTTAAGCTGCGCATGTTGATGATACTGACACCTAAATCGGTTAGCCTGACTGATGCTAAAAGATTATGGTGCAGTTACGTCCTTAACCACCGCGGATTAAAATCTAACAGAAAGGATTATTACCTGTTGGTGAATCGTCTGGCCAGAACACTGGACTGGCAATGGCGGGTTGAAGAAGATACCGGCACGGTTGCCCTGAACTTTGATTCAACCGTAAACCTGATCCCTTCCTGGTCTGGATTCTGGGGCCCGGCTTCTCACGGAGCTGATCTGACATTTGGCGAATTCCGCTTTGGTGTTATCATGATGAATGAATATACCCGTACCCAGGATATTGCGTATCTGAACTCTTTGTGCGCGATCCTTTATCGTCGCAAGAAAAAAGGGACTCGTATTCCGTTCGTCTCTGCTGATTTGGGCAGGAATGCCCGTGAGATTTCCGGTATGCCGGATTATTTGAAATGGGGGATCTATTGCTGGTTCGCCGCATTCTGCTCCTTCCTGTTTCACGGTACATTCATTCTGGACGGATGCGAAGTATGTTTTGAACCGATCTTTTCATCCAGCGGCAAGGATCATACACCGGAACAGTCTTTAGGGATGAACTCTATATTGTTCTCAATGGCGGAGTCTGGTGTATTTGGCGGTATTGATGATGTTGACAATACACAGCTGTTACGGGTTCTTTTAAAACTTTTAGATGACAAACAGAAGGCGGACAGCCTTCTTCAAGCTGCAAAAAAACATGATATTCAATAAAGATAATAAGGGCGCTAAAGAACTGCGCCACATGACTGGCAACTATTATGCCGGCAATGACTTTTCTGTCATGGAGATGGACATCCTCGATGCGACTGATGAACTCGTTCAGGTGATCGGAAAAGCAGTATATGATAAGGCAGAACAGGCTTATCTGGAAAATAACAATGACAGGCTGGTTCAGCTGGTACAACGCCCTGTTGCATTGTTGGCCACACTTCATTTTTTCCAACGTAACGATGTCAGCCATGAGGACAGTGGACGGAAAATTAAACTTTCCTCAGACGGTACCGATAAAATACCCTGGGAGTGGCAGCTGGATCGCGATGACGATATACACCTTCAGGCATATTACGCTTCAGTAGAACGCCTGATTAGATGGCTGAATGAAACAAAAGATTCCGACTGGCTAAATTCTGATGCTTTCCGGATAGCCAGTGGCCTGCTGATCCGGTCTGGCCGTGAGTTTGACTCCTATTTCCCGATTGCACAATCCGAGAGAATGTATATCCTGCTGCTCCCTTTCCTTCGGGAAGCCCAGATTGCAACGGTCGCACCCTCTTATGGTGAAGGATTCAAGGATCTGATGGATCACGAACCTTCTGATACCCGTTATGCAGCTTCCAAAGCCCTGGCATTACTGGGCATGTCGATGGCTTTGCGCAGATTACCCTTACAGCTTATCCCCTATTCTGTTATACAGGGTTTCAATTCCCAGAATGGGATGTCAGCCTCTCAGCCGGCATCCTTGAATGACGCACATAGGATGGCTGCTGTACTGGAAGCTGATGCAGCAGAATGGCTGGAGCGGATGAAACAGTTACGTGACGGAAACAATGGCGAAGACATTCCCCTGCTTCCACATAACTCAAGAAACAATAAATTTTTGCGCCTATGAATGTTATCCAGAGACCCGGGGCTGTCTGTCTGGCGGCAGACATGCCCGACTACATCATTGATACAGACTCTACGATCACGTTTGAAGTCCAGTTTAACAACCAGAAGATTTTGTCTGAAGAATATGTTCCTGATGCCGCGTACCAGGTTCGGGTGCGTAAGTTAGGAAAATTTTGCGCAAAGGCTCTGTTCGGATCATGGCCTTCCGGTAACACTACCTATCAGCAGCGTCTGTCCGGCACCTTCACTTTCCTGATCAACGGATCAAAAGATGCAGAAACCTATGTGCTGTTTTCTCGTTTTACAACCAAAAAGAATGCATCCTCTCCGGGGGTGCTGTCAACGGTTGATGAGAAGATAACCCGTCCTGATATTCCTGAATACGCTTCTTTCTACTTGAAGGAGGGGCAGTCAGTCATGGCTGAATATACTCGCTCCGACGGGCAGACAAATTATAAGACGCTGTATCAGCACGTAGGCGCAGCATCCGTTTGTACGCTGGATACTTCATACTCCCGGATCCGGGATCTTTTTGACGGTATGGAATTCGCCATGTACTCCATTGCTGGCATGACATACCACATTGACCGGACTGCCTATGCCGAAAAATTCATCTTCCGGTTTCTGAATATGTTTGATGCACCGGAGACTATCTGTGCAGTAGGATCGATGGTGCAGAAAGGTACAGATTCAAGCGAAACTGAATTCATGTTCGGTGTTGAACGCAGGTTCGTGGTTAATCCGGAAGATGAATACACGGTTAATTCCGGTGCTATATTCCGGCAGGCTGATTACAGGTTATGGCGTGATTTCCTGGGAGCACAGCAGGCACAGATGCTTATTGATGGCACCTGGTATGATATCGTAATTAGCAGCCATAATTACGAGCGCGATTTTCATAAGAATGTATTGAAAGCAGTTGAATTCTCCTTTCGTTTTGCGGATCCAGATAACAATAGAATATTATGATAGGTATTAAGACATTCCGGGAATATATCAGTGAAATGGTACATTATACCAACCAGAAATTGGAACTGAAGATTGATCATGTTGTGTTGGCTGTCAACGAGTCGCATATGACTAAAAAATTGCAGGCAAAATCAGGCGTTTGCCTCTGTGTAAGTTTTCCGGACGCTCAGGCAACTGGCCAGCAGGACAATCCTAGCGACCAGCAACAGACTTTCCTGTTCATCTGTCAGAGGATATCTCCAGGACAGATGTCAGAGGAAGAAGAAATTCTTCGATACAATGACCTGCAAGGCATCATGCTTTCTTTACGTGATGTCATACGCGAATATGGTAGTGAGTGTGTCGATATTATCCCCGAAGAATCTTACAAGATTGAATGGGAATACCAGATCTTTGGCGGTATGAACGGACTTTCGATGGGATTAAAATTTAAGAGCTATGACTAAATTATATATTGACGGAGTCGCAGTTTCTCTGCCGGCCGGATTCACAATCACGGTTAAACAGGAAAATGCGTTTTTCACCAAAAATGGCGAATACACATACGATATCGAACTCTCTTTGCAGAATCCTGTCAATGCCAGATTATACGGGTTCCTGAACCGGCTGAATATCACAGAGCGTCCTGCTACAAAAAGAAAGGCTGTTCTGGTAGCAGACAACCGGGTTTATCTGAACGGTTCGGAGATTATAACAGGTTGGACTGACGAGACTGTCAGCATCCAGCTTGTTTCCGGTAATTCCGAACTAAACTATTTTGTCGGATCTGATAAATTGATTTCTGAACTGGATATGCCGGTAACGAATCCGGTTGCGAATGGTACGGTATCAACCGATTACGTGACTAAGGTATATCCGGATGTAGATTACAATCTGATGATGACATACGACAAGGGTAAAAATGTAGATCGGAATATATGGATTTTCAACCGGGAGATCGGAGAAGGCGGAGTTTTTGGCGGTACCATCACTCCCAAACCAGATATCCAGCCGTATGATTACATACCACAGCCATACCTGTGTGCGTTTATGCGCGAGGTTCTTAAGGCATTGGGGTATTCTCTGGAATATAATGCCATCGAAGATACCCCGTGGAGTGCAGCCTACATTGTACATGTCTGTCAGACTTATAATTGGAACGAAATGCTCCCGGGGTGGACTGCAAAAGACTTCCTTCAGAATGTAGAGACAATGTTTAATGGGACATTCCTGATCGATTTCCGTAGCCGGAAAGTATCATTCCTGCTTAACGTATCTTATCTGACACAGGTCCGCAATGTTCACCTCCAGAATGTAGTGGACAGTTATACGGTCGAGAGTGAAGAAGAGGAAGCCGATGCAGTAAATTCAACAGTGAAATATAAATTACCGGAGAGTGATTATTATAAATTGCGTTCTCTTCCCGACATCGTCAGAGAAACCGCCGGTCAGAAGACAATTAACGAGGATCTGTTCTCTTTCTTCGGTAAAGCCGAAAATCAGGTTACCAATGTGATTTTTGACTATAAGGCTGTAGACAGAAAGATTATCTATTTGTCCGGTTCCGGAATCATGGCCACCTTAGAAATGGTTGATGAGTTCGCTCCTTTGGTTCGGGAGTCTGCAACATCCGAGCTGGAGATTGAAATGATTCCTGCAGAATTGGTGGAACGCAAATACTATGCTCCGGATATAGATCCTGATGATCTCTATTATGCGCAATATTACATACCCTGTGTATCTGCAGCAGATGATCTCTCAGAAGACACCCCACTGGATACGGTCCATGATATGGTTTCTAACCTGACCGAAGAGAATGAGAGCCGGTCTAATATATTCCTGGCATTTTACAAGGGACTTAATCCGGTTCAGATTGGTATGCTTGGAGCGAATACTTATCCCATGGCCTTTACAGACAAGTTCTTTCCTACCTCCAGTTGGCCGGTCACTCTGCCTGCCGGAGGACCGACCTTCAACCTGAAGGATATGGAAAGCTATTTTTTCAGCAACGCTTACCGGATCGATCGGATTAATCCGGTCAAAATAACCTGTTACGACTGCAATGTATATCCGGCTAGTTCCGTGTTTGAAATCTTTAACCGACGGTTCCTTGCAAAAGAAATCGAATATACGATCGGTCCGAATGGCAGGGATGGCGCATGGTCAGGGATCTTCTACCCTGCCAGTATTCCGGATACGGAAGTCGAACAGCGGTGGATCCTCTCGGATGGCAAATGGAGAGACGGCGGCGTATGGCTGGATGAAGGCAGATGGTTGGATCAATGATTATTAACACAAACACACATACACGATGAGTTTAAAAATTGATAGAGTCCAGCTGGAGATCGTTATCCAGCAGGATCAGGCCCGGCAAAAAATGATTGAGCTTGAAGACAAGATTCGTTCTGCTAATCGAGAGCTCAAAAATATCAAGAAACAATCTGGGGAGAACTCGGATGCGTACAAGAAACAGGCTGAAGTAATCAAGCAGCTGAAACAGGAATACGATAACCTTTATGAAGAGATTGGACTTACCAACCTCTCCCTGCGGGATCTCGGCAAACGCCAGAAGGATCTGAATGCAATTCTTCGGCAACTTAATCCGAACACCGATGCATACAAGCAGTATTCCGAACAGCTCAAAGAAGTAAACAACCGGATCAAAGAACTGCGGGGAACGGCCAATGAAACCCGGTTTAGTCTGTCAAAATTGACTGATGGCTTTAATAAGTATGGTGCCATAGCGGCCAGTGCAATTGCTGGTCTGACCGGCATCACACTGACCATGCGCAGCTGTGTCAATGAATACGCTGAAATGGAGGAAGCCCAGTCGCAAGTCATTAAGTACACAGGACTGACCAAACAGGAAGTGAAAGAACTGAACGAAGAATTCAAACAGATGGATACTCGTACAGCCCGCACTCGCCTGAATGAATTGGCTGGTGACGCAGGTAAACTGGGGATCTCAACCAAAGACGGTGTTAAGGAATTCGTCGAAGCAGCCAACATGATAAATGTCGCCTTAGGTGAGGATCTGGGTAAAGATGCCATTACTCAGATCGGCAAACTGGCTGAAATGTTTGGTTCTGGTGACAGGTCACTCAAAGAGAATATGCTGGCCGTTGGCTCAGCAGTCAATTCCGTAGCTCAGAATTCTTCTGCTGCAGAACCATATCTGGTTGAATTCACCGCACGTATGGGTGGTGTCGGCAAACAGGCTGATATGGCAATAACAGATATCATGGGCTTTGCATCTGCCCTCGATCAGAATATGCTGCGTTCTGAAATGGCGTCTACTGCCCTGTCAGGATTGATACTGAAGCTGTATCAGGAACCGGCCAAATATGCCAAGTTAGCCGGTCTGCAGGTAGACGAATTCACACAATTGATGAGTAAGGATGCCAACGAAGCAGTGCTTACTTTCCTTGAAGCATTGAACCGGCTGGGAGGTATGGATAAAATGGCCCCGGTGCTGGACAAAATGAGTCTTTCCGGCGCCGAAGCTGCCAGCGTGATTTCTGCCCTCGCCGGTAATGTTGACAAGGTTCGCAAAGAACAGCAGGGCGCAAACCAGGCTTTCATCGAAGGTACATCTGTCGTAAACGAATATAATGTCCAGAACTCCACTGTACAGGCAGAACTCGACAAAGCGAAACAACATTTCGCTGATATTCGCGTAGAATTGGGTGAGCAGTTGCTCCCGGTGATGAAATATATGGTATCGACAGGTTCTCTGACCGTGAAGGGACTGAGTGCCGTTGTCTCTGTACTGATGGAAAACAAACGGGTGATTGTTACGGTTACAGCCGCCATCAGCGCATATGTTCTCGTCATCAAAGGTGCCACGCTGGCGACTAAAATTTATGAAACAGCCACCAAAGCTGCTACATGGGCGACAAACCTTTTCTCCAAGGCCACTAAAGCAAGCCCGTGGGGACTGATCATCTCTGGAGCTACCGCAGCTGTAACTTATCTGGCATTGTTCCGCGAAGAAACAGATAAAAATACTGATTCTCAAAACAAACTGAATGATGCATTACAACAGAACGCCGATGAATTGAAAAAATTCGATGATATCAAGTCCCGTAATTCGAATCGAGATAAATTGAATAAAAGACAACTTCAGCAGCTTAAATCTGATGCTCAGGCGGAACTGGAGATTATCGAAGATAAGCTGACCAAAGAAGAAATTGCTTATCAGAAACAATATGAGATAGAGAAAAAGAGGGTTAATGACCGAAAGGATATCAATGAAACAACACGCTCTGTCTTGATGTCGGCTGTGGATAATGCATACAATAAGCAACTCCGTTTACTTAATGACTTAAAAGCGAAGAGAGATGAACTTCAAAAAATCATAGACAGCATTCCAGAGGATAAAATAAAGAATATTTTTACAACACCGTCCCTAAATAGTGATACCGATGACAAAGTCAATAAGGCAAAGTCTAATTACGAATTACAGCTCAAGGATCTTCAGTCACAACATGCATTAGGGCTCCTGGAAGAAGAGAAGTATCAGGAGCAGTTATATGATCTCGAAGTTAAATTCCTTTCCAAAAAACGGGAGCTGTATGCCGAAGCGAAACTGGATACGTCTCTGATTGATCAGCAGCTGCTGTCTGCAATGACTATTGAAACCAATCGTAGATATGCCAACAAATTGGCTGATCAGAAACCTGGACAAACACCGGAAAGACAACTTGATATTATAGAAGAGGAAACTCCGCAGGAAGATAATTATATCCTTGAAAAATACAAGAACAGTCTGGACGGCCAGCTTGCGCTGCTCGAAGCCTTCCACGATGCGGGTATTATATCCGAATTGGAATATCAGGACAGGCTCACAGAGATTAATCGGCAAAAGGAAGAAGAGCGTGCGCAGATCCGAAAGTCTGCATTGGATACATTCAATCAATTGGCAGGCTCCGTATCTCAGCTGATGTCAGCCATGCAGGATCGGGAAATCTCTAAAATAGAGAATCGTTACGATGCCCAGATAAAGGCAGCACAGAAAGCCGGTAAAGACACAACAGAACTGGAGGAACAGAAAGAGGAAGCTGTAATGGCCGTGAAACGTAAGTATGCTGATAAACAGTTTGCCTTACAGGTCTTACAGGTTACAGCCAGTACGGCTGTATCGGCTATGGAAGCCTATAAAGCAATGGCCGGTATCCCTATTGTCGGACCGGCTTTAGGTGCTGCTGCAGCTGCTGCAGCTGTTGTTGCCGGTATGGCGCAGATCGCGGTTGCCAAACAGCAGGCTGACGAAGCAAAAGGTCTGTACACTGGCGGTTACTCCGATGAATATGTACAGGGATATACGGCTAAAGGAAATTCCCGTGATGTGGCCGGTGTCATTCCGGTTCATAAAAATGAATTCGTCACGAACCATGAGGGCGTATCCAATCCGCACGTGAAACAGTTCCTGGACGTATTCGATATCGCACAGAAAAATGGTACTATCGGCATGATTAATACGACACAGATACTGCAGCAGATCAGGTATAAAGGCGGTCGGTATACAGGCGGCTACACCGATGATGGCTCCAACCCTCTGCCAGGGGGCGGAACCGGTTCATCATCTTACGATATCACAACCCTGCTTCAGCTGATACTGGCTGCTCTTCGCAAGTCCAACGAACATCTTACCCGGATAGCAGCAAAGGACTTGTCAGTAAACGTTCGTTCTATACGCGATGGTATTAAAAGAGTAGAAATGCTTGAACGTAATGCCAGCCGGTGATGTCCTTTTTTTTAAGCAGATGTACATCTAATTTTGCAATACACAAATAAGACAAGGACATACATTATGCAGAACAAAAAAATGACGATACAGCTCGCTATGGCTGTTTTTTTAACAGTCAGCGGCATGGCTATGTTGATTATGGGATTATGGATGCCTCCGGCTGGTGAGATACATAGTTCTGTATTAATCGCATACGGCGAAGTTAGCACATTCGCCGGTAGCCTGTTCGGTATAGATTATGGATATAAATTAAAACTTAAAAAATTGACCAACGATGGACAAGGCAACTCTTAAAAAAATCATGCCATTCGCAACAGATGCGAATATCGACAAATTCCTTCCGCATCTGAATGATACAATGGCCACGTTCAATATTGACACTCCGATGCGACAGGCTCACTTCCTGGCGCAAATCGCCCACGAAAGCGGTTCTCTTCGATATGTAAAGGAAATTGCTTCAGGCGAAGCATATGAGGGACGTAAAGATCTGGGGAATGTTATTCCGGGTGATGGTGTCCGATTTAAAGGCCGCGGGCTGATTCAGCTGACAGGCCGGACGAATTACAAACTGTTTGATGACTTTACCAGACATGAATTTGACCTGCTCAATCATCCCGACCGGGTAGAACGGCCCGACCTTGCTGCACTGGTCGCAGGTTGGTTCTGGAACAGAAATAAATTAAACGAACTGGCTGATCAGGATATGTTCCTGAAGATTACGCGTAAAATTAACGGCGGTTATAACGGGATTGAAGATCGCCAGCAACATCTTGATCGCGCGAAAGCCGTATTAAGATAGTGAATTATGAAAAAAAAGGATAGTAGTGATATACTTCTTATTATTTGCATAGGTTTTGTTGTGGCTATTGTTTTAGGGTTAATACTCCAGTCGTGCCGGACGGCACGGCTGGATAACTCTTCGAGTAACAGTACGCACAGCACATATTCTGACAAGCTGGTTGCAACTGACGGACGTATGTCTTTATCTCAACTCTCTCAGCGTTGGGGCGAAGATCTGCATATTATAGTGCGTGATTATGCAATCCATGACTCTTGTGGCAAACCGGTACCTGCACTGGAACGTGAAACAGAACTATCCCGGAAAAAACAATATCAGCAGGACAACGTAGCTTCTCAACAGGAACAAAAATCATCCATGTCTGATATCTCCAGTGATTATAACAATATTGAATCAGAGGATCGTTCCGTTGAACGGCAACCTGTTTTTAGTCCGTCATGGTGTTGGCTTTTGATTCCAGTTATATTTGTTCTATATATTCTCTACAAATCCCGTAAGAAGCTTTCTGAGTAATTTTCCTGAACTGCCAGCCTGTGAAGGTCGGCAGTTTTTTTATGTCCTTTTTTTGTGCGGTTTGTCCTGATATATTTGCTTCATGAAAGTTTATGACGCAATCAAAGAAATGCACGAACTGACCAGAGCTGGAAAATCCTTCTCCTTCAGTTTTATGTCTTATTCATACGATAAGGATAAGTCACATGGGCCTGTCACGGTTCTGCATGCACAGCTGTTGCCAGCTAACCGGAAAGAGCGCAATCGCTTCTCTGATTATATGCTCAGATTTCGGGACATGGATACATACGAAGAGAAAATATGCTGGCAACCTCTTCTTTTGGAATTCAATGGACAACAATTGGAACTGACATGACAGACACGACACAAACACAAAATAATCAGCCGACGTTCGATACCGATTTTGAGAACATTGTTCCCTGGAATGGAGCGAATGACTTCGGGCGTGATGTACGCCTGAAATGGGAACGTAATTTCGAGAAGATTAAGGTTAATTTTCTTGAGATCATTGATTTCGTATTAAGTTATGATAACAGATACCTTCATAAAGATAAAGAGGATGAGACTGAATTCCTAATAAAATTTCTTGGGGGTATTAATGTTGCAAAAGAACTAATACTTGGAGAATTTATCACCAATATGCAAGGTGGTTATATCGACGAGAAGGGCCGTGCCGAACTGGAGTCTCTAATTTTGCGCAGTGAATTAATTGTACCAGCTATACGATATAATTATATAACATACTTTGTTGGTTACAATTTGATTTCTCCAGGTGGTGGATGTAAAATAAAAGAATTCACAGATAATGGTGATGGCAGTTGGACTATCACACCTGATTTAGAGGATGGTATGCCGTTAGGACAATATGTTGATGATATTCTTCTTGCTTACTGGCATGATAAAACGGCAACTGGTGATTTTGCAGGTTTTCGTAAAATGCAATTTCGAGTAACTTCTTGTGATTATGAATCTAAAACTTTTGTAATGTTGCCTCGACCTGGTACGAAATCAATTCCTGTGCGTGAATTAAAACTTGGTCAAACAGGAAACTTTACCAACGAGAATCGTCAAACTTACATTGTGTTAGACACAAGAGATGGTAATAACTGTATCACTTTTTACGATCATGCCAATACTTGGGATCCAGAACCTTCTCAGATGCCTTCTTGGTTCGGAAAGAAAAAGGGTATGAAAGTACAGGGGTTTGACTGTGACAACTATTCGGCTGTACTACAAAATATCCTGATGACCGGTCTTATATTCCAGACGGATACCATTACCGGTCAGCCGATTCGGGTTCCTCTTGACAAAGGGGCATGGGAGGCTGGGCCACATGCTTATTTTGATAGAGTATCCCATAATGGTTCATTATGGCTATGCATCAATCCGGAAGGTACAGAGTCAGAACCTGCTGATAATAATCCGGATTGGCTGAAGCAGGTTGCAGAAGGTCAGCGTGGCTTACAGGGACTTCAGGGACCGAAAGGAGAACAAGGTATACAAGGCCCTGCTGGAGCAGATGGTCGCAGTTCCTATTTTCACATAAAGTACTCGCACTTACAGAATCCTGTCAAGCCGACTGATATATCCGATACACCTAATGACTATATCGGCACGTATGTTGATTTCTCAGAGGATGACAGTACCGATCCGGCTGCTTATACATGGGCACGCTTTAAAGGATTGCAAGGGGCCAAAGGTGATCAGGGTATACCGGGTACAAATGGCGCTAACGGTCAAACCTCTTATCTGCACATTAAATACTCTGATGATGGAGGTTCAACATTTACCGGCAACAATGGAGAATTGCCGGGTGCCTATATCGGACAGTATGTAGACTTCACACAGGCTGATAGCTCAGATCCCAAGAAATATACATGGAGCAAGATTCAGGGTGAACAGGGACCGCGTGGTCTTCAAGGGCTTCAGGGTGAAAAGGGCGAGCAGGGTATCCCGGGGCCAAAAGGTGAAACCGGGGCTACAGGAGCAGCTGGTAAAACCTCTTATTTCCATATTAAATATTCTAATGACGGGGGTAAGACCTTTACTGGTAATAATGGCGAGGATGTAGGAGACTGGATGGGTACATATGTCGATTTTACGCAATCCGACAGTGGCAGTGTTTCTGCATATAAATGGATGAAAACAAAGGGTGCACAGGGTGCAAAAGGTGACCAGGGTATTCCGGGAACAAACGGGACGAATGGCCAGACATCTTATTTGCACATCGCTTATGCCAACTCTGCAGATGGTTCTTCGGGCTTCAGTACCAGCGATTCAACCAATAAACTCTATATCGGCCAATATACAGATTTTACACAGGCAGATAGTAACGATTACAAGAAGTATTCCTGGAGTAGAATCAAGGGTGACAAGGGAGACAAGGGTGATAAAGGAGACACGGGACCTCAGGGCGCCAAAGGGGATAAAGGTGATACGGGGCCTACCGGCTCTCAAGGCATTCCCGGTACATCATCATATTTCCATGTAAAGTATTCGGCAAACTCAAATGGTAATCCGATGAGTGATACTCCGAACACCTATATAGGTACGGCTGTAACACAAAGTTCCACAGCACCTACATCTTACACTTCCTACAAATGGGCAAGATTTCAGGGTGCACAAGGGCCTAAGGGTGATCAGGGTATTCAAGGACCTGCGGGAGCCAATGGTAAAACTTCTTATCTGCACATTAAATATTCCAATGATGGCGGCAAGAGTTTTACAGCCAACAACGGAGAAACTCCCGGTGCTTATATCGGGCAGTATGTAGATTTTACACAGGCTGATAGCAGCAGTGTTTCTTCTTACACATGGACTAAGGTTAAGGGAGATAAAGGTGACAAAGGAGATACCGGATCTGCCGGTGTAGGCGTTAAATCGGTAGATGTTCTGTATTATATGTCCACATCAGCAACTTCATTGTCAGGTGGTAGCTGGCAGACAACTTCCCCGGAATGGGTTAACGGCAAATACATGTGGTCGAAGACAAAAGTCACATATACGGATGAAACGACAAAGGAAACAGCTCCCGTATGTATAACCGGAGCGAAGGGTAATACAGGAGCAACCGGCAATACAGGTGCGGCAGGCAAAGGAGTGAAATCGATTGTTGAAGAATATTATCTGTCTGCTTCTTCGTCCTCGACAACAGGAGGAAGCTGGTCAACAACAGTTCCGGCATGGCAAAATGGGAAATACATGTGGACACGTTCCGTTATCACTTATACGGATAACTCCAAAACCACAACAAACGCAGTATGTGTGAGCGGTTCCAAAGGTGACAAGGGAGATAAGGGGAATACCGGTGCAACAGGTCCGCAGGGGCCTCAAGGTCCCCAAGGTCCTCAAGGTACACCCGGACAGAATGGTACTCCCGGTGCCAGCTTTATCCCATGCGGAGCATGGATTTCAGGCAATGTTCCTTACAAGAAAAACTCAGCGGTAGAATTTGCTGAAAATGCTTTTGTAGCACTGCGTGATACCAGTGCACCACCGTATGCCATTGCTAAATACAATAATGGTAATTATGTCCGTACACCACAGGGATATCTTTTGGCTGGAACTCCATCAACAAACACACTGCATCCCGACTGGCAGCGACTCACTAATATTGAGCCACCGACATTATACTGGTTGGATAGTTCATGCAGTTCAATAGCTTATACATCGACTGGCAGTATGTCTCCGTCAGCTTTTACCGTCAGTTGTAAGAAAAACCGTAACGGAGTTGTTGGTAAGTGTGCTGAACTTTGGTTGGTTGCAAGAAAATATGACGGTTCCTGGCGCTCTCATGCCGGTCCGGTGCAGTCGGCTTCCATATCTGTTCCGGCGGCTTCCGGCTGCACACAGTTTGCAGTCCGTGCTTATTGGTCATCCTCGGAAGCTAATGCCTGGTCAGACAATTATGTGGCAGAAATAGGAATCGGAGTAGCGGAAGCTGGTGCTACCGGGGCTACGGGAGCTTTCCCACGTGATCGTGGCCCATGGCGTTCGGGAGAATCATACGAGTGGAGTGCAGACTATCGTGACAAGGTAATACATCCTTTTAACGGGGTTTATTATAACTTCCTTGTTCGTACTCAAGGCTCGACGGTTACGGATGCGCCGACATCAGCTAACGGCGATGATAACTGGGAAGCAATGAACAAGCTGGTGAATATTGCCACCGATACATTGTTTTCTGACGGAGCCAATGTCGCAGGGTTTATGTTTAGTGGTGGTGTGATGAAATCACAACAGTCAACAAATGGAGTTGCAAACATGATCCTGAATGGGAATACCGGGTATTTCCATTGTGTCAATGCCGAGATTACAGGTAAATTTATAGGTAATATATCCGCAGACTCCGGAACTATCGGAGGATTCTCAATCGGTGCAAAGAGTCTGAGTAATCTGGCTGCAGATGTGTTTCTCAGCATTGGTAACTATAACAACAGTTCAACCAAATTATTTTCAGTTAACCGGGGGACAAGTGCAATGCTTCAGGTACGACACGATAGTGGAATCTGTATCAGTGCTGAAACTTACGGTTCATCTGATTCTATTGCGATCAAGGCACTCTGTAATGCATCCGGATATGGGCAGGCTATTCAGGCGTATGGAAATGTCTCGCTGTTGGCTAGAAGTACGGAAAAAACCAGAATTAATGGTGTTGTTGTCAACACACGACGAATAAGATCCTCTGCAACCATCAATGCGAACGATGACTTTCTCATTTTTGGTAACTCTGGAAATATCACAGTCACCATGCCGAGTACATCTGCTTCACCTGCTGGGAAAATTCTTTATATGAAAAGAGTTTCAGGCAGTGGTGCTATAACCTTATCCGGTTCATTCCGCAATCCCAATAATTCCGGAGGTGCAAGCTCTCTGGTTATAAATGATGATGTATCCAGATTTTTTGTGCGGGATGATCAGAGATATTGGGTTCAATTTACTTGTGGATAATCATGCTATAAAATAGAATCTTTATGAAAGTAAACTTTAAAAAAATGCGATTCTGGTCTGGTATCGACCATACTCAAAAGCTGGAACAGGATGTTCGGCTTGACTTGGCCAATCTGATATATCGGTATGGTGATATACGAGGGATGGATTTAGCCCTTCGTATTTACCATTCTGATGGAGATATAGAACTTTCAGATGATGAGTTCACATATTTACAGAGTTTTGTATCTGGACATTGCTCTCCTCAGATGGTAGAAGCTATGCAGGAATTATAAAATATCATTTAATAACCATTTAAAAAAATTACAATTATGGCAGATCAATTCGAAAACCAGTTACCACAGAAAAGTGACGCAAAATGGGTACGTGCATTAGATGCTTCCGGCAACCCAATTTTAATCAGCAAAGAAGACCTCGCATCAGTTGTGGGAGGACTATTAGAGATTAATAACTCTTGGTTTAGACTTAGAAGAGTCATTG
>JACXXQ010000609.1_pt1 | contig 16973 bp, 15 predicted proteins | sample 8621361 | NCBI WGS metagenome assembly JACXXQ01 (sample SAMN15503820, study PRJNA645414) | gut metagenome | isolation source: feces | host: Bos taurus | place: USA | collected 2016 | reverse complement strand
GTACCGGATTGGCACGAAAGTATTGCCCCTGTATTATCGCGGCCTACAAGGCCGTTAGGCGAACATGATGCGCCAGCAACGGCAGTTCTTTCCAGTTGTAAGTATTCACCAGTATAAAGGCGACCATCAGCACGAACAGTACCGCCTTTCACCTGACCGCCGGTATAGATGCCCTTGTTGTTTACACTTCGAACCCATGATCCATCGGACATATAAAATCCGCCACCGTGAGTTTCATTGAGCCAGCCTTTGCTGTTACGAGTAATTAACCAACCATTATTACTTCTGATATCACCGCCAGCGGTGACATTTACGTCAAAGTTTCCGCTATTGCCTTTTACCTGACCGCTGAAAGTGCCATTTACACCATTCACATTGCCGCTGAAATTACCAGTCTGGGCATTTACTGCCCCAACGTTATTCAGGTTATTTGATCCCATATCAATGGCCGTGTGCATTTTGTTTAAGTCAGGGCGACCATTGACCTGGAATCTGTAAAGACGATCAGTGTCCTCTGCTGCACCACTAAGTTCATCTGTCGATAACAGTACGGCAATATGCCCGTTACCGCTTTTGGCACCATAATTACTTAAAGCTACTGACCAGGAACGTAATGCACCTGTGGCTGTTTTGCCGTCCTGGATATATCCACCAAGACCAGTGGTAATATCCTTAGCCATCTGGATAAGTGCTTTCACTGGATAAGGGGTGCCACCACTGGATACAACCATTGCCTGTAGTAATTCCGGGTTTTGGGTGTTTCGAACTACATATGCCTGTAACCGCTGCCCCTCGCTGTTTGTCTCAGTAAAGCCGCTGGATAAAAAGCCGGTATTTTTCAGCATGGTTGTCGTGATAACGGCAGGGGTTGTTGTGGTACTACTGGCCTGGAGAGTTGTGTAGTTTTTCCCTATATAAGAGCGGGCTGCACTGGCCCAGTTGCTGACAAGACGAGCTTCAGCCTGCCAACCTTTGGTTTTTAAATAGTCCTGCCATATGCCTGCACCCCAGGCAACTATGATCATAACAATCAATAAAGCCGCGCCAATTTCCAGCGATGCCCAGCCTCGGTCATATTTTTTCATCAGATTACCCATAGTGGTTGATAAAGATTATCCAGTAGCAAAAGGACATGGCCAAGACACAGCCATGGACCCAGTGGGCCTTCTTTATGTCCTTTTATGCACCATGTTGAATGCCATAAGACAAATCCTCCTGCGCCCAGCAACACACTCCATATGGCGTTATATAGCCCTGACCATGCGGTAATACCTGCAATAAGCCACAGGTCTCATGTGCCAATATTAAGACGATGGCGGTTAACCAGTTTATGCAGACAGAATAAGACAATTGCGGCAGAGACAATTTCTGTTGCACGGAGCCACCATATATCAGTTGTGATTTGTGATAATATTCCAGCGATTAAAAAACGCCTGGTGAATGTACCAGGTAAGAGGCCTGTTAGTGCATCCGTTACTGCCATTTGCAGCATGAACGAAAGAATAAGAACAGCATGAATACGGTAGAGAAGTTGGGATGGCGATAAAATAATTAATGCCACAGCTATACTATATAGCCATATTCCTGACAGAACTGCAGTGTGTGTCTTATACCAGAGATGCTCTGTATCAGATAAAAAATAACGAACTCTGAATAACAGAGTTCGTCCAATAATGGAAAATATGAACATCAATGGGAGGATATAAACAGGGGAGAGACTTATGCCTACGATTGTCTGCATTGTCTGCCTCCCTGCCCGGGAAGGCATATCCCTTTCATGTCACGATAAATTCTCCATACTTTATTAGCATATTGCTCTCTTGTTTCATGTCTGTCCTTACGGAATCCGGCATTGTATGACCCAAGGCAATTCCAGCTGACGCCACATATCTGAAAATGTCTTGCCAGTATCCAGCTTCCTATATGGATATTAAGACATGGTTTGGTAATTAAATCCTCAGACTTTTTGATTACGCCCATCTTTATAAGCTTTGGAATATGGGTTGAGTTTATTTGCATCAACCCATAATCCGTACTACTGGCTTTGCCTGTTTTTCTGTCCTTATTTATGTTAATTGCGCCCGGCTTCAATGAAGATTCCCCGGCAGAAATGGCCTTCAACAATAATGGTTCAATTTGATAGCGCGCGCCGGCGGCGGCAAAGCAATTGTCCCACTTGTTAGTCCAGATTTGTTTGGGGGCGATGTATGAAGCTCGGGCGGGATAAATAAGAGAACAAAGCAGGATTAATGAAATAAGTCTGAGGGGCACTTTACCCCCGGACATTAAAACTCCTTAGCCATTGATGGTGAAGATTAGTTTGTTTGTACCGGTGCTGCCATTATCAGCTGTGCATTGCGCACTGGCTTCTTCAGTAGTGACTTTTCCATCATTGTGAGTCGTACTGTTCAGGGTAATACCGTTAGTTAAACCAGTACGACTGATTTGTGTGGCAATCTGGATACAGGCATCCTGTGGGACTTTTTCATAGGTGACGGTAAAACCATTGTTGAAACCTGATGTTGAAGCCGGAGCAACAGTTACGGCACCGCCCCATGAGTTATAGAGCGTTGCTGTACCTGATGATGGAGTACCACGCACTGTCATGGTCTTGGGTACGCCACCCATCTGAATGAGAGCACCCGTCATTTTGGCTCCACTGGTAAACGTATATCCATCGCTACCTTTTAGCAGCCCCTGAGTACTTGTGATGATTGTCTGTATGTTCGAACTTTCATTTGCCACACCGGTTCGTGAACGCAACATATACAATCCACCAAAAACAAGGGCAAGTACGATAATTACAACAAGTGCTATTGCACCCTGTTCCATAATACCCCAGCCTTTGTCATGAGACGTTTCTTTCTCATTTTTCTTCAGAGCGTTAACATCAATATTTTGGATTAACATAAATACCTCGTTTTATTTAAAGATTACCCATACTGTTGTCGCCAATAGACTGAATGTCTACAACGGCCATGACCAGTAACAGGAGTGACATGACAAGAAATATCAGCATAATTAAACGCACAACAGCTGCTCGTTTTTTTACTCGCTCCAGCGTTTGTACAAGCCACCGTTGGCCATAATTGCCGATTAGCTCCGTTGCGCCATCTCCCTGTAATAAAGACAGGAAGTTGGCTGCTTCCCTGGATGGGAACTGATAACCGCACTGACGCAAAGCCAGCCCAAGGTGATCCCCCTGGCGTACGCGGTAAATAATGCTGTCAAGGCGTGTGCTTAACCATGGTGATGCAAAGTCCTGAAGAACGTTCAGTGAGTTGAGCGTTGTCATTTTGGCTTTCAGAAGTGCAGCCATATTCAGGAGGAATGCTGCCCCCTGTATATCCTTATAAATACTCCATGGCATTATATTGTCAGCCAAAGAGCGGCTTTTCCAGTTTTTCAGAGACCATGATATTACACCTGTGACCACTGCAAAAAGAACGGCACATATAGCGCCGTAATTATCGACAAACAAAGATAATCCATAGAGAAAACCAAGAGCACCACTCCATGAATCAGGGGAGCTTATTTTGCTCAGTACAGGTATTAGCTCTGTATTAAGAACATATAATGTCCCCGTCATCATGATTAACAACCCCACCGGGTAAATAGCCATTTGCCATATGGCCTGATGGAGTTGCTTTTTGGCATCTGTAAGTGTGGTGGCAAATTGTAATGCATCCACAATGGAACCACTTCTTATTCCGGCACTGATTACTGCAGCCTCTTCCTGGGGAACCCATAAACCAAGAGTATATTCCAGAGAGTTTTCGCCACTGTTTTCACGAAGAGACTCAATACAGTCTGTGGCCAGTTCAGCAAAGGGATGCCATTTTCGTCCAAAGTCTGTCCAGGCATCCCGCATCTGTTCCAGTGCGGTCTTTAATGGCTGTTTATTTTCCAGCAGAAAACGCAGAGCTTCGTAAAACTGCACCCTGTAGGGGGCGCTGAACGTTTTTCTGACAATGAAACGTCTCAGCCGTTGACTGAAATTCATTTCACGCATGTTGTTCTCCTGTTAGGCATCATCGATGCTGAGGCGTTCGTCTTCGTCCAGAGGGATGATTCTGTCGGCTTCAAGAGGGTCCACCAGGCCTTCATTGATACGGCGAAGCAGATGCTCCACACGACTGATGCCATGCATGTTTTCAAGCCAGTATTTACGTGCTGCAACTTTGCCGCGTGTTTTCAGAATCTGAAATAAGCGATTATCAGGTTCTATCACTTCAGCAATTACGGTCCTGCCGGTGAGGCCTTTACCTATTTCACCGCGCTTTCTGCCGTTAATAATTACGTCGTGATTACAGTCGGAGCATCCGTGAGGATTTCGGAACCAGATATTATCTGTACTGCAGAGTGAATCTTTATTGCAGTGCCGCTCAAGGTAAGCGCGGTCGTCTTCGCTAAGTTCAGGTACTCGCTTTTCCCATGGAATACGGCAGGAGGGACACAGAGTTGGTACAAGACGCTGGCTGATCATCCCAATCAGTAATTGCGCATCGCAAATAAGATCGGCATTCATACCCATCGTAATCATCCGCTCCGGTATACCCAGAGCTGAGTTTGTATGTAATGTCGTCAGAACGATGTGACCGGTCTGAGCCGCGTAGGTTGTTGACATCATCGAGACAAGATCGCGCATTTCCCCTTCCATGATGGCATCGGGGTCAAGTCGCATTGCCGATGAAATAGCACGACTCCATGCCAGTTTGACGGCCTCTTCGTCGGATTTGTCACAGATAATCGGGGTTTGTGTTGCCCCCAGAATCTGTCCTTCCAGCGGATCTTCGATCGTCAGCAGGTGTCGCCCCTGATTATCGTCAAGATATACACGGCAGGCACTGCGTAACGTTGTTGATTTACCTGAACCTGTTGGACCAGACAGAACTATTTTCCCTTCCGGGCGGCGCAGCATGACGTTCAGCAACCGGATTTGCTCCGGTATAAAGCCCAGTTGCTTAAACGTGGGAACTTTGTCTCCGTCATCGGGTATCAGGCGCATAACTGCAATCAGACCATCTCCCGTAGGTCTGTGACTGTATCGTGCACCAAATATTCCTATTTTTCGCATTAATTGTGGGGACAGGCGCGCATCCTGTTCCCTTTGAGGGAAGAAACTGGTTTCAGTCACATCAGCCATTGACAGAATGGCTGTTGCGCAAAGTGAATAACCCAACGCAGGTTGATCTTCATCTACAGTTTGCAGTTCACCGAATATTCTCATGCGAACTTTGAAAATAGACTCTGAAATTAAAAAATGAATATCTGAAGCACCAAGTTTTCTGGCCGTTTCAAAATAGGAGAGAACTTTCTTCTCACTTTCACTGACATCTGCAAGATCTTTCAGATGAATAATCCGTTCTTTCGGACCTTTATTTTCATCATCCTGACCGGCTTCCTGTAACTCAGACAGCGAGACTACTTTTGGGATGATGTCAGGGTATAAGTTTAGCAGTTCCTGGAGATTACTCTGTACGTCAGGTCTTGTTCGCTGATTTGTTTCGATGAGAATTTCATGGGTGTCTCCCCGGGATATAAAAAGGAGAGCATCCTTCAAATTATATTTGTCCATATCACATCACTCAGAAAGTAAGGGTGGTGCCATCACTTAACGTGACGCCAGACAATGAGATCGACTTCACCGTGACGGATGTACCCGGAAGCTGGCTACCAGTGGTGACGCTTGTCTGACGTCCATCAGCCATGCGAAGAACGGCATGAAGACGTTTATCTTTGCCGTTTATTTCCATAATAACGGGCAATTCCTTTCTGTTTTTAGATGTCGGCTGCTCTGAAACTGATGGCAAAGAGGCAGTCATACCAGAGAAACCTGAAACAGTTTCAGATGACAGATTAACATCTGATTCTTCGAGTTGTTTCTGTAGCTGTGCGCCCTGAACTTTTGCCTGTAAAAGAATATTCCGGTTTTGTTGTGCTTCAAGTTCTCCTATTGTGACAAGAGGTTGTGTTGTTGCAAATGAAAAACCGGAGAAGAAAAATATGGATGGAATAATGAGTGATTTACCTGGACGCATAAATATGACCTTCTGAGGAATAACTGAAAGTACCGCCGTTTAATTCAAAATGGATATTGCTCAGACGAACGCCGGTATCCTGAAATAAAGGGAACAACTCATCAGGATTTACAGGCGTTGATAAACTGAACTGATATTCTTTCCATTTCTGAACAGGGGCTGGTTCACCATCGTTACCTGGTAATGGTTCCGGTATGGCTATTTCATTAATGGCCGGCGTTAACTGTTTTTTCTGAAACCACGTGAACACCCGCATCAGTTGTTCTGAGGGGGCAGGGACTGCCTCATCCCTGCGGGGCAGGGAAGGCAGTAGCCGGGTTACAGAAGCCAGGCGTGCACCATCTTTAAGGTTAAAGTCAGGAATAACATTAAAGATTTCTTTGCTTCTTGCCAGAAAGCCTTCAATAGTTCCTCCTGGCTGTCGTTCGTAAATCAGTGTGAATGTCTCGGGAGTACATGTTCCACCGGTAAGTTTCCAGCCTTCTAGCGCGACCGGTGATGGTTTTCGAAGGTCCGCGCAGGCTTTCAGAAAATCACTGATTACAGGTTGTGACGCCCATGGATGCGGGAGCTCCGGTGGTGGTTCGGGCTTTTTAAACTGTAATCTTGCCCGTGCAGCTATCTCCTCGGCGGTCGGTCCGACATCAGGCTCTGGCTGAGTCATCCAGAATACTGTGCCTGCGCCGGCTGCTACTAACAACAGTACGGCAGGCAGTGTGAATTTGCTGCGATTGCCGACAGTAAGTTTGCAACGGCGGAGGTCTGCTGATGATAACCGGGTAATAATACTTTCCCAGTTATCAGGATGTTCCAGAGACGATACAACCTGCCATTTTTCGGGGGGCTCTTCGTTCATCGCCAGAAAAAGGCTGACCTTTTGGGCAACATCGGCATCATTTCCTGATAAGTCAGCCATAACGGCAGGCTGGCCATTAATGGAAGCAAGGAATAAGAGCTCCTTATCGCTGTACCGGAAGACACCGTATCCATTTCTGACCCATGAGCAGAAAGCCAGTGCCAGGGAAAAATAATGATTGCGTTCTGGCCTGGTCAGTATTCCTGTGCCGGTAAGGCGGCTGATCTTTCCACGGGAATTTCTGCTGCCTACAGTCACTTTCAGGGAGGTAAGCCGTCTGGGTTTTACATGAGACTTGTGTTTATGATGTGAGGGGACGCGCTGTTTTTTTACGACAGGAGTCCATTTAAGACAGGCAGCCCACACGCGATGATTTACTTTAGGATCTGCGAGAAGCACTACCGGGTTGATATCTTCATCAGCCATTATTGCCTCCTGACGGGAAAGTCGGGGTAATGATGATCACAAGCGTGCTGCGTTCATTTTTCCCGGTTTGTGAACCACCAAATAATGGATTTGCTGGCGTAAATGTACCGGCTTTACTTGTCGTCGTATTGTTCTGATCGAAACCAGTAACGACAAGTGATTGCCCTTCTTTCAGATTGACCTTCTGGCTCAGTGAACGCAGTTTGGTATATGGCATTTCGATGTAACTGTTTCCGTCTTTTGACGTAAAGCTACGGATAGTTGGGGGATCAGACAGATTAAAGTTCATCTGCAACTGGAGATTGCCTGTTTTCTGAATTAAAGGCAGCAGGGTCATATTGAATCCAGTGGTGATCATGCCCGGTGTTAATGTTGTTGTTGCTCCTACATCCGTAGTCGTAGTTGTTGCTGACTGGGCGACGTAAACTGTCTGATCTGCCATCTGGATAGGTACCGGCGTCAGGTTTGTGACAGTGCTTTCTTGTGAAGTTACAACGCTGACATCGCCTTGTTCACTCAGTGCTTTAATCAGAAGGCTGGAACCGCTGAATTTGGCGGCATTCCCTGTTGCCGTATCCAGAATTGATACGCCTGCAGATGTAGCGCCTGTAAAATCTCCGCTTGCATTGTTCAACGTTGCTCCGGCGGAATGTAGCGATTTATAAACAAGGTTCCAGTCCAGACCGAACTGTTCGTTTCTGGTATTGCTGACGCTCAGAACCTGTACGTTCAGGGCTACCTGGCGGTTCATAATACTGTTTTGTTCGTCTACATATCGTGCGACGGCTTCCTGGACAGCTGGAGTATCAGTGACTGTCAGCGTTGAGCTCGATGCAGATAACCAGTAACGGCCTTTTTCTGGTGTCAGCATTGCTTCAATAGTTTTCCGGATATCTTCATACAGATCGTATTCCTGACCAACGGTTGTGCTCTGAGAGGACGTTGCATCACCGGATGCTGAGTTATCCTGGCCTCCTGTTGCCCCCATTGTGCTTGTTGAGCCAGAGCTGACACTGGAACTGCTGCTGGTTTTGGTGTTCAGCATATGAAGTGGATACGTTCTGGTTTCAGTCAGATAGAATACAATCCGACCATTATCCATGCGCCAGTACAGACCACTCCGGCTGGCCATCAGATCCAGAAGACCATTGATATCTCCCTGCCACATGAGGTTATTCAGCGTTAATGGCTGAGTGGAGGTAGTCATTGTTGTGCTGCCCAGGCTGCTTAACGGTAGACGTCCATTTTCATCTGGTGCTGGTAGTGTTCCTGTCATCTGGCGGGTAGCGCCTCCTTCAAGAGTTGAATTGGCTGCGTCAGGCGTGATGATCACAGGGATGCCGCATACGGCAGTAATACGTTGCCCCAGTTCCTGCAGAGTGATCTCTCCTTTTCTTGCCTGCGTGATGTAGCAGGCTGGAGCTGTTTGTTTTTTCTCTCTTGATACCTGAGCGACCGGAACAGGGTTTATCCATTGATTATCGAGCCAGGTAAGAGCCTGCGATTTACGGGCCGAAAGGGCTGATACCTTTTCCCGTGCATGTGCTGAGTCTTCCTGTGCTTTTTTCTGCATTTTGTTGATTTCGCTGAAAGTACATCCGGAGATGGAAAGAGCGACGGCGATCATGCAGGGGAGCACCGCCAGCTTCATTGAACGCTGGTGTGATTTTTTCATGAATATATCCAGATTAGTTAACGTAGACGACAGAACCAGCAGTAATGCCTGCCGGGGGTGTCAGACCGGTTGCAGTTCCTGATAGCCAGGTGAGTTGCCCGTTTTGGAAGATCCCTATTAGTGCAGAACCACGACTTTTTGAACGCAAAGTTTCAACAAGTCCTGGTTGTTCAGGCATCCATACCCACAGACGCCCCTGTTGTAACTGATGTTTAATTCGGGAGTCCGGAGTGACAGGGAGAGCCAGTTTATCTGAGGAAATTACTCCGTCCTGCTGGCCTGATACGTATCTGATATCATTGATTCTATTAGCAATCATTAGTATCTGACTTGCCCATACAGACGCACTTGCATATTGCTGGGCGTTTGTGGTTTCAGACATCTTCTGATTCTGGTAGCTACCAGTGATAATCAGAATGGTCAGGCCGACGGCCATGACCAGCCATCCCATTAGCGACCATCCCTTGTATCAGAAACTGTAATGATGCACTGCATGCGAGAAGCCTGTGCGTATAAAGGTTTTTGCGCAGTCCGATATAACTCAAATACCTGCTCCATGGCTGATTCAAATGATCCCCGGAACATCAAAGGCGCATCAAGACGGTAATCGGTTACAGAAAGTGGCCATATGACCATCCAGTGCGTTGATGCCATGCTTTCGCATTTTGTTTCTTCTGCCCACTTAATAATGTTTTCCCTTAATGTAGTGCCTGCCGGCGCACGCCACTCTTTACCCTGAGATACCGGTTTGACAGGTGTCCCGGTCATGAGTGGGATAGACTTGACTGTAGAGCCGGTCGGAGTCTGGATTGCTGCGGGCGTAGACGGAGATACGCTGTTTCCCCTGAATGGGTTTCGTGGTTTGTTCTGGCTATTTGCTGTCGTTGAAGACTCCGGGGAAGTGGATGTGGTTACCATGGCTGCTGGCGAGATAGTGGTTGCCGTGTCCTGTGCCGGTGCAGCAGCCGATGTTGTGACGGTCAACGTTTTATTATCCCAGTCCAGATGGCCCCAGAGGTGTTGTTCTTCCAGCAACCGGTTCAGAGAACGGGTCCACTGATCATTGGCAGACCATGAAACCAGTTTGGTATTCAGTTTGGGCGTGGCTGCATTCTCTTGTCTGAATTTCCATCCTTCCGGTAGTAATGTTTTTATCCACTGACTGACGGTCCGGTTACGGGCCGTCGGCGATAGTGTTACAGGGGTGCTACCAGGCTTGCCTGTAATGATTAACCGGGAGAAATTCTGACTTATTGTTGGTGAAGGTAACGGTCGGGATTCGCTTACTGGCTGTGCTGTTTTTACTGTCTCTGGCACGCTGACTCTCGGGGGGGGAGTTATTTTAGGTGGAGAAAGACGTTGTTGCGTAAGTGCCAGAACGCCAGCACTCTCACTGATTTGTCCGTCAACAAAAACCAGAGCAGGCGTATCTGATGGTGCCACGTTATTGCCGCCGGAAATTCCGGCACAGCCGGACAATAATGACGGCAGTATAAGTGTCAGATAGTTTTTTTTCATAACGGAGACTCCGTGTTCGTATATACGTGTTTGTTAGTTAATGCGGACTTTAAGTAAGGGTTCATTATTTTATGTGCAATTGGATGGGTAATGTATACCGGTATTGAGAGAATTACTCCTGAATGTCCCGTTTTAGTCGCATTCAGAAGTCTGCTTGGGTCTTTAATATTGTTGATTAGTATTTTCATTATTCTATCTTTTGAATTTTAATGTTGCATGTTATTTTAAAGGTGAGGTTGTGGATAGCCAATTAAGCCAGTGTTTTGGGATTTTTTGTGAAAATAAAAATCCTGTTTATGAGCATTCTTTTTATATCTAAATGTATTTTTTAATTGGTGTGGTGGGGCTGGAGAGGACGAATGACGACTGTCATTCCGTCCGAATGCAAATGCGGGAAAGACCACTGAAACAAGAGATATATAAAAGGAATTGATAATTTTTCGTACAGACTTGTTTTCCGTGGGTATGTAATAACTGAAAAACTCAAATCATAAGATTCCAGTCTCTTTATAAGTTTATTTATTCTTGCTGGAGTAAAGAGATGTGAATGCATGACAATGATTTCATCATTATTAATTGCTTTTGATATCAGAGAAAGCAATACATCCCAGTGTTTCCTCATTGACTTCGGGCAACGTGTGTCAGCATAGGGGCTAAGATGTATAGTTGATTTCTTGCTTCCCTTTTTCTTCTTCACAAAGAATGTGAAGTCGTATTTAGATGCAGACCTTACAATAAGAAGTACACATCTGAAAAGTAGTGGGAAAATGCAAATCAAAACCACCACACAGAAATATAACATATAAGGCAATGATAAGTTGTCAGTGTATGGATAACGTAAGTATTGCCATGGGGTAGTGATGTACAGACAAAGCGTACACCAAAGCAACCAGAGATATAATGGCGCGTTATTATTTTTCATGTTGGCTGAGGCAGGCGACTAAAATAACAGACTAAGGAGGATTAACTGTTTAATTCTTTGGAACAAAAAAATGCAGTTCCTGATCATCACACACCATTATTTCCACAGGCTTACCATTTTTATCCAGTAAATTGGTGTTAGTTTCAAATGATTTGCAGTTGTTTTTACTTTTAAATAGCCAGTCCTGTAGATGCTGATGGCGGGAGCTGCTGCCCTTGTGCCAGCGGCAGTGGCTGCCGGGAGCACGCTCCAGTCGGAACAGAAAGCGGTTGTCGCGTAGTACCACCACGAGACAGTTATCCGGCGTGCAGAAACGTCGGGCAAGCTCATCGGGGTCTGTCGGTGTTTTCGTTGAAAACAGCCTGCGTTTGCAGTGTGCGTCGACGACCAGTATTTGCAGTCGTCCGGGATGTTGCTGTGGCATCAAAGACTCCTTCCGGAACGGGAAAAGAAGCAGCTGTACCGTCATAACTGCACGTACCGGTTGCGAAAAAACGGCACAAGCGAGTAGTGACAGAAAGAATGTCGGAAACGGCAGGAAGGGCGGTACAGGCTGCGAAGACTGGAAACGGGGTATGCCGGGGATTACACATCCTCAGTGTAATGTGATAGTCGTCTGCTCCTGTGTTGCACCCCAGACATCTTCTGGCAAGCTGGGCAGCCCGATAAATAGGGTGTGAAAGAGGGTTTCTCTGCGTTCGATCCCGAATTGATGTTCGTATCCTCTCACCACCTGAAATCCTTCGTCGGAGAATATTAACTCTGCCGTTTCCAGAAGCTGCATAGTTTTGCGGTGTAGTGGAGTGATCAGCTGCAACGTAACTGGTGCCCTCATATCGCCTGTCGGTAGAAAACACTCTTCGGTGCGACTTAGTTGTAGCAGATGACGTTTCCCGGAACAGGCCCGTTCAATGGATTCATTGAACACCCTCTCAGGCCATGGGCAGACATATGTGCGCCAGCCTGCTTTCTGTAATTTACCCAGTGCAGCCCGAAAACGAAACAACGGACATTCCCCGACAGTGGCAGAGCTGAGAAAGAGCGTATTCAGCGTTCCGATGATGGGAATATTGCGATCTTTTTCGGTCAATGCTTTTAACGCCATGATTTCGCCAGGGAGACTACGGAACTCAGGATGTCTGCTGGCACCAGAAAGCCATTCAAGCAGGTAATGCCGTAATCCGGTTTCACTGGTTATATTGTGGTTTTCCTGTGCCGTTTTCAGGGCATTCAGTGCACACCAGAGCAACTGGCGCACGGGATGTTCTGTCGTGGTCATGCGAATGTCCTACTGTGAGATGAAAAGAAGACCGGTATCCGTTCTCTCCGCCACACGTGATGGCACGGGCCGGCCTTTGATAAAACGAATCAATACTCTGGGGTGAAGCCTTTTATTTCTTTCGCCATTAAGAAATACACGGTTCCATCAAAAGACAGGGGGAGTCCATGGTGGGGATGGCTCCGTGCAGGCTTCACTCCAGAATATTCTCTTGAATTGAAAAAAGCCCGGCCCGAAGGCCGGGAAATACTGGCTATGGGATGTTTACAAGGCGCTCCATAAAGCCGTGATGTTCGGCATTTGATACCAGTTCCAGGAGCAGGGATATCCTCGACTCAGGCTGGAGAGTATTTTCCATTCTGAGGAGATACTGATATTGTGCTTTTGTCAGCCATATGCTGGAAGCCGCATTCAGCTCTTCCCTGGCTCCCGGATTTAGCACAGGGTCCGGGTAAATCTTCATTAATCCATCAACAATATCTTTATTGACGGGTTTTATTTCACCGCCAAACTTCACGAAATCAATGAAGGCGCTATGGCGACGTAATGCCGATACTGGTTGAATGTCAAAATTAGCCAGAATAAAAAAGTACCCTGGAAAAATAGCGAATATTCTTTCACGGTAACAGCACCTGGAGTCTGCCCGTCTTATCTTTCTTGTTATTAATGGAGTCCATGGTACGACGTTTTGCTCATTCAGCCATGAGAATAAAGATTCTCTGTTTTTGCCGGCTGTATTATATTGCGCAAGATACCAGTTCCGGTTATTCAGGTGTTCTATATTCACGAAGTTCAACGCTCCGCGCAAAACCGATCCATGATGGACGATTTTGCGATGTCAGGCGAATATGCTAAATCATATGTCTGAAGCAGTATCCAGCCCGTATCTGGAGAAACTGCAGTTCTGACAGGCATATAACCAGCAGACTCTAGTACGTTCTGTATCGGTGATTTGGCGAACTCACAGATAAAGAACGGCTAAGCACTAATATCAGCAATACAGTGGCACAGTATTGTGATACGCGAAATAAAACATCAGCACATCAGTTCAGAGTAAGGTCGCCATATATCGGGCATGAGCCAGATACAAATAACTGGGACACCGTCTGAAGTGATTTGCTTTATTAAAGTAACTTGTGCTTGGTGTTTATGTTTATCAATTTGGGATCGCCTGTAAAGTGCAAAATGCAATTTCCATGAAAGTGTCCCCTTTAATGGGGACACCTGTTCACATTTTTTCGTTTTCTTTAGCTGTATTGCTAATCATGAAAACGAAAGTTCGCATCAGCACAGCAGAGCGAAGTGCATCATATCCTTCCAGATTTAAATTCTTCAGGCTTCGCTTCAGGTAGGTTCGTACCGTTTCGGGAGAAAGCCGACAGTTCTGGGCAATGGCGTCGTAAGGAACACCCATTGCGTAAAAAACGCAGACTTTAAGCTGGTTTGTTGATAGCTCGGGAAACATGCCTTCCAACAGAGTGATGGCCGGGAGTTTCTGTATCATTTGAGGTGACATAGCAAAGGTCTCCGATGACAACTAAAAACGCTATCACCGAGTTCCTACGCTCATTGGTGATAGCCCAGACGGGGGTAGGAATACCGGCGTCATCGGAAACCGGCCAGGCTAATGCCTGCCCCGCCTGAGCTACCATAGATGACGACAAGAAATACAAGTTCCTGTCTTTATGGTATGGCAAAAAACGACGCCAAATGAAGAAATTAACTTCTGCGCCGACGATGACTACGCGGGTTCCTACGCCCGATCACAGTTTTGCCTGTGACCAGTAAAGGGTACTTAGTATAACGTACCGAGTCAACTAACCGCTTAAAAAACATACAAAAAAGCGTCAAAACTTAACGCTCCGCGCCGAAGCGATCCAGGCATGATGCTTCTGCTTTGTGGCGTTCGAACATGCTGGTCCATATGCACGAAACGGTGTCTGACCCTCGTCCAGACAATCCGCAGTTCTGACGAACATATGAACAAATATGCTCTTGTAGAGGCTGTTGTTACACAATTGGCGGGCTGTGTAACAAATGGTTTTATTATCTAAGAATTATTCTATTTACGATCGAATGATCTACAAAATGATTTTTTAAAGGTTTTTTAGATCGTTTAATTGTCTTAAAACAGAATATTATTCTGTTAGGTGGATCGGTTGTAAGATAAATGATCGTGAGTAGAACAAAAGTCGATCTTTTAATCCAAAAGAAGGATCTAAAGCAGAAAAATCTGCTTTTAAAAATAGATTTTATTTTTTTGACGCAGGTCAAGATTAACTCATTAGAGGTATCAGTGAGGAGGCACTGGAAGAGAAGAGATCGTTGTAATGCTTTTCAAATTAACGTAAAGCGGGTATATTTCGGCTGTTATTAGCTGTGCAGAGAGTGGCACTCTGTGGAGCAAACCGGCGAAAGCCGGACGGCAGAATGCGCCATAAGGCATTCAGGAGAGATGGCATGTACGGGCAGTAAGTCAGAAGACTGAAGATGTTCCGGAAGCCATAAAAGGAAAACCCCCACTATCTTTCTTACGAACTTGGCGGAACGACGAAAGATAGTGGGGGCCTCACAGAATACGGGTAAAGTATAATGAAACCGTACCAGAGATTCAACCCTGTGCAGTGTATAAATACACGGCACAATCGCTCCGCCATAAGCGACAGCTTGTGGCAGGTCTGAAGAATACTCCATATAACGCAGTACACTGGAGTCAGTTAGCACCCGAAGAGCAGATCCGTTTCTGGGAAGACTATGAAGCGGGAAGGGCGACCACTTTCCTGGTTGAACCGGAAAGGAAGCGCACGAAGCGCCGTCGCGGTGAGCACTCCACCAAACCCAAATGCGAAAATCCGTCCTGGTATCGTCCTGAGCGCTATAAGGCGCTGAGCGGGCAGCTCGGGCACGCCTACAACCGTCTGGTGAAAAAGGACCCGGTGACCGGCGAGCAGAGCCTGCGCATGCACATGTCTCTGCATCCTTTTTACGTGCAGAAACGAACGTATGCCGGTCGCAAATATGCTTTCCGTCCGGAAAAACAACGCCTCCTCGATGCCATCTGGCCGGTTCTGGTCAGCTTCAGTGATGCGGGCACACATACCGTAGGCATGAGTGTTTCCCGTCTGGCCAGAGAAATCAGCCCGAAAGACAGCAAGGGGAAGGTTATTCCGGAACTGGAAGTGACGGTTTCCCGCCTTTCCCGTTTGCTGGCCGAACAGGTACGTTTTGGTGTGCTGGGTGTTTCAGAGGAAACCCTGTGGGACCGTGAAACCCGCCAGCGTCTGCCTCGTTACGTCTGGATAACACCGGCAGGCTGGCAGATGCTGGGCGTCGACATGGTAAAACTTCACGAACAGCAGCAGAAACGACTGCGTGAAAGTGAAATCCGCCAGCAGCTCATTCGGGAAGGTGTTCTGCGTGAGGATGAAGATATCTCCGTACATGCGGCCAGAAAACGCTGGTATCTGCAGCGCAGTCAGGATGCGCTGAAACACCGTCGTGCGAAAGCAGCAGCCAGTAAGCGCGCCAGACGCCTGAAGAAACTGCCTGCCGACCAGCAGATTCATGAGATGGCAGAGTATCTCAGGAAGCGTCTGCCGCCGGATGAAGCCTATTTTTGTTCCGATGACCATCTGAAGCGACTGGCCATCAGGGAGTTGCGTCAGCTTGAACTGACGCTGGCTGCCCCACCGCCGCACTAGACAGCACCATTCCCTCAGCACTGAATCATCACCAGCCCCTCCGGGGCTTTCGGCGCTGGTTCCGCTCAGCCCAAAATCCGCAGTAATCACCTTAAATCCCCTCAGAGGGGCATATCTGCCCATAAAACCACGCATCAGTCATCAGAACGTGGCCACGTTGTTTCAGTTATCCACATAAATCCGCAAACAAAGAACTTTAAGAAGCTGCAAACCTGAAGCAGCAAACCTGCAATATAGTCTTAACCCCATTATTTAATCCCCTGCGTTGCTTCGCCGCAGGGAAAATCTTTATCTCTGAGACCACTGTGAACAAATACAAAGAGGCCTTCGCTTGCAGCGGCCAAGGCCGCGCCGCTCAGAATCTAAAAGCACCTCCCACGCTGACGCGCGGGCCCCGAACCTCACCGTTCTGAAACCACAACAAAAAAACATCAGGAATAAAAACACCACACAAACGCAGCACCGTGCCCACCCCTCATAACTGAAAAGCGAGGCCGCCCCCGCCCAAAGGGCGGGAACAACATCGCTTTTAATTATGAATGTTGTAACTACATT
>JACXXQ010000597.1_pt1 | contig 17330 bp, 13 predicted proteins | sample 8621361 | NCBI WGS metagenome assembly JACXXQ01 (sample SAMN15503820, study PRJNA645414) | gut metagenome | isolation source: feces | host: Bos taurus | place: USA | collected 2016 | reverse complement strand
TATTGAAGCCACAGTAGTGGGCGATGAGCCGGTTGTTGTTCAGATAATCGGCCAATAAAAAGCTTGTCGTAGAACGCAGCGGCGCTTTGGGATGTAAACAACGTCACATCCTGGATGATTTCCTGCCGGTAGATAGCGACCAGCCCCTTTCTGGTTGGTTTTTCTGCAAGTTAATTTTACCAAAAAGGGGCTTCGCTTTCTATATCAATGGAGTGATTTCTGGTTTCAGCCATGGCCGGAATCCCTTGCAATGACTACTTTTTTTGAATTTTGCTCATGGCTGTTAAGAAAAGAAAATGGAGGGGTTCTCATGCGCAGACTCTGGTATCACGGCAAGGTGGACACCATGGTTCCCGGCAAAGACCGGCAGCAGGCCATTGGCGTAGAAGATGGGACCATCGTCTTTGTGGGCAGCGACCGGGACGCCCTGGCCCTCCCCTGGGACGAGAAAACCTACCTGGAGGGCCGCCAGGTGCTCCCCGGCTTCCATGACACCCACATGCACCTGCTGCTCTACGCTCTGTTTCAGGACAGCCTGCCTCTGGCAGGGGTCCCTTCCATCCAAGAGATGATCCGCCGCGGGCGGGGGAGAAGCGCGCCCGGAACTGCTGCAACTGGCGCTCCATGCTGGAGCTGGGGATTCCGGTGAGCGGCGGCTCCGACTGCCCCGTGGAGCCCTTTGATGTGCTGGACAACCTCCGCGCCGCCGTCACCCGCCAGGACCGGGCAGGAGAGCGCACCTACCTGCCGGAGCAGGCCCTCTCTCTGGAGGAGGGACTAAGCCTGTTTACCTCCCGGGCGGCCTGGGCGAGCCGAGACGAGGAGGTTCGTGGGCGGCTGATGCCCGGGATGCAGGGGGATCTGGTGATTCTGGATGGGGATTTGTTTGCGGTTTTGCCCCAGGAGCTGCCGAAGGTTCTTGTTTTTGAGACGGTTTTGGCGGGAGAGACTGTTTTTGCGAAGAAAGTATAAAATTTTATGAGAAAGGGTTCCGCCCTGCGGGGCGGGTTCCTTTCTGTGTCACCAGAAAGGAACCAAAGAGTGACCGGGGGCTTCCTCCGGTGAGCACCCTGCCTACGGCGGTGCTCACAGTCATTGCCCCCGGACCCCCTGTTACGGGGGCGTGTCCCTTTGGGTTTTCGTCGCTTCCGGCGGCCTAAATTTTGACCGTGCGCCCTTCTACTCTCGGCCCACTGGGGCCTACTTCCCTCTAAATTTCCGAGCACTTGTATTCTAACGTACACCGCCTGGTGCCTGCCTACCTGTTTGGTGCGGCAGTCGTCGGACAAATGCCCCGCAACTGCCCAGCTGCCCTGGCTCTGCCAGAGTAGGCGGTGTCCGTACAGCGCAGATACTTTGAAATTTCTGACCAGGCAGGCCCCTGTGGGCCGAGGCAAGTGGTATCACAGAACTTGTCTTTGCCCGCCGGGAGGTCATAACCAATCCTCCAGTCAGGCATCCCCCGTAAATGGGGTCCGGGGCAAGCCGCCTATGAGCGCCCGCTGCGCGAAGGCGCTCATCGAAGGCGGCCCCGGCGATTCTTTGGTGACTTTCTGATCGCTCAGAAAGTCACATCCCCGTCCCCCAAACAAAAAACCGTAGCCGGTTTACTCCGACTGCGGTTTTGCTTTTAAAAAGAATGATTACAGCCCATTTACCACAAAATTAGGCCGCTTGCCCTCCTGGATGAGCTTCACATTGTTCCACATATTGTTATGCGCCCGGCGGAAGGAGCCGCCGGTGTTGCCGCCCAGGTGGGGGGAGTAGATGGCCCGGTCGGCGATCTCCGCGGGCAGATCCACCAAGGGGTGGTTGGCGGGGGTGGGCTCGGGAGCCAGGGTGTCCATAGCGATGCCGCCGATACGCCCGTCGATCAGACCCTGCCGTACCGCCAGATTGTCCACCAGGTCGCCCCGGGCGGTGTTCACCAGAATGATACCCGGCTTCATCTTGGCGACCAAGTCGGCGTTCACCATGTTCCGGGTCTGGTCGTTAACGGCGCAGTGGAGGGAGAGGATGTCGCAGGTGGCAGCCAACTCCTCCAGGGGCAGGTATTCCACCCCGAAATCGGCCTCCACCTCGGGGGAACGGCGGTGGAGACTGTAATAGTACATCTTGCAGCCAAAGGGCTTGAGCCGCCGGGCGGTGGCCTGAGCGATGTCGCCAAAGCCCACCAGGCCAACGGTCTGCTCTCCCAGCTCCGGGCTGCCCGAGGCCATGACCGCCTCTTTCATCTTCACTTGGAGGCCCGCCTTCACCGCGTTGTGGCCGGTGATGCCGTGGCGCAGGGCCATGAGCATGAGCATGACGGTGTGTTCGGCCACGGAGTCGGCGTTGCAGCCCTTGTTGTTGCACACGAAGATCCCCTTTTCCCGGGCCGCCTCCAGGTCGATGCGGTTGAAGGCCACGCCCTCCGACTGGATGAGCTTCAGGTTGGGCAGCAGGTCAATGATCTCCCGGCCCACGTCCACAATGGGGTCGTCAAAGAGCACCTGGGCATCCGGGTTTTCCGCCGCCGCCTGGCGGGGCGACTGGTCCAGAGTGCAGAATACCAGCTCTGCTCCCAGCTGGGCGGCAAAGTCGGGCATGTAGGCGTCATAGCGGGCCTTGGGGCCGTACACAAGGATCTTCAATGGGGTTCCTCCTTTTATATTTAATCTCTGTCCGAGATAAGTATTGGTGAATGAAAATATTCCTATAGGTAGGATAATTATCGACAAAGAAATTTTCTCTGGAGTGGGAAAAGCAGACCAAAGTATGCTATAATGCAATAAAATAGTTATACAAACTTGAAGTTGTACGGAGGAAATATATGAAATTATCAAAAATACATCATGTTGCAATTATCGGTTCTGATTATCATTTATCAAAAGATTTTTATGTTAATAAGTTGGGTTTTTCTGTTATCCGTGAAAATTATCGCGAGGAGCGTAACGATTGGAAAATAGATTTGGCAATGGAAGGAAACATTGAGTTGGAATTATTTATCATATCGAATCCGCCCAAAAGAGTTTCATATCCTGAAGCATGTGGCCTAAGACATTTAGCCTTTCATGTTGAGAACGTTGAAGAAACTGTAGAAAAATTATCTCAAATAGGAATAGAATGTGAACCGATTAGAATAGATGAATTTACAAAAAAGAAAATGACATTCTTTTTTGACCCTGATGGATTACCATTAGAAATTCATGAATAATGGAGAATTCAATTTTACGAACACTTAAAAATTTCAGTTTGATGGAGCGTCAAATTCCAATTTTTTGAACTGAATAGCACATACTGACCGATAGGAACAAGGATGAAATATACCTTGTTCCTTTTCGTTTACCCAGGGCATTCATAGAAAATGAATAAACAGGTCAGTTATGCATACCAACACTTATCTCGGACAGAGACTATATTTATACATAGGAATCCGCCCACAGGGCGGTTTTCTTCTGTTTCATTATATCAGCCTCCACTTTTTGGGGCAAGGCCGTCTCTCCAAAATTAGCACTATCATATCTAGAGTGCTAAAATTTACAATTTAGACACAATGTTTGCAAGAACTGTTCATAATTGGGCACTATACTAAAGTCAAAGTTCAGAAGGGCCCGGGAGCAAATACAAACCGCTCCCCATTGGGCCGAAAGGAGTTTTGATTATGTATAGCATGATTCCCTTTGGACGTATGAGCAACAGCTTCAACGACCTGTTTGATGAATTTGAGCGTTCCATGTTCCCCGCCAGCCAGCGCCAGCTGCCCGCCTTCCGCACCGACATCCAGGACAAGGGCGACCACTACCTGCTGGAGGCTGATCTGCCCGGCTTTAATAAGGGCGACATCGACCTGCACCTGCAGGACGGCGTTCTCACCATCACCGCCAAGCACCAGGAGACCTCCGAAAAGAAGGAGGAGGGCAAGTACCTGTGCCGGGAGCGCCGCTGCGGCAGCTACCAGCGCTCCTTTGACGTCTCCGGCATCCAGGAGGAAAACATCACCGCCGCCTATGATAACGGCGTGCTGAAGCTGACCCTGCCCAAGCAGGGCGAGGTGATCCCCCAGAGCCGGAAGATCGCCATCGAGTAACAGCGACTCTCTGAAAGGGCGGGTAAATTACCCGCCCTTTTTTCAAACTTTCTCTTGCATTTTTCAAAAACTTGGTCTATCATTTACTTAGCACTTAGTTTATAAGAGTGCTAATTTTTCAAAACATCAAACCCCATGAAAAGGAGGGTTTCTTACTATGAATATGAATCAGTTTACCCAGAAGTCTCTGGCCGCCATCCAGGGGGCTCAGGACATCGCCCAGGCCCACGGCAACCAGCAGATCGAGCAGGAGCACCTGCTGTTGGCTCTGGTCAGCGACGAGCAGGGCTTTATTCCCCAGCTGCTCACCGCCATGGGCATGACGGTGCCCAGCTTCCAGGCTGCCGCCGCCGACCTGGTGAACAAGCTGCCCAAGGTGTCCGGCGGCAGCCGGGAGGCCGACAAGGTGTACGTGGCCCAGGATGTGGACCGCGCCCTCACCGCCGCCCAGGAGCAGGCCTCCGCCATGAAGGACGAGTATATCTCCGTGGAGCATCTGCTCCTCGGTCTGATGGAGCGGCCTAACTCCAACTTGAAGGAGCTGTTCCGCACTTATAACGTGACCAAAGAGAAGGTCATGCAGGCCCTGGCCAGCGTCCGCGGCAACCAGCGTGTCACCTCCGACAACCCGGAGGAGACCTATGACGCCCTGAAAAAGTACGGCACCGACCTGGTAGACCGTGCCCGTCAGAACAAGCTGGACCCTGTCATCGGCCGTGACGACGAAATTCGTAACGTCATCCGGATTTTGAGCCGGAAGAGCAAAAATAACCCCGTCCTCATCGGCGAGCCCGGCGTGGGCAAGACCGCCATTGCCGAGGGCCTGGCCCAGCGGATTGTCAAGGGCGATGTGCCCGCCAGCCTGAAGGACAAGACCATCTTTTCCCTGGATATGGGCTCCCTGATCGCCGGCGCCAAGTACCGGGGCGAATTTGAGGAGCGTCTGAAGGCCGTCCTTAACGAGGTGAAGAAGAGCGAGGGCCGCATCATTCTCTTCATCGACGAGCTGCACACCATTGTGGGTGCCGGCAAGACCGAGGGCTCCATGGACGCAGGCAACCTGCTCAAGCCCATGCTGGCCCGCGGCGAGCTGCACTGCATCGGCGCCACCACCCTCAACGAGTACCGCCAGTATATTGAGAAGGACGCCGCTCTGGAGCGCCGGTTCCAGCCCGTTATGGTCAATGAGCCCAGTGTGGAGGATGCCATTGCCATTCTCCGTGGCCTGAAAGAGCGCTACGAGGTCTACCATGGCGTGAAGATCACCGACGGCGCCATCATCGCCGCCGCCACCCTCTCCAATCGCTATATCACCGACCGGTTCCTTCCCGACAAGGCCATCGACCTGGTAGATGAGGCCTGCGCCATGATCCGCACCGAGATGGACTCCATGCCCACCGAGCTGGATATCATCCAGCGCAAGATCATCCAGCATGAGATTGAGGAGGCCGCTCTGAAAAAGGAGACCGACAAGATCTCCCAGGAGCACCTGGCGGAGATCCAGAAGGAACTCTCCGACATGCGGGAGGAGTTCAACGCCAAGAAGGCCCAGTGGGACAACGAGAAGAACGCCATCGGCAAGGTCCAGAAGCTCCGCGAGGAGTTGGAGGCCGCCAACGCCCAGTTGGAGAAGGCCCAGCGGGAGTACGACCTCAATAAGGCCGCCGAGCTCCAGTACGGCAAGATCCCTGAGCTGAAAAAGGCCCTGGAGGCGGAGGAGCAGATCGCCAACGAGGGCAAGCAGCGCTCTCTGCTGCGAGACAAGGTCACCGAGGAGGAGATCGCCCGCATCATCGAGCGTTGGACCGGCATCCCCGTGGCCCGTCTGATGGAGGGCGAGCGGGAGAAGCTGCTGCACCTGGAGGACATCCTCCACCAGCGTGTGGTTGGTCAGGACGAGGCCGTGCGCCTGGTATCCGAGGCCATCCTGCGCAGCCGTGCCGGCATCGCCGACCCCAACAAGCCCATCGGCTCCTTCCTGTTCCTGGGTCCCACCGGCGTGGGTAAGACCGAGCTTGCCAAGACTCTGGCCGAGGCTCTGTTCGACAGCGAAAAGAATCTGGTGCGTATCGACATGTCCGAGTACATGGAGAAGTTCTCCGTCTCTCGTCTGATCGGAGCCCCTCCGGGATATGTGGGCTACGAGGAGGGCGGCCAGCTCACCGAGGCGGTGCGGCGTAAGCCTTACTCCGTCATCCTCTTTGATGAGGTGGAGAAGGCCCACCCCGACGTGTTCAACATCCTGCTGCAGGTGCTGGACGATGGCCGGATCACCGACAGCCAGGGCCGTACCGTGGACTTTAAGAACACGATTATTATTCTGACCTCTAACCTGGGCAGCCAGTTCCTGCTGGACGGTATTGGTGCGGACGGCGAGATTTCCCAGGAGGCCCGGGATCAGGTCAACGAGCTGCTGAAACGCTCCTTCCGTCCTGAGTTCCTCAACCGGCTGGATGAGATCGTGTTCTACAAGCCTCTGACCAAGGACAACGTGACCCACATCATCGACCTGATGGTGGCCGACATCAACCGCCGCCTCAGCGACAAGCAGCTCACGGTGGAGCTCACCCCCGCCGCCAAGGACTTCATCATCGACAGCGCCTACGATCCCATCTATGGCGCCCGTCCTCTGCGCCGGTACCTCCAGCACACGGTGGAGACCCTCATCAGCCGGAAGATTATTGCCGATCAGGTGGAGAGCGGTCAGCGCCTGACCGTGGACTACCGGGACGGCGAGTTGGTCGTGGATGGCCGGGAAGTTCTCTCCGGTGAGGTCATCACGCTTTCTTGAAAGAACGCTTAGCAAAGAACTTCCTGCGAAGCTTCGCTTCGCCTCTGCGCCCGTAACAAAATGAAAGGTAGGAGTGACGTTTTCCGTCGCTCCTACCTTTTTGTTTTTATGGGCGTTGTCCACCGCCGCACTCAACAGGAAGGGAGGCAGAAGGCGGTGTGAAATAGACGGATAATCTTGCAAATTTCGATGGCAGTAGGCCCCAGTGGGCCGGGAGTAGGAGAGCGCACGGTCAAAGCTTAGGCCGCCGGAAGCTACCAAAAGCCCAAAGTGACCCGCCCCCGCAACAGGGGGACCGGGGGAAAGGTGACTATGAGCGCCCGCTGTGCGATGGCGCTCATCGGAGCCGTCCCCCGGCGATTCTTTCGTGCCTTTCTGATCGCTCAGAAAGGCACATTTGCCCTTATATAGATTATGTTTCTTCCAAGAAAAGCAAAGCCGCCACCGTTCCATCACTAACCGCCGTAGTGAGCTGCCGCACCGATTTTGTCCGGCAGTCCCCGGCCGCATACACCCCGGGCCGACTGGTACGGCAGTCAGAGGAGCGGATATACCCCGCCTCGTCCAGCTTCACCAGATCGGCAAAGCGCTCATTCTGGGGCTGCTGCCCCACCGCCACAAACAGGTTGTCCACCGCCAGGGCGGCGGTCTCTCCGGTGACCTTGTTCTTCACCTGGATGCCGGTGAGCTGGCCGTCCGCCTGGTCCAGAGCCTCCACCGTGCTGTCCATGAGGCACTGGATATTAGGGCAGGCCTTTACCTGATCCACCAGCCGTTGCGCGCCCCGGAACTGGTCCCGGCGGTGAATGAGGGTCACCTGAGGACACAGCTGGGCCAGAAACAGGGCGTCCTGGAGGGCAGTGTCGCCGCCGCCCACTACGGCCACGGGCTTTCCTTTGCAGAAGGGGCCGTCGCACACGGCGCAGTAGGAGATGCCCTGTCCCACCAGCTCCTCCTCACCGGGAAGGCCCAGGGGACGGTGGCGCACACCGGTGGCTAAAATCAGCCCCTTGCAGGTATGGCTGCCGCAGTCGGTGTCCACCTGGAAGCCGTCCTCCAGGGGGGTCACGGCGGTGACGCTCTCATACTCCAGCTGAGCGCCCAGATCCTGGGCCTGCTGAGCCAGGGTGTCCCCCAACTCACTGCCCGCCACCCGGGGCAGACCGGGATAGTTTTCCACAAGGGGGGAGAAGTTGATCTGTCCGCCGGGGGTGCTCTCCTCCAGCACCAGCACGCTGCGCCCCGCCCGGGCCAGATACAGCCCGGCGGTGAGTCCGGCCGGGCCGCCTCCCACCACGATTACATCGGTCATCACGGCACCTCATTTCCTTCCGTTTTTCTCTATTGTACTTTACTTTCCACAAAAAGGCCAGATAATGTGGAAAACTTTTAAATATAGGCTGACAAGAAAAAAGGTAGGAGCGACGCAGAACGTCACTCCTACCTGAAATCTTACTTACGGGCGCAGAGGCAAAGCGAAGCTTTGCAGAAAGCTTTTTTGCCAACTTTTTTCACGAAAAAAGTTGGGCGCAGCGGGGGCAAAGAGTGGGATGTTTGGCATCGGAGCCCACCTTGATGTGGTGCTTCCAGCAGCGCTCACACTTCTCGCCCTTGGCCTCGGAGACCTGAACGGACAGGGCCTCGCCCACGGTGACATGGACCTGGGAGACGATGAACAGGTCAGCCAGGTAGTCGGCGTCCATCTCGGCCAGGAAGGCGTCCTCGGCAGGAACGGTGAGGGCCACGGCGGCCTCCAGGCTCTTGCCGATCTTCTTCTCGTTCCGGGCGCTCTCCAGCACACCATTGACGGCGGTGCGCACGTCGATGATCTTGTCCCACTTGGCCATCTCGTCCTCGCTGAGGGCATAGTCGGCAAAGGGCTTGTTCATCTCGTTGAGCACCACGTTGCGGGCATCCTGGTCGGCGCGGTGAGGCATGGCCTGCCAGATCTCGTCGCAGGTGAAGGCCAGGATGGGGGCAAACAGCTTGGTGATGGTGTCCAGGATGAGCCACAGAGCGGTCTGGGCGGAGCGGCGCTTCAGGCCGTCCTTCTCCTCGCAGTAGAGGCGGTCCTTGATGATGTCCAGATAGAAGGAGCTGAGCTCCACCACGCAGAAGTCGTTGATGGCGTGGGAGACCACGTGGAACTCGTAGTTATCATAGGCGGCGAAGCACTTCTGGGTCAGCTCGTTGAGCTTGCTTACCGCCCACTTGTCCAGCTCCAGCATCTCCTGGGGCTCCACCAGGTTCTCGGGGTCGAAGCCGCTCAGGTTGCCCAGGCAGTACCGGGCAGTGTTGCGGAACTTCAGGTAGTTCTGGGAGAGCTGCTTAAAGATGTTGTCGGAGCAGCGCACATCCACATGGTAGTCGGCGCTGCCGGCCCACAGACGCAGCAGATCGGCGCCGTACTTCTTGAAGATATCAGCGGGGTCCACGCCATTGCCCAGAGACTTGTGCATGGCACGGCCCTCGCCGTCCACGGTCCAGCCGTGGGTCAGGCACTCCTTGAAGGGCGCACCCTTGCCCAGAGCGCCCACGGCGGTGAGCATGGAGGACTGGAACCAGCCGCGGTACTGATCGAGACCCTCCAGGTACATGGTGGCAGGCCAGAAGCCCTGGTCCTTCTGCATGGAGGCAAAGTGGGTGGAACCGGAGTCGAACCAGCCGTCCAGGGTGTCCTCCTCCTTGGTGAAGCCGCCCTTGGAGCCGCAGTGGGGGCAGGCGAAGTCGGCAGGCAGGATTTCGGAAGCCTCCATCTCATACCAGGCGTTGGAGCCCTTCTCGCCGAAGAGCTTGGAGACGGCCTCGATGGTCTCGTCGGTGCAGATGGGCTTGCCGCAGTCCTTACAGTAGAACACGGGGATGGGCAGACCCCAGCGGCGCTGACGGCTGATGCACCAGTCGGCGCGCTCCCGGATCATGGACTTCATGCGGTCAATGCCCCAGCCGGGCACCCAGCGCACGTCGTCACAGGCGGCGCAGGCCTCGTCCTTAAAGGCGTCCACGGAGCAGAACCACTGGGGAGTGGCGCGGAAGATGATGGGCTTCTTGCAGCGCCAGCAGTGGGGGTAGGAGTGGACGATCTCCTCGCTGGCGAAGAGAGCGCCGCTCTCCTTCATGTCAGCCAGGATGACGGGATTGGACTCCTCGGTCTTCATGCCGGCGTACTTACCGGCGTAGTCGGTGTGGCGGCCGCGGTCGTCCACGGGCACCACCATCTCCATGCCGTAGCGGCGGCAGGTCTGGTAGTCGTCGGCGCCGAAGCCGGGAGCGGTGTGGACGCAGCCGGTACCAGAGTCCATGGTGACGTAGTCGGCCAGCAGCAGGCGGGAGGTCTTATCCAGGAAGGGGTGCTGGGCCAGCATGTTCTCAAAGAAGGAGCCGGGATGGGTCTCGGCAATCTCCCAGGACTCAAAACCGCCCACCTTCATGACCTTCTCCACCAGGGCTTCGGCCATGATATAGGTCTCACCGTTGGGAGCCTTCACCAGGGCGTAGCTCTCGTCGGGGTGGAGGGCGATGGCCAGGTTGCCGGGCAGGGTCCAGATGGTGGTGGTCCAGATCACGAAGTAGAGCTTGCTGTGGTCATAGGCGGCCAGCTTGCCCTGGTCGTCCTTCATCTGGAACTTCACGTACACGGTGGTACAGGGATCGTCCTGGTACTCGATCTCGGCCTCGGCCAGAGCGGTCTCGTCGTTGGGGCACCAGTAAACGGGCTTGAGGCCCTTGTAGATATAGCCCTTCTTGTACATCTCCCCAAACACCTTGACCTCCTCAGCCTCAAAGCCGGGGTCCATGGTCTTGTAGGGGTGCTCCCAGTCGGCCAGCACGCCGATGCGCTTGAAGCCCTCCATCTGGATGTCGATATACTTCTGGGCGTAGTTGTGGCAGGCGGTGCGGAACTCGGGGACGCTCATCTGCTTGCGGTTGAGCTTCTGCTCCTTGATGATGGCGCTCTCGATGGGCATGCCGTGGTTATCCCAGCCGGGGATATAGGGGGTGTAGTAGCCCCGCATGGCATACATACGGGTGATGAAGTCCTTCAGGGACTTGTTGAGGGCGTGGCCCATATGCAGGTTGCCGTTGGAGAACGGAGGGCCGTCGTGGAGGGAGAAGAGAGGCTTGCCCTCGTTCTTCTTCAGCATCTCGTTGTACAGGTCCATATCGTTCCAGCGCTGGAGCATGTCGGGCTCCCGCTTGGGCAGACCGGCCCGCATGGGGAAGTCGGTCTGGGGGAGATTGATGGTCTTATTGTAGTCCATGTCTCGTGTTCCTCCATTTATTGATACTCAAAGATTACGGTTTTACAAGCCGCGCAGAGATAAGCAGGATATTCCACAAGGTCAAAGAGGGTATCCGGGGGCGGGGTGGGTTTGAGCCGTACCCTGCCCTTGCCGGGAAAGGGAAATTGCCCGCGCTCAGGGGCCCACTCCATCTGGCAGATTTTCCCTGGAATCATCCATCCAGATGACATTTCGTTTCCACATTTGGGGCAGTTCATCAAAGCCACTCCTCTCAGAAAACAAAAAAACCCTTGTCTCAACAAAGAGACAAAGGCAATATCCTCTGCGGTACCACTCTTCTTGCCGGACAAACACGTCCGGCCACTCAAGTTCTGCCCGATAACGGGGGCGTCCGGAGAGGCCTACTTAAGTTCAGCCCTCTGCTCCAAGGTGATGTTCCCCGGCTCCTCCCGTCCGCCTTGCACCTAAACGGCGGCTCTCTGTGCGTCTCAGAGGCGGGTACTTTTCCTTTTCCACGCGGTTTTCCTTATTTGCCAGAATATCTTATCTGTTTTTTGAGTTGATGTCAAGGGGAAGAGGTTCCTTTTTTTCAATCAGGGAACGGGGGTGTAACTTTCTGAACGATCAGAAAGTCACCAAAGAATCGCCGGGGCCGCCTTCGATGAGCGCCTTCGCCCAGCGGGCGCTCATAGGCGGCTTGCCCCGGACCCCAATTACGGGGGAGCCCTCCTGGAAGATTGGCACTTGCGTCCGGCGGCTCCGAACACAAGACCTTGCGTTCTTCTTGCCTCGGCCCACTGGGGCCTACAAGGCAAAAATTTAGGAGACATGGGGTTGAAATGACACCGCCTAGTCTGGCAAAGCTGTGGCAGCCGGGCAATCGATGGCGACCGCACCAAACAGGTAGGCAGGCACCAGGCGGTGTACGTTAGAGTGCAAATACCTTCAAATCTTGATGGCAAAAGGGCCTAAGGGCCGGGAATAGGAAGGAAACAGATCTTGATTTTGCCCGCCGGAATTTACCAAACATCCAAAGGGACCCGCTCCCGTAGTTGGGGGTCTGGGGGCAATGACTGTGAGCACCGCCGCAGGCAAGGTGCTCACCGGAAGCGGTCCCCAGGGCATTTTTGGTTCCTTTTTGGGCAAACAAAAAGGAACCCGCCCCGCAGGGCGGAACCCTCCAAACAAAGAAGTGGGAGCGACGCAGAACGTCACTCCCACAAAAATCTCTCTTACAGGCGCAGAGGCAAAGCAAAGCTTTGCACAAAGCTTTTTTGCCTACTTTTTTCTCGAAAAAAGTAGGTTAGTTGAATTTATAAATTTTCCGAGCCAGACGATAAAGCCCCACCGACAGCTTCCGTCCCTGATAGCCGGGGAAGGCCGTAAAGGCGGACACAGCGCGGTACTTCATCTTGTGGTAGATACCGGAGTCCACGGTACGCAGGTACTCCCACAGCTGGGTGCGCTTACCCAGAGCCTCGGGGGAACTGTCGATCACCAGGAAGATGGAGGAAATCGCCATCATCATGGCCAGGTAATTGAACATATACCGGCCCAGCTTCTTATGCTCCGCAGAGACCTGGCGCAGGTCATGGGAGTCGATCATGTGGTAGGTGACCCGCAGCTGCTGGTCCACCCGGGTGACCATCACCTTCTCGTTGACGCTCTGGTCGGAGCGGCCGATGAAGTAACGGTACAGGTCCACATCCAGGTAGTACATGTTCTTCACATAGGGCAGGGGCTGGTAAACAAAGATATTGTCCACATAGAAAGTGTGCTTGGGCAGCTCCAGGTTGCAGTCCCGCAGCAGCTGGGTGCGGTAGATGACCGAGTGCATCAGCAGGTACTGGGAGGGACGGAAGCGGCCGATCTGGTCCCAACCGAACACCTTATTGCGGGGGAAGACATTGCGGTAATTCATCACCCGCTGGGTGTTGGTCTCGGCGTGCTCGTAGACATAGTTGCAGATCATCATGTCCACCAGCTTGTTGTCCCGGACGAACTGGCGCAGCTTGTCCAGCGCCTTGTGCAGGGAGGGCACGTCTACCCAGTCATCGGAGTCCACCACCTTGTAGTAGATGCCCCGGGCGTTACGGATGCCCTGGTTGACGCCCTCACCGTGGCCGCCGTTGGGCTGATGGATGGCCCGGACAATGTCGGGGTACTGCTCCTGGTAGCGGTCGCAGATGGCGGGGGTGTCGTCCTTGGTGGAGCCGTCGTCCACCAGGATGATCTCGATGTCGTCGCCGCCCTGGAGCAGGGTCTCCACGCAGTGCTCCATATAGGCAGCGGAATTATAACAGGGGACGGCAAAGGTAATCAGCTTATCCATATGTAATTATCTCCTCTCGTCGGAGGGGGCACGGGTGTTCCGCGCCCCGGCGGCTCACGCCGCAATCACTTCAGCAGCTCTTCAGCCAGGTCCAGCGCCCGGCCGGCGATAGCGTCCATATTGTAGTATTTGTACTCCGCCAGGCGGCCCAACAGGTGGAGGTTTGGGAACTTCTCCGCCAGGGCCTTGTACTGGCCGTACTGGGCATTGTTGTCCGGGTTAATGATAGCGTAGTAAGGGGTCTCTCCCGGCGCTCCGGTATAGGCGCGGGAGTACTCCTTCACGATGGTGGTCTTCCCGGGCACCTTCTGGCCGGTGAGGTGCTTAAACTCGGTGATGCGGGTATAGTCCTCGTCCACGGTGTAGTTCACCGTGCCGTAGCCCTGGAAGTCGTCCTGGGGAAGGGTCTCGAAGCGGAAGTCCAGGGTGCGGTAGGGGAGGGGGCCAAACTGGAAGCCAAAGAGCTCGTCGGCCTGGCCGGTGTAGATGACAGGGCCGTCAAAGACTTCGCCGTCCACCCGGATCTGCTCCCCGCTCACATCCAGCCGCTTCAGGGCGTCGCAGCCCAGCTCCACGGTGATGTTGGGATGGTCCAGCATCCGCTCAAACATGGGGGTGTAACCCTCCTGAGGCATGCCCTGGAAGGCATCCTGGAAGTAGCGGTCATCCCGGGAGAGGAACACCGGCACCCGGGCGGTGGTGTTGGGGTCGATCTCCTCCGGCTTTTGTCCCCACTGCTTCATGGTGTAGTGGACAAACACGTGCTCGTACACATAGTCGGCCAGAGCGGCGATCTCCGGGTCGGCGTTCTGCCGCAGCTCGAGAATGGTCACCTTCTGCTCCGCGCCGTACTCGGCCAGCAGCTTGTCCCCCAGCCGCTTGCCCTCCTTGGGACCAAAGGCGGTCTCCAGGGAGGTGAGGTTGAAGGGGACCGGGTAGGTCATGCGGCCCCCGGCATTGTCGGGGATGTTGGCGATGACCCGGTGCTGGTAGTCCCGCCAGGGGGTAAACCGGGACAGCCAGTCAAAGACCCGCTTGTCGTTGGTGTGGAAGATATGGGGGCCGTACTGGTGAATGAGCACGCCGGCCTGGTCCAGACAGTCGTAGGCGTTGCCGCCGATATGGTCCCGGCGTTCCAGCACCAGCACCCGCTTGCCGCCCTGCTCTGCCAACTGCCGGGCGCACACCGCCCCGGCATAACCCGCGCCGACCACCAGCGCGTCAAAGGTACGCTCCAACTTGTATCCCGCCTTTTCTTTATCATCAGACCGGACAGGCTGCCCTGTCCAGATAGAGTCAGTATATCACAGCTTCCCAGGCTAGAGCAATGAAAAAAGAATTAAGATTCCTTCAGTTTGCCGAAACGCCCTCGGCAGAGTTTTGCCGCCTCCAGGCGGCAAAATAAAATGAAACCTGTTATTTCCCAGGACATGCGCCTGGGAAATAACTCTTCTCAGCCCGCAAACGTGCGAGCAAAGCGAGTGCGCTGCAGCGGGCTGCATCTCTCTCAAAAATGCTTGCATTTTTGAGACTAGAACCAGTCCTCCCCCTCCAGAGCCAGAAACTGGCTCTGCGGTCCCAGACACAGCGGGCAGCGCTCCGGCGCCCCCTCCTCATACTGGGTGTGGCCGCAGACGATGCAGCGCCACAGGCAGGGGAGAGGCCGGGCAAACAGCGCCCCGTCCTCCAGCCGCCCGGCCCACCGGGCAAACCGGTCCCCGTGGGTCTCGTCCACCTGGGCTACCCGCTCAAACAGGTCTGCGGCCTGAGGCACTCCATCCTCCCGGGCCTGGCGGGCAAACTCCCGCCACTCTCCCGCCTCCCGGTCCTCCTCCTCTTTGGCCCGGCGCAGCCACTGCACGGTGTCCTGCTCCATCTCCAGGGGATAGGCCCCCTCGGCCCGCACATGTGCGCCCCCCAGCTTCTGGCTCAGCCGGGCGAACTGCCGTCCATGGACCCGCTCCTGCTCCGCCGTGCGCACAAACAGCAGCTCCACCACCGCCAGCCCATCCCGGTGGGCCGCTCCCGCCGCCAGCATATACCGGCTGCGGGCCAGATTTTTCTCCGCCAGCCCCCGGGCCAGATTTTCCAGAGTACGGCTGGGCACATCCATACCAAACGCCTCCTTTTGCGCTGTCCTTTGTTCCATTTAGTATTGCCAGTCAGAACAAAATTACATACCCTTTCCGAAATTCTCCTGGATTTTAACAATTTTTTTACGGAATACCCCGCTTGTCCTTGCCTTTCCCCAGGGGAGCGGGTATAATAAATGCAATTCGGGGTGTCTTGTCACCCCCATGTGAGGAGGCTGCCCCAGCCATGAAAGCAAAAACAAACCTGACCATGCTCTGCGACTTCTACGAGCTGACCATGGGCAACGGCTATTTCCAGACCGGACTGGCCGACCGGATCTGTTACTTTGACGTGTTTTACCGCTCCGTCCCCGACAAGGGAGGCTTCGCCATCGCGGCGGGCCTGGCCCAGGTGGTGGAGTACATCCAGAACCTGTGCTTTGACGAGGAGGACATCGCTTACCTCCAGTCCAAGGGCTGCTTTGCCCCGGAGTTTTTAGATTATCTGCGCACCTTCCGCTTTACCGGCGACATCTGGGCCGTGCCCGAGGGCACCCCCATCTTCCCCGGCGAGCCCATCCTCACTGTTCGGGCCCCCGCCATCCAGGCCCAGTTTATTGAGACTTTTGTGCTGCTGTGCCTCAACCATCAGTGCCTCATCGCCACCAAGTCCAACCGCATCGTCCGGGCCGCCGAGGGCCGCCCGGTGGCGGAATTCGGCTCCCGCCGGGCCCACGGCCCCGACGGCGCTCTGCTGGGCGCCCGGGCCAGCTACATTGCCGGCTGCTCCGCCACCGCCTGCACCATGGCCGACCAGCACTACGGCTCTCCCGCCACCGGCACCATGGCCCACTCCTGGGTGCAGATGTTCCCCGACGAGTACACCGCCTTCAAGACCTACTGCCAGCTCTATCCGGAAAACGCCATCCTGCTGGTGGACACCTATAACGTGCTGAAATCCGGCGTGCCCAACGCCATCCGGGTTTTCAAAGAGGTGCTGGAGCCCTTGGGCATCACCAAGTGCGGCATCCGTCTGGACTCCGGCGACCTCACCTACCTGTCCCGGAAGGCCCGGGAGATGCTGGACGAGGCGGGTCTTACCAGCTGCAAGATCTTTGCCTCCAACGCCCTGGACGAGTACATCATCCGGGATCTGGTGCGCCAGGGCGCCCGTATCGACTCCTTCGGCGTGGGCGAGCGGCTCATCACCTCCCGCTCTGAGCCGGTGTTCGGCGGGGTGTATAAGCTGGTGGCCATCGAGGATGAGAGCGGCAATATCATTCCCAAGATCAAGATCAGCGAGAATGCCGCCAAGATCACCACCCCACACTTCAAGAAGATCTACCGTATCTTTTCCAAGGACACGGGCAAGGCGGAGGCCGATCTCATCTGCCTGCACAACGAGGAGTTTGACTTTACCCAGCCTATGGAGCTCTTTGATCCCGACGCCACCTGGAAGCGCAAGACCTACACCGACTATGAGGCCCGGGAGTTGATGGTCCCCATCTTCCGGAACGGCGAACTGGTCTATCAGGTGCCCGACCTCCAGGCCAGCCGCTCCTACTGCCAGCGGCAGGTGGATTCCCTGTGGGACGAGGTAAAGCGCTTTGAAAACCCCCACAACTACTATGTGGACCTGAGCCAGAAGCTGTGGGACATCAAGCAGAACCTCCTGAACAGCCACGACATGCACTAACCTACTTTTCTTGAAAAGAAAAGTAGGCAAAAGAACTTTGTGGGAAACTTCGTTTCCCTTCCGCGCCCGCTGCTTTCTTGAAAGAAAGCTTGGCAAAGAACTTTGTGGGAAACTTCGTTTCCCTTC
>JACXXQ010000594.1_pt1 | contig 17487 bp, 19 predicted proteins | sample 8621361 | NCBI WGS metagenome assembly JACXXQ01 (sample SAMN15503820, study PRJNA645414) | gut metagenome | isolation source: feces | host: Bos taurus | place: USA | collected 2016 | reverse complement strand
TGACGGGTCAGCCTCTCGCCTTATTTTTTAGGCCGTTCATTTTGCAACGAGCCCATTTTTTCTGCTTATTTTAATTGTTCCGGGTAGTCGACATCGTCCAGCTCCCGTTCTGACCCAGCCTGGATAACCAGGCAGGGCTGGCCCGGGCGGTTCATCAGCTTTCGCCCGCCGCGATCTCCCTCCAGGGCCATCAGGTCCGGGAGCAGCCGGGCGGAAAACAGGGTGGGCGTACCCACCCGCTCTCCAAAGGCGGCAGTAGCCGTCCAGGTATCCGGACCCGCCGCATCCAGCAGGCGGGAAATGGTTTGGGCTGTGATCCAGGGCTGGTCGGCGGGGAGAAAGAGAATGAAGTCCTTCTCCTCTACCCTGCCCAGGGCCTGGAGGCCCGAGCGGATGGAGTAGGCCTGGCCCTTCTCGCTGTCCGGACTGTCTACCGCCTTGGCACCCAAAGCACGGGCCGCATCCCGAATTTCCGGGTAGCGGGAGACCACGGTGAGGGTGCAGTCCTTCCGCGTCCGGCACACCTCATTCAGAGCGCTCAGCCCCCAGGTATACAGGGGCTTTCCATTCAAGGGGGCCAGCAGCTTGTTGCCGCCGAAGCGGCGGGAAGAGCCCGCCGCCAGCAGGATCATGTGGTTCATCCCTTGGCCTTCATGGCCATGAGCACCTTCTCCGGGGTGATGGGCAGCTCCCGGTGCCATACGCCGGTGGCCCGGTAGATGGCGTGGGCAATGGCGGGAGACGGGGTGTTGATGACGATCTCGCCGATGGACTTGGCGCCGAAGGGGCCGGTGGGCTCGTAGCTGGACTCAAACTCCACCCGCAGGTGGCCCATGTCCAGACGAGTGGGGATCTTGTACTGCATGAAGGAGTTTTCAAGCAGGTTGCCTTTCTCGTCGTAGGTGATGCCCTCAAAGAGAGCCATGCCGATGCCCTGGACAATGCCGCCCTCGGTCTGCACCCGGGCCAGGTTGGGGTTGATGGGGGTGCCGCAGTCCACCACGGCCACGTAGTCAAGAACCTCTACCCCGCCGGTCTCCTTGTCCACTTCGATCTCGGCCATGCCTACCATGAAGGGCGGCGGCGAGACAGGAGAGGTGTGGGTGTAGGTCACCTGGACGGGAATGGCGTTGCCGCACATGGACTTGGTGGCAATGTCCATGAGGGAAACCTCCCCCTTGCCGTCCAGATGGCGCACGCCCTTGCCGGTAAACTCCACGTCCTCCGGCTTGCAGTCCAGCATCTGGGCGGCAATGGCGCAGAGATTTTCTTTCAGCTGCTCGCAGGCCCGCTCTACTGCCTTGCCGGTGACGTAGGTGGTGGAGGAGGCGTAGGAGCCGGAGTCGTAGGGGGAGGCGTCAGAGTCAGCGCCGAAGACCGCGATGTTGTCCACGGGGCAGTCCAGGCACTCGGAGGCCATCTGGGCCAGGATGGTGTCGCACCCGGTGCCCATGTCCGCCGCGCCGATGGACAGGTTATAGAATCCCTCGTCGCTGAGCTTGATGGTGGCCGAACCCACGTCCACCCCGGAGATACCGGAGCCCTGCATGGCCATGGCCACACCGGCGGCGCGCACCTTGCCGTTGCCCATATCCCGCACAGGGAACTTCTCCTCCCAGCCAAAGAGCTGGGCGCACCGGCTCATGCACCGGTCCAGGGCGCAGGCGTTGGTCTTTTCGTTGTAGTAGGCGGGCATGACCTGGCCCTCCCGGACCATGTTCTTCTCCCGGATGGCCACCGGGTCCATGCCAAGAATGTCGGCCAGCTCGTTCACCGCCGACTCCACGGCGAAGATGCCCTGGGTTGCACCGTAGCCGCGGTAGGCTCCGGCGGACTGACGGTTGGTGTACACCACGTCGTAGGCAAAGCGGAAGGCCTCCAGGTTGTTGGTGTACAGGGGGATGGACTTGTGGCCAGACAGGCCCACAGTGGTGGGGCCGTGCTCGCCATAGGCTCCCGTGTTGGACAGGGTGTACACATCGATGGCACGGATGGTGCCGTCCTTGCCCGCGCCCAGGCGGACGTGGACCTCCATATCGTGGCGGGGGGAGCTGGCGATGAGGCTCTCCTCCCGGGTGTAGATCATCTTGGCCGCCCGGCCGGTCTTCCAGGTGACAAAGGCGGGATAAATTTCCGCCACCACCGTCTGCTTGGCGCCGAAACCGCCGCCGATGCGGGGCTTCTCCACGTGGATCTTGGACTTGGGAATGTCCAGGGCGTTGGCCAGAATACGTCGGACGTGGAAGACGATCTGGGTAGAGGAAATGACATGGAGCCGCCCGTAGGGGTCCATCTCGGTATAGGTGCGGAAGGGCTCCATCATGGCCTGGTTGCAGGCGGGGGTGTGGTAGACGTGGTCAATGACGTAGTCACAGTGGGACAGAACACCGTCCACGTCTCCGTCCGAGCACACCTCACTGGCGCACAGGTTGCGCTTGTTATCCGCGCCAACCGGGCACAGAGAGCGCCAGTTTTCCTCGGGGTGCACCAGAATGGGCCCGTCCAGGGCCTCGTGGGGGTCCAGTACCGCCTCCAGCACCTGGTACTTCACCTTGATGAGCTTCAGCGCCTTGTCGGCGGCGGCCTCGTCCTCGGCGGCCACGATGGCCACGGCATCGCCCACAAAACGGACCCGCTGCTCCAAAATCAGACGGTCATAGGGAGAGGGCTCCGGGTAGGTCTGCCCCGCCATGGTAAAGCGCTTCTGGGGCACATCCTTGTAGGTATATACGGCAACCACGCCGGGTACCTTCTGGGCCACGTCGGTGTTGATCTCCTCAATGAGGGCGTGGGCGTGGGGGCTGCGCAGCACCTTCACCACCAGGCAGTTCTGGGGAGTCACATCGTCCACATAGGCGGGCTTGCCCAGCAGCAGGGACATGGCGTCCTTTTTCCGCACCGGCTGGCCTACGGTCTTTAAGTTTTCCATCTCAGCCCCTCCCCTTCTTATGGTCCAGATAGGCACGAATGCCCCGCAGCTGTCCCTCGTACCCCGAGCAACGGCACAGATTGCCCGCCAGATAGGCGCGGATCTCGTCGTTGGTGGGGTCGGGGTTCTCCCGCAGCAGGGCCACGGTGTTCATCACAAAGCCGGGGTTACAGAAGCCGCACTGCTCCGCACCCTGGTCGGCGATAAAGGCGGTAAAGTCGGCGGCCTCCTCCTGAAGGCCCTCCAGGGTCTGAACGTGATGGCCCGCCGCCCGCAGAGCCAGCACAGAGCAGGACAGCACGGGAGTACCGTCCATCAAAACAGTACAAAGGCCGCAGTTAGCGGTCTCGCATCCCCGCTTCACGCTCAGGCAGCCCTGGGCGCGGAGAAAATCAATGAGCAGGGTGTCCGCTTCCACGGACGCGGCCACGGCCCGGCCGTTCAAGGTCAGTTTCAGTTCCATGTTAGCCCTCCTTCTCCATGGCCAGCAGGCCACGGCGCACCAGTACGGCGCAAATCTCCCGGCGGTAGTCCTCCCCCGCCCGCAGGCTGCTGCCAAACTTGGCCCGCTGGGCCACGTCCTCGCCAAAGGCCCGGGCGGTCTCCTCGGTCACGCCGCCGGAGAGCAGGCCCTTCTCGTCTTGGTACACCTGGGCCATCTGAGGCCGGGCACCGATGACGCAGGTATACTCCCCGTCCTTCTTGGACAGGGCGCAGGTAAGGGTGGGAAAGTCGGTGGAGATGTTCCGCTGGGACTGGTAGACCACCTGACGCGCCCCCTTGGGGATGAGCACGTGAGTCAGAATGTCATGCTGCTGCCGGGGCAGCTGGGTGAACTCCTCCAGAGGCATCCGTCCGGCGTGGTACAGCTCCACCTGGGCATCCAGAGCCAGCAGCAGGGTGAGCACGTCAGAGAAGCCGAAGCGGCCCCACAGGCTTCCGCCCACGGTAGCCAGATTGCGGAACTGCACGCCCACGATGTGGCGCAGGCTCTCCTCCATGGCACCCTGGGTCAGCTCATTGAGGCCGTGGTGGCGCTCCATCGTGCGCAGAGGCACCATGGCCCCCAGACGGTAAAAGTCCGCATCCTCCTCGATCTGGTCCAGACTCAGATCGCTCAGGTCGATGGCGGTGCCGATGGAACGCCGCTGCATCTTCAGCCAAAGCATTCCGCCCAGCACCACGTTGTTTTTCTTTTGGCATAGGTCGTAGGCCTCTTCCAGGCTCTGGACCCGTACATAGTTTTTGATTTTCAGCACAGTATTTCCTCCCCGTTGCGGCATGCTGTGTATTCGTTTTATAAAGCATATCATTATACCATATTATTTCCCCTCTGACAAACCAAAATCCGGGCGGACCCGACAAAAATCGGGTCCGCCCGGAAAAATTGACCGTATCGAGTTGAAATTTACGCCTTTTCCTTGGGCAGCAGGATGTTCATGATAATGGCCACGAAGGCGGCGGGCACGATGCCGGAGCCGCCGAAGACCAGCTGGATCCACTGAGGCAGGCCGGAGAGCACCGCGCTGTTGGCACCCAGGCCGTAGCCCAGACCCAGAGCCACCGAGACGATGGACATGTTCCGGGCGGTGAGGGGCTCCTTGGTAATGAGCTGGATACCGCTCATCACGATGGAGGAGAACATGATGACCGCCGCGCCGCCCAGCACGCTCTGAGGCATGATGGACACAATGGCCGCCAGCTTGGGCAGCAGGCCGCACAGCACCAGGAACACGGCACCGCAGGCCAGAGCGGTACGGTTGACAATCTTGGTCATGGTTACCAGGCCCACGTTCTGGCTGAAGGAGGTGTTGGGCAGCACTCCAAACACAGCAGCGAAGGAGGAACCCAGGCCGTCGCACATGACTCCGCCGGCCAGCTCCTGGTCGGTGGCCTCCCGGCCCATGCCGCCCTCCATCACGCCGGAGATGTCGCCCACCGTCTCCACGGCGGTGACGATGAACATGATCATCACAGGCAGGATGGCCCGCAGATCAAATACCGGCTTGACAGGCATCAGTGCAGGAATGGAAACCCAGCTGGCCTGAGCTACCTTGTCCCAGTTGAGAACCCACGCCTTGGTGTACTCCACCCCGTCGGCGGTGACGCCGGTGGTGGACAGGAACAGGGGCAGAATGGCACAGATGATGTAGCCGCAGACGATGCCGATGAGAATACAGGAGGAGCTGGCCAGCCCCTTGGCCCCGTGCTTGAGGGCCAGGACGATGATCATCACCGCCAGGGCGATGAGCAAGTTCTCCACAGAGCCGTAGTCCTTGGCGCTGGTGCCGCCGCCGAAAGAGCCCACGCCCACGCTGATGAGGGAAAGGCCGATGGACAGCACTACGGTACCGGTGACCACGGCGGGGAAAAAGCGGCGCAGAGGCTTTAAGAACGCGCCCAGCACCGTCTCAAACAGGCCGCCTAAAATGGAAGCGCCCATAATGGCCCCATAGGCCACGATGCCGCCGCCCATCACGTTGACCACGCTCTGGAACACGCCGATAAAGCCGGAGCTGGTGCCCATGATGATGGGTACCTTGCCGCCTACCGGGCCGATGGCAAACAGCTGCACCAGGGTGACCAGACCGGCCACCAGCATGGCATTTTGCAGCAGCACCACCTGAATGGCGGCAAAGTCCTCTGCCCCGCTGGTGGCGGCGCACAGATTGGTGATGATAAGGATGGGGGTCAGGTTACCCACAAACATGGCCAGCACATGCTGAAGCCCCAGGGGAATGGCCTGACGCAGGGGAAGACGCCCAACAAAATCGAAGGGCGTCACAAATTGTCCGGAACGCTCCATGATCTTCCTCCCTGATATTTTTCTAGTGTGAGACCCATATTATATCAGATTTCTCGGATGCTCACAGTGTATTCATAAATTTTCCTGTTTTTCTCCATTTTCCGCAAGACCGCACCAATAAGCGCCGCTGTCTTTGTCCCGTTTGACGCAAATATCCGGGTAGATACGGCGTAAAATGGCCTGGATCTCCCCTTCCGCGGCCTCTCTGGGGCAGATCTCCCCAACCAACTCTCCCTGGCGCAGCAGCAATAGGCGGTGGCACCAGGTAAGGGCCAGAGCCGGGTCGTGGAGCACCACAAGCCCCGCCTTGTGCTGGGTGCGGATGAGCTCCCCTACCGTTTGAAACAGGAGCTGGGTGTTATAGAAGTCCAGGGCACTGTTGGGCTCGTCCAGAAGGAGGATGGGTGCGTCCTGTACCACCGCACGGCCCAGATGGACCATCTGCCGCTGTCCCTCGCTGAGGGCGGCGCAGTCGGTGTCCAGCAGCTCCTCCAGGCCAAACTGCCGGGCGGCCTGAGCCACCCGCCGCCGTCCGTCCTCCCCTGCCGGGCGCAGAGGTCCTGTCCAGGGGTAGCGGCCCATCTCCAGCACCTCCCGCGCCCGCAGGCCGGGCAGCAGCTGGGGGCGCTGGGGCATAAGAGCCAGGCGGCAGGCCCGTTGACGGTGACTGAGCTGTTCCCAGTCCTCCCCGTCCAGCAGGACCTGCCCTCCCGTTACCTTGGCCGAGCCGGTCAGGGCACGCAGAAGCGTGGTTTTCCCGCTGCCATTGCGGCCAAGCAGGCCTACCAGCTCCCCTTCCTGAACCGAAAAGGAGATATCCTTGACAACCGGTGAGCCGTAACCGGCACACAAATTTTGTACCTCAAGCATCGCCGCCATATCCATCCCCCCTCCGGCACAGCAGCGCCACCAGAACCGGGGCGGCAAACAGCACGGTAAAAATACTCAGCGGCAGCTCTGCTCCCGACGACAAGGACCGGGCCAACAGGTCAGCGCACAGCAAAACCACCCCTCCAACCAGCCCACACAGGGGCAGGTAGGGTCCGCCACGGCGGCCCAGGAGCAAAAAGGCGATGTGGGGGGCAATGAGGCCCACAAAGGAAATGACTCCCGTCACCGACACCACCGCCGCCACCATCAGGGTGGTGATCCCCAGCAGCAGGGCACGCCATAAAGTGGGATCCAGGCCCATGCTCCGGGCGCTCTCCTCCCCCAGGGACAGCATCAGTACTTCCCGGCGGAAGAGAAGCAGAAGGCCCAGACAGACCAGCACTGTAATGGCAGGCAGAACTACTTTACCCGCCGTGATAGAGGCCAGACTTCCCATGGTCCATACCTCCAGGGCGGCCAGTTCCCGCTCTGGGTCGGCCATGATCTTCAGCGCCATCAGCCCCGCCTCTGCCAGGGCGGAGACCACCACACCGGCCAGAATGTAGCTGCCGGTGCGCTCCAGCCGGGCGGCCCGCACCAGAAACAGTACCAGCCCCAGGGCAAGCAGGCCCATGGTGAAGGCTCCGGCCATGATCTCGCCGCTGCCCCCTGCCCCCAGCACGATGACACAGGCGGCTCCCAGCGAGGACCCAGACGCTACACCGGTGAGGTCGGGAGAAGCCAACGGATTGCGAAAGATGATCTGGTACACACCGCCAGCCACACCCAGAGACAGGCCGGAGATCAAACCAATGCACATCCGGGGCAGGCGCAGCTGCCAGAATACCCGAACGGGCATGGTGTCTCCCAGTTTGCCAGCCAGAATATCAAAAATCTCTCCCACCGAAAGGGGATAGCTGCCTATAAAGAGGGAGACCACCGCCAGGGCGGCCAGCACAAGAGCCGCGGCCAGTATGGCGGTAAATTCCCGGGTATGTGGTTTCATGGCGGTGTTCCTCCTTTTCAATCAGATTCAAAGAAATTCTGTTTCTTTGGTACGCCCGCCTCCTGAAAGATGGGCATACCAAAGGGACAGAAAAAAAGTGGGGGGAGGAGTTTTCCTCCCCCCTGCTTGGATTCTTACTTGGTAATGAGGCTGGCATCGATGTCGAAGCCGTAGAAGGTTTTATAAAAGTTCTGGGCGTCGGAGACAAAGGTCTCAAAAGAATAGACGTCAGGGTGAAGTACGCTGGTCAGCCACATGGTGCCCAGGATCCCGGAGGGAATGGGAGAATCCCACTCCTCAATGCCCTTGGGCATGGCATACACCGCACCATTCACTACAGCGGGCAGCTGAGACAGCTGGGGATCGTTCATTACATCCTCCACGGTGTACTCGGCTGCGGTGGGGATGATGAACACGTCGGGAGCCATGGCCAGCAGAGTCTCATAGGAGACCTGGGTCCAGTAGTCCCCCTCCATCTCCCCGGCGGCGTTCACGCCTCCGGCGATGTCGATGAGGGTGCTCTGGTACATGTCCTTGGGTGCGGTGTTCAGGTAGGTGGAGTTGGCGCCCATGTAGACCACCGGCTCCTCACACCCTTGGGTCAGCTCCTCCATGCGGGCGATCTGCTCCTCATAGTAGTCGGTAAGCTCCTTGGCCCGGTCCTCTACGCCGCAGGCCTGGCCAATCAGGGTAAGCATCTCCACCAGCAGGTCGTGACTCTCCGGGTTCACCACCAGCACAGGGATGCCCAGCTCCTCCAACGCGCTCACGTAGTCCTGGAGCTTCAGGGGCATGATGACCAGGTCGGGATCCAGGGCGGCACAGGCCTCCACGTTGAACTCCTTCAGGCTGCCCACCGAGGCCTGCTCCAGCAGCTCGGGCGCGGCCATCTGGTAGATGGGACGGCTCTCCGGCTTGTTCTCCAGGCCCACCACCCGGTCATCCACTCCCAAGGCAATGGTGGCGTAAGTGGTGATGTAGTAGCAGCTCACCAGGGTCTGGGCGGGACACTCCAGGGTAACTTCCCGGCCGGCCTGGTCGGTAAGCACGATGTCCGAGCTCTGCTGGCTCTGGGAGCTGTTCTGACTTCCGGTGCCGGAATCGGCTCCGTTTCCGCCGCTGCATCCGGTGGCCGACACCGCCAGCAGGGCGGCCAGAGCCAGGGCGGTCAAACGCTTGGCAAAAGATCGTTTCAAGTTTGTCTCCTCCTTATACAAACTCTGGGTTATCCTGGCATATTGTACCCTGCCGGGCTCTCCTTGTCAAAGAATTTCCCACGGACAGACACAAAGACCCGGAGAACCAAGGGGTTCTCCGGGTCTTGATATCACTTATCGCTGGGACTCCATGGTAGTCTGGGGCAGCAGGGACAGGGGGTCCACCAGGCTGTCGTTCTGAGCCACCTCAAAATGGAGGTGAGGCCCAGTGCTCTTTCCTGTCTTGCCCACTGCGCCGATCGCCTCTCCGGCGGTCACGGTCTCCCCGGCCGCCACCTGGATTTCGGACAGGTGGCAGTACTTGGTGGTCATTCCGCCGTGGTCCAGTACAATGTACCGGCCATCGTCAGCATTATAATCGGTCTCGGCCACGGTTCCGGCCGCCGAGGCCAGTACCGGCGTGCCTGCGTCCAGCACGATGTCAATTCCGTTGTGGCTTGTGGTCTGTCCGGTGATAGGATGGACCCGGCTGCCGAAGGGCACGGACAAGGTGACGCTGCCCTGAGTTTCCATGGGCCACTGGAGAGTGACCTCCTGCCGCTCCAGCTGAACGGAGCTGCCCGCCGATTTCTCCTCCGTGGGTGCGGCATAGGCTCCCAGGGCCACCGAGGTGAACAGCACAGCCACACAGGCCCCAGCCGCCAGCACCCCGGCAAAGGGTTTGCGCTTGTGATCCATAATATGTATCAACCTTTCTTTCAAACACTGCTTCTTGGAAAGGCAGGCGGCAAAGTGGGGTGCGGGAACGGCGCACAGCTCCAGCAGCAGCTGGCCGTATCGGGCCCGCCGCGTCTGGTCCCAGCCCCGGCACACGGTCTCGTCGCAGGCGAGCTCACAGGACCGGTCCAGCCGCTCCAGCAGCCACCAGGCCGCCGGATTGAACCAGTGGAGCACCGAGACCGCCACAGCTATCCGCTTGACCAAAAGGTCACGCCGCCTCCAGTGAGTCAGCTCGTGGGAGAGCAGGGCCTCCAGGGCCTCCCCCTCCAAGAACAGGCAGGGCAGCACCACAACGGGCCGCACCAGACCCATCAGCATGGGGGTGGCCGCCACCGGGCTGCAAACCAGCTTTGGCGGGCGTCGGTATGGGCCGGTAAGGGCGGCGTAAGCTGCCTGGGTCTCCTTTGGGGCGGGACGGGCACGGCGCAGGACGCTCCGGGAAAACCGGGCATAGCTTACGCACCGCACCGCCAGTATCACTCCGGCTCCGGTCAGCCACACCGCCCACAAAAGGGCTTCTGCGGTCACAGGAGATGTGCGGGGCGATAGAGGCTCCGCCGCGGGGCTTCCCGTTTGCTCTGGGACGGTCAGGGTCCACGACTCCTGAGGTGCCTCCACCGCCTGGTTGAGCAGGCTGTGGGAGGTGGTCCAGGGACACAAAAAGCGCAGCAGCACCAAGATCCACAGGACATAGACCGCCCGGGCAGAGATCTTTCCTTTTAATCCCCGGCAGATGAGGGCGGTCACACCCGCCAGCAGCGTCCCAGAAAGGGACACGCTGCCCAGCACCAACAGTTTATCCATGGCCTTCGTCGGGGTACAAAATGCCCCGCAGCTCGCTCAGATCCTCGGAACTAAGGGGACAGCACTCCACCAGTCCTGCCACCAGGTCCCGGGCGCTGCCCTGATAGACCCGCTGCAAAAAGGACTGGGTGGACCAACGCTGGTAATCCTTACGGCCCAGCAGCGGCCAATAGTAGAACACGTCCCGCTTTTCGCAGTCCACCGCCCCCTTCTCCCGCAGCCGGCGCAGCAGCGTCTTTACTGTGGAGGCGTCCCAGCTGTGGGTCTCCTCCAGAGCGGCGCGGATGGCCGCGATGGGCATGGGTTCCTCCGAGCGCCACAGTACCTCCAGCACCTCCAACTCGGAAGACGAGATCTTTGCCGCCAATTCTTTCATCCAATATGACCTCCTAACAAATAGGGTACAGCTGTAACCTATTTACAGGTTACAGCTGTACCCTCGCTTTGTCAACCCCTATTTCCCTTTTTGGGAGAGAAAATGGCCCGCCGGATGGTTCCGGCGGGCCAAAATAACGTGGTTTATACCGTTGGAGTTCCAGGACCGTCGCCCGGGCCCTTTCTTTTCCAGGAGATCATTCCCTTTTTCCGGAGAATCACCACGACGGCCACGGCGATCACGACGACCACCAAGACCAGCACCAGGTTGTAGGACAGCATCACCAGCAGTTCCTTACTGCCATTGATGAGGCCCCGGAAGCTGGACTGAACACCGGCCGCCATGCGTGCGCCTAAACTGTCCCGCTCCCCGGGGGTGGTGGTGATGGTCCCCACCTCGTCCAGGGTAAGCTCAATGGTGGAGTAGCTAATGAGACTGTCGTATTCATTGAGAGAGGTTGTGAGGCTCTCGATCTCGTACTCTACCTCACTCAGGGCATCCTCCAGGGCCACGATGGTCTCCATACTGTCCGCCTTCTCCAGCAGGGCGAGCAGCCGCTCCTGCTTGGTACGCTGGGTTTTCAGACGGGCCTCCGTGTCGTAGTACTGCTGGCTTACGTTTTCGCTGTTCTCGCTCTGGCTTGTCACGTAGCCCAGCTCCCCGGTGCGGCCCAGGAAGGTATCAAACTGCTCCTGGGGCAGACGGATGGTGTAGTTGCCCCACCGTGTGGCGTTCTGGTTGCGCAGGCTGCCGCCCTCCACGCTGGCACTCTGGAAGTAGCCGCCGCACTCAGCTACCATCTTCTCCAGGGCCTGGACTGCCTGATCAAAGGTCTCGGTCTGGACCTGAAGATAGGCCCGGTGGATAAGCTTGGCGTCCTGGTAGACTGAGGCGCTGCTCTGGCTCTCCGACTCCTCCGGTGTGTCCTGATTGCTTCCGTTGACCCAACCGGAGTCCGTCCCGGTCATCTCATTGGTGGCCCCGCCACTAGACGAGGCGGCAGTGTCTCCGCTGGCTCCGCTGCTTCCGGCGCCGCAGGCGCACAGTCCGGTAAGGAGCATCAAGGTCATAAGCAAAGCAAGCATTCGTTTCATGTAAAATCCCTCCCATACTTGTTGGGTCTCTCTACCCTTCTAGACGGATTTTCCGGCGGGAGGTTCGGGGTTAAGAAGAAAAATTTTCAGGGAACCTCTCCCCTTTTGCTCACATAGCATGAGAAAAACAGGAGGTAATCCCTTATGCCTATCATCTATCTCTCTCCCTCCACCCAGGAGAAAAATTACTATGTCAACGGCGGCACCGAAGAACAGTACATGAATCTGCTGGCCGACAAAATGGTGCCCTATCTCAACGCCTCAGGTATCCGCTACTCCCGCAATACCCCGGAGATGACCGCGGTGTCCTCCATCGCCGCCTCCAACGCGGGCAACTACGACCTGCACCTGGCCCTCCACTCCAACGCTGCCCCAGAGGGCAAGTACGGCAGCGCCCGGGGTATCATTGTCTTCTACTACCCCGGCAGCCAGGAGGGTCAGCGGGCGGCCACCATCATCGCCAACAACTTAAAGAGCATCTACCCTCTGCCCAACCTGGTCCGCGCCGAGGCCACCACCTCCATCGGTGAGGTACGCCGGGTGCGGGCTCCGGCAGTCTTTCTGGAGCTGGGCTACCACGATAACCAAGAGGACGCAGCCTGGATCAAGCAGAATCTGGACGCGGTAGCCAAGAATCTGGTCATGTCCCTGTGCGACTTCTTCGACATCCCCTTCCTGGATCCCTCCACCAGCCGCTCGGGCCGGGTGGATGTGGACTGGGGGGTGCTGAACATCCGCGCCCGCCCCGACCTGGAGGCACCCATCCTGGCCCAGGCTCCCGATGGCTCTCCCCTTACCATCCTCAACCAGTTCGGAGGCTGGTATCTGGTAAACTATGCGGGGACCATCGGCTACGCCAAAGACGACTTTGTCACCCTGAATTAAGGAGGCACGCCGATGGATATCCATGTGGTCCGTCCTGGGGATACCCTCTACTCCATTGCGCAGCAGTATGGTGTTTCCATGGCCCGGCTGCTGGAGGACAACGATCCTCCCGACCCGGCACGGTTATCCGTGGGTCAGACCCTGGTGGTACGCTATCCCAAGCAGATGTACCGGGTCCGTGCCGGAGATACCCTGTCCTCCATTGCCCGCGCCCATGGCCTGACTGTCCGTCAGCTGTGGCAGCGAAACCCCGGCCTGGGCGGCGGCAGCACCATCTACCCTGGCCAGGAACTGGTCCTCTCCTACCGTCAGACTCCCCTGGGTAAGCTGGCGGCTGGTGGTTACGCAAAGCCTGATATTGACCCGGGGCTGCTCCGCTCCACCCTGCCCTGCATCTCCGATCTGGCTCCCTTTACCTATGGCTTTACCCCCCAGGGCGAGCTGATCGCCTTAAACGACACCGCTCTGCTCTCCGCTGCCAAGTCCGTGGGGGTACGGCCCTGGCTCCACCTGTCCACCCTCACCGCCGCCGGTACCTTCTCAAACCAGCTCTCCCACGCGGTCTTTACCGACCTCCAGGCCCAGAACCGGCTGATTGCCAACCTGGAGGAGACGGTGCGGCGCAAAGGCTATCAAGGGGTGGATGTAGACTTTGAGTTTATCCTCCCCGAGGACGCCAACCGATACCCGGAGTTTATCGCCAATCTGCGGGAGAGTTTAGCTCCCCTGGGCATCCCGGTCATGGTAGCACTGGTGCCCAAAACCAGTGCAGACCAGAAAGGCGACTTCTATCAGGGCCACAACTACCGCCTGCTGGGTGCGGCGGCGGACTATGTGTTCCTTATGACCTACGAGTGGGGCTATACATAACATCACCTAAGATAATAGTAATAAAGGCCGGAGCGCTAGGAGCTCCGGCCTTATCCTCACTTCCCCACTGCTGCGAGCACCATGGCCATGTTCTCCACCCGGGTCCCGGGCGATCTGGGGCGGCTCCCATCGGAGATCCCGGCCTCCTTGGCCCGGCGGATCACGTCCTGCTCCCATGGCTGGCTGGCCTCCTCCTTGGCTTTCCGGGCCAGGTAGTTGTCCATGAACTTGTCAAACTGTTCCTGCGTCATCTCTTCCTCTCCTTCCATCACCCGGGTCACATCGGCCCGGAACGTATCCATACTCTTTCCATGAATGGGAAACCAGTGCATCACATCGGCGTGGTTGCTGGCAATTTCCCTGGCATGGCCCTCACTGTGGCAGATTACTACACCGTCCACCTCCGGGTCCAGGCCGTACTGTTTGCACAGGTCGGCGGTCAGCTCCACAGCCGCCTGGTACACCGCTGAAAAATAGCCGGTGTCCTGCAGGCCGTCCTCGCAGATCTCAAAGGAGATGTGGGTGTCATTGGCGCTACCACAGCTTCCCTTCCCGGCGTGCCACCCCCGGCGGTTCCAGGGCAGGGTCTGTACCACTCCCACGCTACCGTCGGCCAGCTTGCCAACAAAGGCGTGAACGCAGGCTGTGGTGCCAGACATATCCCAGTGATTGCCGCCAGTGTTCCGGCCAATCTCATTATTGCCAGGCACATACCGGCTCAGATGGGGGTTATTGGCCCCGGTGGAGTGAATCATCACCCCACGAGGGATGAAGGTCTTTCCGGCCTTGTAGCAGTCGTTGTTCTTCAGGATCTGCGTGAAAAATTTCATTCTTTTTTCTCCTCGCTTTTAATCCACCCGGCCTGCTCCACCAGCTGCACCAGCTTGTCATACCCAAACATTGCACTAAACGCGACCAAAAAACACAGCGCCACCAGCGCGGCAATCATCCAGCCGGTGATAGTAAATCTATAATAGGACCACACACCGAATCCGGTACCAACCGTTACAACCACCGCCACAAGGAACGCCAGCAGGTTGGTGGGGATCAGACCGTACAGCAGGCCCTTGAGAACCTGAACGATGATATTAGTCACTAAGGTCAGAGCCAGAACCAGGGCCAGCAGCACCGGGATATAAGTAGTAAAATCAGACATTGTCTTCCTCCTTCTTGGCCGGCTTGTCCGGCCATTTATTATACTTTGACAGCTGTTCCACAAGGGCTTTCCCCGCATAGGTCAGCACCACAACCACGATATCAGTGAGGGCAATCTTGGAGAGGCTCTCTGCGATCTCCGTGCGGCCCAGGTATGCCAGCAGGTAGCTGCACCACACCCATCCGCAGCCATTGCATAAGCAGAACCAGACCACTGCCTTCATAGTCTCCATCCGTTTTTCTCTGGCGCCTTTCCTGTTGAGCCACAGGAGACCCGCCAGAAATATGGCCGCCAGCACACCCAAAGCGATCAGAGAATTTTTCACGACCTCACTCCTTTGAGATCCCGGATATCGTGCTGCACCTCGGTCATCTGACCCTCCAGCTTGTAGGTGCGCTCCACCACACTGTTGTGGGCGGCCACTTTCTTCTCCAGCTGCTCAATCCGGTAGTTAGTCAAGCGATTGGAGACTAGGATGCCGCCAAATGTCCCAGCCAGAGTGCCCACAAGGGACATGGCGGCCACCGCAAGGCTTGTCATATCCACTACTCCACCACCTCCTCCCAGGCGGACAGGTGCACATCAGGCGCCCACACGTTGCCGTCGATTTTCGAGCGGTATAGGGTGCCCTTGTAGTTGACCACGTCGCCGGTGTTGTAGGCATCGTGCGCGCCGGACGGCTGAGCCCAGACGGGGTATCCAGACTCGTCCAGGCCAAAGGCGGTGTATAGGCTTTCTGTGCCCTCTCCCGGGGGGAAAATATCCTGGCTCATGTGGTCCTGTGCCACCTTGTAGAGCTGGGGGTCTCCCACGGGGTTTGTTCCGTGGGAGATAATGTCACCCGTTTTGTAGTGCCGCTCCGGTGTCCAGGCCGGGTACACACTGGCAATCTCCAGGGCCTGGTCCTCACTCAGCGTCGACGCAAATACCTGTAGGGCCCGGCGGAGCTGCTCCGCCGCCAAAAGTCTGTTCATTCCGTCACCCCCAGCAGTGTATTCAGCACGTCCGTGTCTGTAATCTCAGGCTCCGGCTCGGTCTGGCTCTCTTTCCATGCCTCCCAGGCTTCCAGGTTCGGCTCCATGGTCATAGACACCGCACCGGCCTCATCCGTTTCCGGCTTGACCGACACAAAGCCGTTATACTGCACCACCATGTCCCGCTGATCTTGGTTGATGGGGATAGTGCCGGGCCCGGGGTGGGCCTGGGGGGCCGGGTAGGCCCCCGAGGCGTTGGGCTTGTCCTTCAGGTAATAGATCATGTCTGTACCGCCTTTCCAACTGCCCAATAGGAATACTGCTCCCTCTGGACGTTCAGCTGCTTTGCCGCGCTGGTGGAGTACCAGGTGGCCTTTTGATTTTGAATGTAGCCGTCCGACTGGCCCCCGCTGGGCTCCTTGTTGGAAATAGTAATGCTCCCGGATGCGCCGGACACAATCACGATCTCCGGGTCAAAGGTAAAGGTCAGTTCATTGGGGTTGTCCTGGCCAAAGGTCCCGGTTCCGGTGTAAGAGCCGGTGGCCATCACCGCCGTGTTGAGCAGCGGAAGCAGCAGCTCCAGGCTCTTGTCCAGGCTCCCGCCCCAGTTGACGGGTACCTTGATACACTCAGCCAGGGTGATGGGAAGGACCTTCTTGCCCTCCTGCTGAAGCACCGCCGGTCCTCCCTCCTCCGGGAACTGAACCACCGTCTTGGTGTATCCCCAGATCCGGGTCGCCGTCACCGGGCCGCCGGAGGATGGCGTCACGCTGCACACCAGCTTGATGGTGCCCGCGCCGGTAGGAAGCTCCATAACCGGAATCGAGTAAGCAAAGCCGCTCTCCACAGTCACTCTGGCCGCCAGAGATCCGTTTACAAACCGCTCCACCGTGATGGGATTACCGGTATCGCTGCTCACCGTGTAAGGCACATCATTTGTCAGCGTACCCAAGTCTCCGTCCTGACCAGAGATCACCAGGGCAGATGCGGAAATCACGGGGATCTCCTGGCTGGTGGTGTACCCGCCAAAGGTCCCATCCTTGCCCGCTTTTACCCGGTACTGTACGCTTGTCCAGCCTCCCTCCGGGGTGTCGGTAAACTGTGTGTCCGCTCCGGAATAGATCTGAGCCCAGTCTGCTGCGCTGCTCTTACGCTCCAGCACATAAGTATTGGCCGCTGCCACGGATGACCAGGAGACCCGAACCTGCTGTCCCTCCATCACCTGGCTTGGTGCAGTGATCTTATCCACTGTGTAGGGCAGGATCTGCACCTCTTTGCTTTCCGTGTATCCGCTGGTGATACCGCTCTTGACGCTGGCCACCCGGTACTTTACCTTGTTCCAAATCCCAGCCGTGTCGCTGTAGCTGTTGTTTCCGCCGGTGTAGACGTCTGCCCAGCTTCCCCCGTCCACGCTCCGCTGGAGCTTGTAAGTAGATCCAGTGACAGCCGCCCAGGTGATGGAGATGGTGCTGCCAGTTGGGATTGCCTCGGTGGGCACCGTGATGGACGTGGGGGGATCCGGGTAGGTGTTGGCGGTGATGGTATTAGAGTCGTCTACAATAAGGTCTGTAGGGAGTATAATTGCAGGTCTTATACCCAGGTCGTCCTTAACACTGGTGTAACCAGCATCACCATCAGAATAAACTGTCCAGGAACTCTGCTTGTTACTGTAAGCAGAACGAGTCCAGTATGTAGCATCGTATCCGTTAAGCTTTGCCTTTCTCTTTGAATTAGCAGATGAACTATAACCGGATGCAAAGTATGCTAATTTGGCGCCGTC